>UMLF01043268.1_pt1 | contig 11663 bp, 8 predicted proteins | sample 1966501 | NCBI WGS metagenome assembly UMLF01 (sample SAMEA4836194, study PRJEB28245) | human gut metagenome | biome: gut microbiome; material: fecal sample | place: Denmark | collected 2008 | reverse complement strand
GATGGCAACGAGCGCGTGGTCCGCGCCCGCCTGTACGATGCGAAGTTCTTCTACGACGAGGACCTCAAGGTTTCGCTCGAGGAGTTCCGCGAGCGCCTGGCGAGCGTCGTATTCCAGGAGAAGCTCGGCACCGTGCTGCAGAAGAGCGAGCGCATCGAGGCCCTTGCCGGCGAAGTTGCCCGCGCCGCCGGCTGTGACGCCGTGGTGACCGCCGACGCGGTTCGTGCCGCGCACCTCTGCAAGGCGGACCTCGTCTCCAGCGCCGTGGTCGAGTTCACGAGCCAGCAGGGCGTCATGGGCGGTTACTATGCACAGGCCGCTGGCGAGACCGATGCCGTCGCTGCTGCGATTCGCGACCACTACCGCCCTCGCTTCGCCGGCGATGAGCTTCCTGAGGGCATTGCCGGATGCATCGTTGCCGTGTCCGACAAGCTTGATACCATCGCAGGCATGTTCGCGATCGGTGAGCCCCCGACCGGTTCCAAGGACCCCTTCGCGCTTCGCCGCTCCGCTATCGGCCTGCTCAACATCCTGCGCAGCCGTCTGGGATGTGGCTACGAGGAGCTCGTCGCGCATGCGCTTGCCTCCTACGCCGCCCAGGGTATCCAGTTCGATGCCACTGAGGTGCAAGCAGCCGTCTGCGCCTTCATCAAGGGCCGCATGGAGCAGATGACGCGCGACGAAGCTGTCTCCGCGGACGTCGTTGCTGCCGTTTCCGCTGGCTCCGTGCGCGTCCCGGCGAGTTACCTTGCGCTCGCTCACGCGCTCGAGGACGCTCGAGCCAATGATGCCGCGACCTTCGAGAACCTGGCAACCGCCTACGCTCGTGCAAGTCATCTCGCTGATGCTTCGCTTGGCTCCGAGGTTGACGCCGCGCTTCTGGGCGATGCCGAAGCAAATCTGCTCGCCGCAACCGACCAGGCCCAGCAGCGGGTTTCCGATGCGCTTGCCGCTGGAGACTTTACCGCGGTGATCGGCGCGCTCGCATCGCTTCGCGAGCCCATCGACCGCTTCTTCGACGAGGTGCTCGTCATGGACGAGGACGAGGCGCTGCGCCAGAACCGTCTGCGCCTGCTCAACCGCTTCGCCGCCGTCTTCGCCGACGTAGCCAACATCGGCGAGCTCGCGAAGAAGAAGTAGCTAGCGTCCCGTTCATCATCGAACCCTGCGCCCCGCTGTGTCGTTGCACCGTGGGGCGCTTTAGCATCTTCGGTCAATCACGCATAGCTTCATTCGGAGACAGGGGCGCCATGGATAAGCTCGCGACGGTACTTGTGATATCCGACGCTTTGGGCGAGACCGCTGCTTCGGTGGCGCTCGCGGCGGCGGGTCAGTTTGATGATGGCGCCGTGGCTATCGAACGATTGTCTCGCGTTCAAGATGCGCGGCAGGTGAAAAGATATTTGGAATCCTTGGCGGGTGCAGCCAAGAAGATCGCCGCATTCCATACCATTGTCCAAGACGAGCTTCGCAGTGAGGTTGCGGGCCTGCTTGTCGAACAAGGAATTGCCGCGGTCGACCTTCTCGGTCCCGCTATCGATACCATAGCGGCGCTCACCGGGCTCGCGCCCAAAGGCATTCCCGGCATCATCCATCAGACCGACGAGCGCTACTTCCAGCGCATCGCGTGCATGGAGTATACCGTGGAGCACGATGACGGTAGGGGAGCGGACGACCTCTCCGAAGCCGATATCGTGCTCATCGGCGTGTCCCGTACGTCAAAGACGCCGCTTTCCATGTACCTGGCGCTACAGGGGTATCGCGTGGCGAATATCCCGCTTGCACCCCAGATGGAGCCCCCGCAGGCACTGTTTGAGGTCGATCCCGCGCGTATCTTCGGACTCGTAACGACAGTGGAAGCCATAGCCCCCATCCGGGTCCAGCGCCTTGGCACCGCGCAGGCGGCCGCCGGCTCCTATGCAGATCCCGATGCTATCGAGTTGGAATTCGCATATGCTCGCTCCCTCATGAAGCGCCTCGGATGCTTTGTAGTCCATTCAGATGGCAAGGCGATCGAGGAGTCGGCAACCGAGATTATCGAGCGACTTAATCGCATACTTTTGGCAAGATTTGCATAAGCCGTATGAAACATGCCTGCAATCATCGCTTCATACACACTTCATAAGCTGGGATGACATTAACTGGTATCTACATACCATATCCACTTAAGCGACCACTTACCGCATAATCGCGGCCGACTACCGGAGTCCGCGCGGTCTGCACAGCTCCCCGGCCTGTGCATCGGATACTACGCCTGAGCAGTATGTGCTCAGTCGTACCACGATACGCAGCCAGGCGCTGCCGAAAGGGGGAGCATCGTGAACGATGTGAAGCGCGTCTACCGGTTTGGCGCAGATGCCGCCGGAAACGACGTGACGGAGGGCCGTGCGAGCATGAACTACGTGCTTGGAGGCAAGGGCGCGAACCTTGCCGAGATGTGCCGGATCGGCCTGCCTGTGCCGGGGGGATTTACCATCACGTGCCAGACCTGCACGGACTACACCAGTGCCGGCGACACGTGGCCCGAAGGCGCCCTGGACGAGATCGCTGATGCGGTGCAGGACCTTGAAGCGCGTATGGGAAAGCGCTTGGGAGATCCAACCGATCCACTGTTAGTTTCCGTACGCTCAGGTGCGCCATTTTCCATGCCTGGCATGATGGACACGGTGCTCAACCTTGGCCTTACCGACGCATCGGCACAGGGTCTCATTACACAGACGGCCGACGAGCACTTCGTCTGGGATTCCTACCGACGCTTCATCCAGATGTTCTCAAACGTGGTGATGGGAATCGATGCGGATCTGTTCGAGAACGCGCTGACCGAAAAGCGCCTCATGGCGGGCGTCCGCACCGATTCGGAGCTGAGCGCATCTACGCTCCATGAGCTCGTCGAGGAGTTCAAGCAGATCTTTTGCTCGCACGTTGACCCCAAGGCTCATCCTGAACTCGTGCAAGAGGGCCGCGTCGTCTTCCCACACGATCCGAAGGTTCAGCTCAAGCTTGCCATCGAGGCGGTCTTCGGAAGCTGGATGAACGAGCGCGCCTCGATCTATCGTAAGCAGCATGGCATCTCCGATAACCTTGGCACGGCCGTGAACGTACAGGCCATGGCCTACGGCAACAAGGGCGAGAGCTCCGCTACGGGCGTCGCCTTCACGCGCAACCCCGCAACAGGCGAGCGCGAGCGCTATGGCGACTTCCTCGTGAACGCGCAGGGCGAGGACGTCGTCGCAGGCATTCGCAACACCGAGCCCATCCAAGATATGGCAACGTATCCAGCGCTCGCGCAGGCGGCCGATGACCTGGAGCGCATCTTTGTGATCCTCGAGAACCACTACCATGACATGTGCGACATTGAGTTCACCATTGAGCAAGGCAAACTTTGGATGCTGCAGACCCGCTCCGGAAAGCGTACCGCCCGAGCGGCACTCCGCATCGCTATCGAGATGGTTGAAGAGGGCCTCATCGACCGCGAAACGGCAGTAAGGCGCATCGATCCCAGCCAGCTCGACCAGCTCCTCCATCCGCAGCTCGATACCACGGCCTCGTTTGAGGTGCTGGCGCGCGGATTGAACGCGAGCCCTGGCGCCGCGGTAGGTGAGATCGTGTTCAGCTCCGATGACGCCGTCAAGCGTTCGAACGAGGGCCATCCGGTCATTCTCGTCCGCTGGGAAACGAATCCGGATGACCTCAAGGGTATGGTTGCCGCTGAGGGCATCCTGACCAGCCATGGCGGTAAAACGAGCCACGCCGCCGTGATCGCGCGCGGCATGGGCACGCCCTGCGTCTGCGGCGTCGAGGCCTTCCATATCGATGCCAAGGCCAAGGAGGTCCGCATCGACGGCTCGGACGTGGTGCTGCACGAGGGAGACCTCATCTCCATAGACGGTGGCGAGGGGATCGTGGTTCTCGGCGCCATGCCTCTTACGCGCGCAGAGCTGACCGGCGACCTGGAGACGGTCCTCGGTTGGGCTGATGAGATTCGCTTGCAAGAGGGTGGCTCGCATCCCTACCACGTACGGGTCAACGCGGATAATCCGGATGACGCCGCCCTCGCGCTTGATTTCGGGGCTGAGGCTATCGGTCTTTGCCGCACGGAGCATATGTTCCTCGGTGAGCGCAAGAACATCATCCAAACGTATATCTTGAGCGAGGAGGCGCAAGAGCGGAGCAGGGCCTTGGAAGAGCTGCTTCGGGTGCAAACGAGCGACTTTATCGAGATGTTCCGCATCATGGTTGGACGTGACGTCGTGGTGCGCCTCATCGACCCGCCGCTTCACGAGTTCCTGGACGATCCCCGAGAGCTTGCCGTAGCTCTCGCGCGCCGCGAAGCGGAAGGTGCCCCGCAAGACGAGCTCAGCTTGCTTCGAGCGCGGCTCCGTCGAATCGATGCCATGGCGGAATCCAACCCGATGCTGGGACTGCGAGGCGTACGCCTGTCCTTCGCGTTCCCCGACCTACCGCTCATGCAGGTCCGCGCCATCGCGACCGCCGCGGCGACGCTCATACGCGACGAGGGGCTCAGCCCGCGCCCCGAGATCATGGTTCCGCTCGTATCGGTTGCGTCCGAACATATCCAGATGCGGTCGATTGCCGAACGCGTCATCCATGAAGTGGAGTCTGCGTTTGGCGTTGCGCTGGACATACCCATCGGAACCATGCTTGAGCTCCCGCGCGCATGCCTTACCGCCGATGAAATCGCCCCGCACGCCGACTTCTTCTGCTTCGGCACGAACGACCTCACGCAGACGACGTTCGGATTCTCGCGTGACGACGCGGAGGCGAAATTCATCCCCTCATACCTCCATCTAAAGCTCCTGACCGCTAATCCGTTTGAAACCATCGATAGCGCCGTTCTCGAGTTCGTGCGCATTGCGGTTTCGAAAGCGCGCTCAGCGCACCCTGGCATGACATTCGGTGTCTGTGGCGAACATGGAGGCGACCCTGCATCGATTTCACAGCTCTTCAATATCGCAGGCGTTGACTACGTGAGCTGCTCGCCCTACCGTGTTCCGATCGCACGGCTTGCCGCCGCCCATGCGAAGCTTGCGAGCCGGTAGGCGAAAGGGGTGCGTAGACGTTTCTTAAAGGAAAAAAGGGGCTTGCGACCTGCTGCACATTGCGTATAATTAAGCCCGTTTGCCAACCTACGTGCCGGCGTACGCGTGCGGCACCTCTAGAAGAGTAAGGAATTGAAATGGACTACATTCGCGCAATCGAGCGTCAGCAGATCCGCGAGGACATCCCCCAGGTCCGCGTCGGCGACAACGTCAAGGTTCACTATCGCATCAAGGAAGGCGACCGTGAGCGCGTCCAGGTCTTCCAGGGTGACGTTATCCGCATGAGCGGTGGCTCCTCCCGTGAGACCTTCACCGTTCGCAAGATCTCCTTCGGCATTGGCGTCGAGCGCACCTTCCCGCTTCACAGCCCCAAGATCGCCAAGCTCGAGGTCGTCCGTCACGGCCGCGTGCGTCGCGCCAAGCTTTACTATCTGCGCGACAAGGTGGGCAAGGCTGCTCGCATTCCCGAGAAGCGTTAATTCTCAGCACAGATGCACCTCTAGGGCCGTCTCATTGTAGGCGGCCCTTTTTGTCTACGACCAGTATTTCCCATCTGAGAGCCGCTGCGATAATCATAAGCGCGCGAATCCGCCCGTCAGACGGCGCAACGTATCCAGCGGCGGCGCGCAGTCGTTCCAAGGGAGTAAATGATGGCCAATCAAGTGAGCTCGCGATCCGCCTCCGGGGTCGCCGCAGTGCTGGGAAGCGCAGCGCTTGAGGAGCTTCCCGCCCTGATTGAACGGTATCGTGACGACCCGCGCAAGCAAGTCCAGTCTGCGCTCGCTCGCGCGGAGCGGCGCTTGAATCGCGAGCGCGCCGAGCGCGAGCGTGTCGACGCGATGTATGCAGAGATGGCGGAGCTTGGTGGCCCGGGCGTCGTCGTTGGCGTGGACGAGGTGGGGCGTGGATCGGTGGCAGGGCCGCTTACGGTCTGCGCCGTCTGTTTGCCGGAGCGCCCGCGCATCTGGGGGCTCAATGATTCGAAGAAGCTCACCCCAGCGCGAAGGGAGCGTTTGGCAGAAGAGATAGCACAGGTTGCAGTTGCTATAGGGTTCTGCCATATTCCGGCCGCGGAAATCGATTGCATCGGCATGGCGTCGGCGCTACGCCGTGCCGTTGCAGGCGCCGTCGCCGATACCGGGCTTACGCCCGACTGCGTGCTGATGGATGGAAACCCACTGGGGGCGGTAGACCATGAACGCGATATTGTTCATGGCGATGCTCGCATTGCCTGCATCGCCGCCGCCTCGATTGTTGCCAAGGTGACGCGCGACGCGCATATGGTCGAGCTCGATGCCCTGTATCCCGAATATCACCTCGCCGAGTCGAAGGGCTATGCATCTCCTGAGCATATTGCCGCGATCAAGGCCCATGGTCTGACCGAAGAGCATCGCGTGAGCTTCTGTGGGAACTTTTTGGAAACTGAGAGCCTCTTCTAGCCAGCGCTATAAATGGTTGCGCATGCCGCGTTGCCCATATCCTGCACCGAAGAGGCACCTGTTTAGATTCTGCTCAGCTTCTGTTCAGTGATGTGTCAGCTTCAAAAGAATCATTGACCTGTTCCATGGGAGACGATGCTTCTACCACAAGGGGAAGGAGCAACCATGGGTGCAGAAGAGGGGACCCTCCGTTCGGCATACGATCTTACCGACATGGCCGAAGGTGAACATGTTGACGAGTTTACTGCCAAACAGCTTGGCAATCTGGGCGAGCTCATTGCCGCGAGCTACCTTGATCAGCGCGGCTACGAGGTTCTTGAACAGGGGTATCGGTGTCCTGAGGGTGAAGCGGACCTCATAGCCTACGATCCCGACGAAGATGCCATCGTATTGGTGGAGGTTAAAACACGACGCGTGCACGGACCCTGCTCTGCCGAACCTGAGGCCGCCGTGGATCGAAGGAAGCGAGAGAGGTATCGACGCATCGCGTCTTGCTATCTCATGGATCGATTTCCCGTTCTGTCCTTGCGGTTCGATGTGATCGGCATATCGGTGACATCCGAGACCGAAGCCATAATCGAACATTACTTCGATGTCTTCGCATGGGAAGCAGACCGATGAGCGCCCCGGTGTATGCGGTGCACGCGGCGTGCATCCGAGGTGTCGAGGCGGTGCCCGTCACCGTCGAGGTCTCCATGGGCGGAGGCCTCCCGAGCATTTCGATTGTGGGCATGGCCGATTCAACGGTGCTCGAGGCGCGAAGCCGTATGCGGTGCGCGTTCAGAAGCGTTGGATTCGAGGTTCCTAAAAAGAGCATCACGATCAACCTCGCTCCGAGCGACATGCGAAAGTCTGGAACGGGCCTCGACCTCCCCATCGCGGTCGCCGTGCTTGCCCTCTCTGGGCAAATACCCGTAAACGACCTCGACAGCTGTCTCTTCGTTGGGGAACTCGCACTTGATGGCTCGGTATGCCCCGTAAAGGGTGAGATTGCCTACCAGGTGCTTGCTCGCGACACGCACCTTACGCTCATCGAAGGCCCGTCCTCTCCCCATCAGGGGCTCTTTGAGGCGGCCCGGTTTGAGCTCGACAACATCGTGCGTCTTAGGATGGGCGTTCGCGACGCGATTCATCGCTGCGACCTGGAACCCGATCGGCCACCTTTGGAAACTAAGCTCGACTATGCCGATGTGGTAGGTCAAGAGGTTGCGAAAAGAGGGCTTGCAATCGCCGCCGCAGGCGACCTCGGCTTGCTCATGATCGGCGCACCGGGCTCAGGCAAGACCATGCTCGCACAACGCATGACAACGATTCTCCCTAAGCTCACGCAGGCAGATCAACAGGAGGCGCTCTGCATTCACTCGGTAGCAGGGGAGGATATCTCAGGCCTTTTGGCAGGTGACCGGCCTTTCCGCAGCCCGCATCACAGCATATCTGCCGCCGGGCTCGTTGGGGGAGGGCGACCCGTGCGCCCGGGCGAGATCAGCTTGGCACACGGCGGATGCCTCTTTCTAGATGAGCTTGCGGAATTCCCTTCCGGCGTCCTGCAGATGCTCCGTCAGCCACTCGAGGAAGGGGTGGTTCGCATTGTTCGAGCCGACGGTATGTACATCTTTCCCAGCCGATTCCAACTGATAGCGGCAAGCAACCCATGTCCCTGTGGTTACCTTGGCGATCGCGAAGTAGCATGCACGTGCTCGGCCACCGCCATCGAACGCTACCGATCTAAACTCGCTGGACCCCTTATCGACCGTATCGACATTGTGCTCGATGTTTGCAGGCCCGATCCATCGCTCATCATCGAGGGTGCCGAGGGCATGGATTCAGAGGGGCTTTCCGCCATGGTCGCGACCGGGAGGGCGTTCGCGCTGGACCGGAGAGACGATTCCGAGCCTGTTTCCACATCGTCTCGAACATCGCTCGATAGGGCCATTGCAGCTTTCCATCTGGATCGCGATGCAGAGGATGCGCTCGTGGGGCTATCCCAATGCAACAAGCTTACTGGCCGCGGTATCAAGCGCCTTTGCCGGATAGCTCGAACGGTCGCGGATATCGATGAATCGGCATGCGTCCGGCGCCCTCACGTTCTCGAGGCATCTATGTTTCAGGGGAGGAGGAACGCATGATGGGGCCAACCGTGAAAGCTTCTCGCATGACCATCGAGCGTGGTTCCGATGGCTATCCACCAGGAGTTCTCGACCTAGCCAACGCCCCAAAGCGACTGTATATGCTTGGAAACCCTGAAGCCCTGCAGGGTCCAGCTATCGCAATCGTCGGTACGAGGAGACCGACGCCATATGGCATCGCACTCACTGAGCTCGCCGCCGAGCTTGCGGTGGAAGCCGGCATCACGGTTGTATCCGGGGGCGCCATAGGGTGCGACCAGGCTGCGGGTATGAAGGCGCTTGCTTGCGGGGGCGTCCATGTGGTCGTGCTGGGATGCGGCGCTGACGTTATCTATCCCTCTTCCAGCAGAGAGCTTATCGACAAAACCTTAGAAGCTGGGGGCGCGGTTGTTTCGATTGCGCCATGGGGAACAAAGCCTCAGCGCTTCCTCTTTCCACAGCGGAATCGTGTTATCGCAGCGCTTTCGGAGGCGGTGTTCATTGGAGAGGCCGGCATGCCTTCCGGTACCTTCAGCACCGCAGAGGCGGCTATGGAGCTTGGCAGGGAAGTGCTTGTTGCGCCCGGATCGGTTTTCTCCCCCGAATCTCGCGGCGCGAATTATCTCATCAGCGTCGGCGCGTGCTGCATTACCGATGAAGAGTCGCTCGAAATCGCGCTGTCACGCATTTACGGTGTGCTCCGGCATCCGCATGGGCCTCTCCGCGAAGTGGAGTCTGCCGACCCGCGCGAACAACGCGTCCTGCGTGCTTTGGCCGCAAGCCCGATGCGCTCAGAGGATATAGCGCGACTTGCTGGGCTCGATGCACGCGGGTGCCTTGAATACCTCAGCGACCTCATGATATCGGGGCGCGTTGAGCAGCTCATTGATGGACGGTATGCGCTCACCAAGGAAGTCCTTCACGCAATGACGGCAATCGGTCAAAATGATGGGTCAAGCAACCAACGATAAGGAGCCATCTATGCCTTTTGATCCCGTCATCGTAGTAGGCGGAGGTCTCGCGGGATGCGAGTGCGCGCTGCAACTTGCAAAGCGCGGCGTGCCCGTGAAGCTCTTTGAGATGCGGCCCCACACGAGTTCCCCAGCACATCGAACCGATGGCCTCGCTGAGCTCGTGTGCTCGAACTCACTGAAGGCCACCCGAATCGACAGCGCAGCGGGGCTCTTGAAGGAAGAGCTTGCGCGCATGGGCTCAGAGCTTCTGCAGTGCGCCAACGCAGCGTCCGTGCCGGCCGGCGGCGCGCTTGCGGTAGACCGCGAGACCTTTTCCTCCCTGGTTGAGGAGAAGGTGGGAAACGAAGAACTCATCGAGCTGGTGCGCGAGGAAGTGACGGCGATACCCACGGGCAGGGTCGTCATAGCAGCCGGCCCTCTCTGCTCACCCGCTCTGAGCGAGGCCGTGCTCGAGCTCGTCGGCGGGTCGTCGCTCTCGTTCTTCGATGCGGCGGCTCCCATCGTGGACGCCGAATCGCTCGATCGCTCCGTGCTGTTCCGTCAATCCCGCTATGGGGAAACTGAAGTTGGCGACTACCTGAATGCCCCCTTCACGAAGGAAGAGTACGAGGCATTTATCGAAGCCCTCGTTACGGCAGACCGCGTGGTGCTCAAGGATTTTGAACACGGCGGGCTGTTCCAAGCCTGTCAGCCTGCGGAGGAAGTTGCACGAACCGGTCGAGATGCCCTTCGCTTCGGCGCGATGAAGCCTGTTGGCCTAACCGATCCGCGCACGGGACGCCGTCCTTGGGCCGCCCTTCAGCTACGTGCGGAGAATCGCGAGGGCACCGCCTATAACCTCGTAGGCTTCCAGACGAATCTCACCTTCGGAGAGCAGAAGCGCGTGTTTCACATGGTTCCGGGCCTCCAAGATGCCGAGTTCTTCCGCTATGGCGTCATGCACCGCAACACGTTTGTCGATGCGCCCCATGTGCTCGATTCCACCTTCGCCGTTCCAGGGACACAGGTGCGATTGGCTGGACAGATAACCGGCACCGAAGGGTATACCGAGGCCATCGCCTCTGGTCTTTTGGCAGCCCTCAACACCTATGCCGATCTTATCGGCGCAGCTCCGGTAGCGCTTCCCAAAACGGGCGCCCTGGGCGCGCTCGTTGCCTATGCGACCGACCCCGCAACTGAGGACTACCAGCCCATGCATGTGAACTTCGGGCTTGTTCCGCCACTTGAAGATGGGGTGCGGCGTGGCAAGCGAGATCGATATCGCGCCTATGCGGACCGAGCGCTCGCCGATTTCGATGCCTATCTTGCCACGAGAGACGAGCTGTTTCCCATGAAGGGCGCGTCTCGATGACCCTGCTCGCAACCGAGACCACACACGACGGGGCCATGGAGCCCTCTCGCGACTTCCTCGACGCGCTCGATGCGTTCATCGCGTACATCGCGCGCGTTGAGGGGTTTTCACCCGAAACGGTTCGCGCGTACGAGGGCCATCTTGAAGCTTACGGGCGATGGTGCGCGCGGGAGAGCGTCAACGCGCTCGAACCGGATATCCACGACCTTCGAGGATATCTTGCCCATCTCAACCGTGCATCGTATGCGACGCACACCATCGCGGCTCATCTATCTGCTGTGCGGTCGTTTTTTCGATGGGCCCATGCAGAAGGCATCGTAGATACCGATGCCGCATCGCTCGTGCAGATGCCAAAGATGCCGCGTTCTCTCCCCAAAACGGTGTCCTCCACCGAGATGCAGCGGCTTTTGGCCGCTCCCGACACGTCAACCCCCTCTGGCATGCGCGATGCCGCGATGCTCGAGCTGTTCTACGCAACGGGTGCGCGTATCTCAGAGCTGTCGCACATCGATATCGCGGACTTCGATTGGACGACCAAGACGGTTCGCCTCTTCGGAAAGGGCTCGAAGGAGCGCATCGTTCCCGTCTATCGTCGCGCCCTCGATACGACCCATACCTATATCGATGACGCACGGCCCCTTCTTGTGCGAGCCTCAAGCGATTCGGCAGCGATGAAGCGCGCGGATGGGCCGCTCTTTCTATCCACGCGAGGAAACCGTATGGATGCAAACGCT
>UMLF01062010.1_pt1 | contig 11699 bp, 9 predicted proteins | sample 1966501 | NCBI WGS metagenome assembly UMLF01 (sample SAMEA4836194, study PRJEB28245) | human gut metagenome | biome: gut microbiome; material: fecal sample | place: Denmark | collected 2008 | reverse complement strand
AGAGCCGACTCCGCCGCCGTATTGCACGGTTTTGCCAAACGGCGTCAAGGTGAGTCCCGCCATCTTGAACGCTTGAATGCCGAACGGGATGCCGATGATGGAGATGCACAGAATCAGTCCCACCAATGCCCATCCGATTGCGATGGCCAATCCACCAAGAATGATCCACAGGATATTGCCGAGAACTCGCATGATTAGTCCCTTTCCGATTCCGGTCGATTCCGCGCATGTTCAGCTTCACTATTTTGCCAGAAATCATGACGGAAACACGAGACGCAACCCTTAGCTCGCCCCTGATTCATCCCCGGACCGTTATTCAGGCGGAGCGTATGCGGTAAGCCCAATCCTTTTGTGAAGATTTTGTGTATTGTCAGGCATGCGTGGGTTTCACCGTCGATTTGAATGATGATAGGCTTCTCGATGTCTGCCGTACGAAGACCCCATCAAGGAGATGCCATGAACCTGTATCGCTACGCGATGTTCATCGCACGCGCCTGCCGTGGGTCGTTCGTCGGCAATGTTCTGTTTGCCAATCCACGAATGGCCCTATTCTCGATGCTGGTGTAGCGGGGACACGCCTTATGCCGGGATGTACCGATGGCCCATCCGCAGTCGACGTCGCATGAATCGCTCACCATAGCCATCAACTTACGCAAAGCCGCGAATCGTTTGCCGTATATGAATGCGGAACGGATGGCGGCTTTTCCTTTACGTCCGGACTCATCGGTGTCCTCGCGTCTTGACACAAGCATGGGGCCGGATCGCCACACATGACGTTACCAACAGAAGGAAATGCTGTGACCTCACAGAAAAACGCGGAACTCGGGTCCGCCACCAGTTCCGTAAAGCCTATTGATCCGCACACCCGATTCATCGTTGTGGGTGTGATCGTCGTCGGCTCGTTCATCGCGCTGCTCAACCAGACCGTCATGTCACCGGCCTTGCCGGCACTGATGCGTGATTTCAATATCACCACCGGCACCGTGCAGTGGGTGACCAGCGTCTACATGCTGGTCTCGGGCATCATGGTGCCGATTTCAGGCTATCTGATTGATAAATTCTCCACCCGAAAGCTCTTCGCCGGAGCTCTTGCCACTTTCATGGTCGGCACACTGCTGTGTGCCGTCGCGCCGAATTTCATGCTGTTGCTCGTCGGGCGCATACTGCAATCCGCCGGCTCCGGCGTGCTGTTGCCATTGGTCGCCGTAGTGCCGATGCTCGTCTATCCGCCGGATAAGCGCGGCACCGCCATGGGCATGGCCGGTATCGTCATGGCCGCCGGTCCGGCTATCGGCCCGGTTGTCGGTGGTCTGGTGATTGACAGTTTCGGATGGCGCCCGATGTTCATTGGCATCGCAGTCGTGACACTGGTCATCCTTGTCGGAGGCACGATGATGCTCAAGAACGTCGGCGAGTTGAAGAACCCAAAGCTCAACATCCTGTCCGTGATCCTTTCGACCATCGCGTTCGGTGGCCTGCTCTATGGCTTCTCGTCCGCTTCCACGATGGGATGGAGCAGTCCGGTCGTCATTATCTCAATCGTCGTTGGTCTTGTGGCCTTCGTCGCATTCGTATACAAGCAAGTCAAGCTCGATGAGCCATTGTTGCGCGTTGACACCCTTGCCACCCGCAACTTCCGCAACTCCGCGATTCTGGTCACTCTGATCAACGCCGCAGTCGCCGCAACCAACGTGACGTTGCCTATCTTCATCCAGAATGTGCTCGGCCAATCCGCCACCGTCACCGGCATGGTCATGCTGCCCGCCGCGGCGGTCGGCATCATCCTGAGTCCGGTCGCCGGCGCCGCATTCGACAAATTCGGCCCTCGCGGCGTGGGTATCGGCGGCCTTGCGCTCATGACCATCTCTCTTGGTCTTCTCGGCACCATCAACACCAGGACATCAGTGCTGTTTGTCGCCGTGTTCTGCGCATTGCAGGCATCCGGTCAGGCTATCGCCAACATGCCGATCAACACTTGGGGCGTCAACGCTTTGCCGAACGACATGATCGCCCATGGAAACGCCATCGCCAACACAGGCCGCCAGATCGCGGCAGCCATTGCGACCTCGCTTCTGGTCACCGCAGAAACATCCATGACCGCCTCGCACATGTCCCAGGGTGTGAAGTCCGCCACGGCCAGCGGCATCGCGTTCTCCTACCTGCTGTGCGCCGCCATCTCGCTGGTCGCCCTGATCATCTGCATCTTCACCGTCACCAGCCGTGCCAAGGAGAAGGCCGCACGCAACGCCAAGGCCTCCGAGGCGCAAGCCTCCGCCGAAGTCGCGGCCGAAACCACTGAAGGCCAGCCCGCCGAGCATCACTACGCCGGCGCATACGTGGCCCCCGCCGCCTCCCTGTTCAAGCAGGCCCAGGAACAGTCCATCGGCGGAATCATGGACGATCAGCCCTACAGCTGCCTGGACAGCGATGACATCACGCATGTGGTGCGCGAGTTCATCCGCCTCAACGTCTCCAGCCTTCCCGTGGTGAACGGCGATGGCAGGCTCGTCGGCTTCGTCAGCGACGGCGATGTCATGAAATCGATTGCCACCTATGAATCCCGTACGGTTTCCACCGGCACCGGTTCGACGATGGTGGTGTTCGACGACGAAACCGTGGCCTCCAAGGTGCAGGCGCTCTCCGGCAAGAAGGTGATGGACATCGCCACGCGCAAGGTCGTTGCCGCCACGCCCGACCAGCATGTCGGAGAGGTGGCCCGAATCCTCGCCAAGAAGCAGTTCAAGAAACTGCCGGTGGTGGATGGTGATGGCAGACTCGTCGGTGTGATCCGCCGTAAGTCCGTGATGGAACATGCCTTCGATGCGCTGTTCCCAAAGGATGATCGGTGATTAGGCGCCATCATCGCTGAATAGAATGAATGGAATATGAGGCTTCCCTTCTCGCGGGGGAAGCCTCATTGCTTTGTCCGCGGAGTCTTACGGCACCTGCGCAAGGGCAACGTCACGCCTTCATGATTATACTATTGAATAGTGTGTTCCTATCGTTGCATGGTGACGCTAACGCATGGCGTCACGATACTGAAGCCTGCCATCTAACGGCGGGTACGGCTCGTTGCTGGAGTCGTGCACGCATACGCGCGTCGGCGTGCGTATGCCGTGATGTGACCTTTGTAGTGGAATTGAAGAATTGAGAACACTCGTATGTCTTCTAGTAATACAACAACTGAACCAACTGTGCGCGAAACACCCGAGGTTTCCGGCGATGACAATGCGAATGCGCGCGCAGCGGTCCATAGCGCGAACAAACCCGGTGCCGCCTATGCCGCAGCAGTGGCCAACGGGGAATCCGAGCGTGCGTGGATCCGCCGTGTAGTGCTTCTACTCACCGGCCAGGCGTTCTCGCTGCTGGGCTCCAATATTGTGCAATATGCCATCTGGTGGTGGATCGTATTGCAGACTAAAACCGGTTCGGCCATGCTGCTGGCCACGTTGTTTGGCGTGGTGCCGCAGGCCATCGTCTCGATTTGCGGCGGCTCCTGGGCCGACCGTCACAGTCGCAAGTTGCTGATTATGCTGCCGGATATGGTGATTGCTGTGGTCACCGTCGTGCTGTCGCTGAGCTTCGCGATGGGATGGGCGAGTCTGACCATGATTTTCGTGGTGCTGTTCATTCGTTCGGCGGGAGGCGGGGTGCAGACGCCCGCTGTGCAGTCGTTCATACCGGATGTTGTTCCCTCGGGCAAACTATTGCGCGTCAACTCAATATACGGCGTGATTAATTCGGTGAATATGATTGTGGCACCTGCGGTGGCTGCTGTGCTTATCAACACAGTGCCGCTGTGGTCGATTCTGTTAGTCGATGTGACCACGGCCATTATCGGCGTCGGCTTTGTGGCGTTGATCAAAGCGCCGAAGAAGAGCACGGAACATGTTGCGAGGCGTATGGCTGAAGCGGAGAATAGCGGGCAACCCACACTCGAACCGATGTCGGATGCCAATGCTGATCGTTCGCTGATTGCCAGCGTCCGTCGTGTGTTTGCTGACTTGAAAGATGGTTTCAGCTACACATGGCGCCGGGCGAACCTGCGCAACGTGGTGCTCGGTGACGCCTTGGTGTGCTTCGTGGCCGTGGCGCCGATGAACCTTACGCTGTTGCTCATGACCCGCGAATATGAGGGCATCGATTTGAATCTCGGATTCATCAACCTGACCACCGCCTCCGATAAACTCGCCGCCAACGAGCTGGGATGGAGCATCGGTATGCTGCTCGGCGGCGCGCTGATGTCTACCATCGGTGCCAAGCTCATCCGCAACAACATGCGCGTGGTCGCCTTCGGCATCGCTCTGGTGGGCGTCTCCGTCGTTGGTCTTGGCGTGGTTCACAATCTGCTGGCGTATTTGCTGATTGATGTGGTGAACGGTTTGGCTTCGGCCATCTGCATGGGCCCGATGCGCACCATCATCCAGACCGAGGCCGATGAGAAGATGGTGGGCCGTGTATTCGGCCTTGACACCACCCTGAGCACGCTCGGAATGCCGCTCGGCATGTTGATCTTCGCGCCACTGGCCGACGTGATCCCGATTTCGCTGGTGTTCATCATCGGCGGTGTTCTGACCCTGCCCATCGGCATCTATCTGTTCGGCCAGGCGCGCCGTAACGTCAGTGCGCAGGTGACGCGAACAGCGGCCTGACAGGCACCTGACGGCCACCTGCCAGACGTAAAGTCAACTACCAGATTTGCGCATACAGATCGTAAGACACATACTTCGGCAGATCGTAGACGGTAATCGAGAATGGCGTGGATCGGCCATTGCCCGGCCAATCCACGAATGCGATATCTCCATAGATGATTGCGTTCTGTGCGTTACGCAGTACTAGGGAAATCTTGATTTGCTGTCCATCAGATGGCTTGAATCCATCTGCCACGGCGCGGACCTCGCCATTGAACGTCGTGCCGCCGTCCCTGTTGTCTATTTTGGATGTTCCGCTGATGGGGAAGGTAGCGGTTCCTTGAGCCTCGGTGACGTTGTACGTATCAGGGCTAAGCACAACGAAATCTACGGTGGCCGGGGCCGTGCCCTCGCCCGCTTGGCCGGCGTCATATACAGTCTGATTCGGGAATGCCATATTCAGTGCTTGCGTCTGCGAGAACACGATGGAACCGTCTTTGGCCCGCCCCGTAATGGTAATCTGCGGATACTGCACCTGCTGGGTCTTACTGGTGTTGCGCAGGGCGAAAGCGTAGTGGACATACCCTTGCTGGTCCGCCGACCAGCCGGATTCCACTATTTTCAGAGGATTGTCGGTGACGGTGTCTTGATTGTCTCCATCAGCGCCGTCAGTGCCGACTACTCCGCCCGTGCCATTGGCATTGTCGGTTCCTGACCCGTTCGAGGAGTGCCCGCCATCGGCCTTATCGGTTGATTGGCTGCTGGATTGTGTCGAGGAATCGGGTGATGTTGCCGACCCGATAATGCCAAGTTGGCCTGCCAACACAATGCCTCCCGCAATGGCGGCGATTATCAGTGCCGCTCCGGCAATGGACCACAGCACGATGGCGCGTTTGCTCAAGTGCAGACGCCGGAATAGTCGAGACGCCGACGCGCTGCCGTTCGTTGTTCTCGTTGATGGCGGATTTGCCGATGATGCGTTCGGTATGGGCGGATTGGACTGGGAGAACAGCGCCTGGCGAAACTCTTGGACGCTCTGTGGCCGTTTGCTGGGCTCGAATGCGCACGCATAGCCGATGACGGCGCGTAGTCGAGCCGGTACTGCGGCATCATCGGCAAGTCGCTGCTCGTAGTCGCTGGCATCGGGATATACGCCGGTCAGCATGAATCCGAGTAGCCGGCCCAGCGAGAATACGTCGGAACGCGCGTCGGTTTTGGCAAAGCCATATTGCTCAGGCGAGGCGAATCCGTAGGTGCCAAGCGCCGTGGTATCCCGTGAACGGTTGCTTGCCTCTGACCGGATGCGCGCGATGCCGAAATCGATGAGATGCGCGCCATCCTGGGCCACGATGACGTTGGCCGGCGTGATGTCGCGGTGGATAACGCCGTGCTGGTGAAGCTCCTGCACGGCTTCGCAAATTTGGTCGATAAGCTGCACGGCCACATTCGGTGCAAGCCGCCCGTTTTCCTCCGCAATTTGCGCAAGCGTGCTGCCCGGCACGTAATCGTAGACGATGACGAACCGGTCGGGCAGCTCGTACGTCGCTTCCACACGCGGCAGACGATTACTCTGGCAGGCGCTGAGCGCCGCCCACACATTGCGTTGCGCTAGGGGAGAGGGAATCTTCTTGCGTACGAACGGGCCGTTGCCGTCAATGCTCACCAGTTCGGTGACGCCGGAAGGTCCGCGAGCGAGCGTACGCTCGACATGGTACGCATCGTCGATGCTCATCGCATGCATCGCCTGCTTATCGTCCATGTCTCTCCTTGATGCCCTCTTACTTGCGTCTCACTGGTGAGTGTTGTTGGGCCGAATGTCGTCAATCGGCCGGTAGCAACGTCGCCTCTCCCATACGATACAACTCGTCGTCCGTGGCAATGCGGTCGAATCCATTGCGTATACACCAGATGATAATCGCGTCGCGTCGCTGTTTGCACCACAGTTCGGAAACGCCTGCAAGACGAAGTAGCCGTTGGGTTTCACGTAATGTGCACTTGAGACCAAAAGCCAGGATAATGGCGTGATCTCGGCCGGGGCGGCTTTTGCCGGAGAAAATGTCATAAACCACTGTGGCGTTGAGGCCGGATGCCCGCACCACGTCGGCTCGTCTCAGGTCATGGGCTTCCATACGGTCGAACAGATAGTCGGTCAGCGTGCGTGCGCTGACGAGTCCCTCATCGAGATACTGCTCAATGCTGGCGCTGGCGAGCAGCCGATCCAACAGTTCCTCGGTCAAATGTTCTTCGGGGATGTCTGCCATTGCCCATGCTCCTTGTCGCTGTGTTGCGGGTGCTGTGCTGCGCCATCGTACGCGGTTGCTCGATTCCCAGCGTACAGGACGCCGACTTTTCGGAAACACGCCGAAAAATTCAGTTGTCAGCTGATGTATGGCCCGCGCGTGTCGCCGACAATGGTCGATGCCATCCGTGTAGGTGCGGTGGCGGAAAGGATGTTCATGCGCGGTATCAAGCATCGACAATAAAGCTAACATGCATACAAAATGCTAATTTGCGTACATAATAACAACGCCATACACTGGTTTCGATGTATCGCAGAGCAAAGCGAGCAATAAGAAGGGACGCAATGATGAGCGAACGATACCGGCTTGCCATGGCAGTCGGATTGACCGTAACGGTTGCCGGGCTTGCCTCTTCTGTGCTGGTAATGCTGCTGCTTAAGGAAAGAAGGGCATCATGACAACGCCATTTGATCAACAACCTCAGCCGGTTCCACCGTCCGAAGGCACGAATGACGCACCGGAAGATCGCGCGAATGCGCCTACCGTGCCGAATACTGTACCGGCTGGCCAACCGAACGTAGCGTCTGATGGTGCTACCACCACTCCGATGGCTCCGGCTACGGCATCGCAGCGGCCCGCCGGCGCGCCATTTGATCGTGTATATGCGGTCAGTCCGCAACAGCTGTTCCAAGTTATTCACGACCAGCTGACTACTGGCGCCACGTTTACCTTGGATAACGAAAACACCCAGACCGGAGCGTTTTCCTTCCACTCCTATGATGGGGTGAACTGCACGCTAACCGTAGTCCCGCAGGGTGCGGCAGGGGCCGCCATTCGTCTGGAGGCGACTGGAAACGAAAGCGCCAAGCGCGTTGATGAGTTCCTCGCCGCTCTGGACAAGCGTATTGGTGTGGCTCCTCCCCCCGCCACACATGGTGCCGGTGCTGCCACTGGTTTTGCTGGTGCCGCTGCGCCTGCCGTGCTTGCTCCGAATGCACAAGGGGTGAAGAAGACTTCCAAGCTGGCTGTGTTCGCCATTATTTGGGGAGTGTTGTTCGTACTCGCCCAATTTGTGGATGTTTCTGGCCGATCCTGGGGCGGACTGCTGCTCGCCACGGTGATTCCGGCACTGCTCTCAGGCTTCGCCGTATACGTGACCCGCCCGAGTGGCAAGGTGCAAGGCCGAGTGCTGGCCTGGGTGGCAGTCGGTATCACCGTTGTGGGTCTGGTAATCGGTGGCGTGTTCGTAATTCGTGACGATGCGAAGGCCAAGGCTGATCGGGCGGAATTGGAAGCATCGCTCGCCACCAAGTGCGAAGCATATTCATGGCCGGAGTCGGATATCGCGGCGCTGCTGCCGCAGCCGAAATCCACAAAGGGTGAAATTAGAAGCGAGTCTTCGGACTATTTCTCCATCGAGGTGTGCGGTACCGACGCCAAGCAGTATGCCGACTACGTCAAGTCCGTGCAAGACAACGGTTTCACCGTGGACTATAGCAAGTCCGCTGACAGTTTCAATGCCAAGAACGCCGATGGATACAGTGTGAGCGTTTCTCGTGACACTGACGACGAGACCATCATGTCCATCACTATCCAGGTTCCGGAAAAGAAGGAAGATACGTCTACGGACGGCGACGCCGCGAAACAGGATGATAAGAGCACTGATACGGGCACTGATTCCAGCGATGCCAACAAGCAGAGCGACCAGTCTTCGGATCAGAAGGCGCAGCAGAACACCAATGACAGTGCTGACTTCAAGGCCACGATGGACAGCTACGAGGCCTTTATCGATGAGTATGTTGCCTTCATGAACAAATATCAGAAATCCGACAACGTGGTCAGCATGGCTACCGACTATGCCAGCATGATGAAGCGTTACTCTGAGTTCTCCCAGAAGGTAGACGCCATTGACGAAAACTCCCTCAGCAGTGAGGATTCGGCCTACTACACCGAGGTCATGACTCGATGCACGCAGAAGCTCGCATCGGTGGGCCAGTGATCAGACTGGCGTATCGAGGTAACGGTTTTCCAAGAAAGGAACGATGACGATACATGGGTATACGCGGCAGACAGTACACGCCAATGGATGAGCCGGTCTTCAACAAGGCCATCCCCGGAACGGAGGCTCTGGCCGGGGCGCTGAAGGACACTTTTGGCGCATTCCGTAGTGGGCTTGGGATTACCGAACCCGTGGTTTCGGTGAATTGCGAAGGTTGTGGCGCTCCGCTTTCCGGTCATCGCAAAGAAGTCGTTCGATGCGAATACTGCGATCGCGAAACGCAGCTATAACCAACATGCCAGCATAACGGCCGGTCTTGCGATTGCATAGTCGCAAGACCGGCCATATGCATGAGATATCGAGGAAAAAACAGATGGCAGTTATTAAGGCGTTCGCCGGCGCGCTCGGCGGTACATTCGCGGACCTGTGGCGTGATATCATCACCGCTGGTCCGTTCACGGAACACACCGTCGTTGTGCCGGGCATTCCCCGCGGAAGCAACAACGATCGCGGTTCGAATGAATACGGTTCCGAGGGAATAATCACCAATGGTTCGCGTATCTATGTGCCAGAGAATACTGCGGCGTTCATTTTCTCTGAAACAGGTATCGAAAACGTCATCACCGAGTCGGGCGGTTATGAATATCGCAACGGGGAGCAGAGCGTGCTCGCCGGAGACGGCATCGGATCGTTCTTCAACCAGGTCGCCGATCGATTCACCTTCGGAGGTCAGCCTGGCCGCACCAAATATGTGGCCTTCGTCAACCTGCGTGAGATTCGTGGCATCAAATTCGGCACTTCTGCGCCGCTGGTGTATAACGACCGGTTCTATGGCGTCGATTTGGAAATTCGCGCACGCGGATCCATGTCGCTAAAGGTCACTGATCCAGTTCGATTCGTTCGTAACTTTGTGCCTGCCACTACCGTGTCGTATTCATTCGATGATGAAGGGCCACGTAGGCAGATTCTGTCCGAATTCGTACAGTCGTTTATTGTGGCCATCAATTCGTTGTCCAATGAATATCGTATTTCGCAATTGCCCGGCAAGGCGAATGACATCGCAGCATGCGTGCGTGGCGATCGAGCCAATGCCGGTACATGGAATGATCGTTTTGGCTTTGAAGTGTCCAGCGTGGGCATCGAAAGCATCGAGTTCACCGAGCAATCACGTCAGCTCGTGCAGCAGTTCGCCTCGAATAAGATGAATGTTGCCGCATACGAGGGCGTTTCCCAACAAGCTGGCAATATGGCTGCCCAGCAGCGCATTGCGCAAGGTATTCAAGACAACGGCTTTGGCGATGGCGGCATGTTGCTTGGTATGAATATGGCGCAAGCCATCAATCCTATGACTGCCGCCCCGGTTCAAGCGCCGGCACCTGCGCCGGCACCGGAAGCCGCTGCTCCCGCCTCTCACACGGCATCCATGTCTGTGGAAGAACAAGTCGAGGCGATGAAGAAATTGAAGGAATTGGTTGATATCGGCATTCTCTCCCAAGAAGAATTTGATGCAAAAAAGCACGAAATTCTCGGCCTATAAACGGTGCATTCATGCAACTCGAAACAGCTGATAATGAGGGAAACGCTGGTGCGACACGGACAAAATGGTGCTCAGGGCTTCGAACTGGGTTGTTCAATCCGTTTCGATATTTCGGCGACTCAGCGCTTGTTCGGGCCGCCGTCCGGGAACATCAAGTAGGTGATGATGCCGGCGGCGGTTCCACTGGCCAATGCGCCGGTGATGACGGCGAGAGCCTGCATCGCCGTGCTGAGCGTGGGCTTGCCCGTTGCGGCAGTCTTTGAAGCCTTCAATGTGGCGGCACTGGGCTTGCGTTTCTCGGTGGCGGCGTTGTCGGCAGCGTTGCCACAGCCTGTATTGACTGGGGCATTGTCGGCAACGGCCTCGCCGTCTTGCTCTTGGGCGCGCCGTTCGCGAATGCGTTGCTCAATGGGATCGTCGACCAAAGTCTTGATGATGCGTGCCAGATCGCGGTCTTCACGACGTGCGATCTCGGCGCTGAACACCGTACGTAAAGCGAGATACTGCAGTTTGGTCATCGGGCTTTTGCCGGTCTCCAAGTTAGACACCGTCTGTCGCGCGACTCCCAGCTCGTCGGCCAGTTGCTGAGTCGTCCATCCGGCTACCTTGCGAATCGGACCCAGGTTCTCCTGAAACTTATCAATCCACCATTGTTCGATTTCAGACGTCGCCATTACGCACCTCCTTCCACGCTGTCACCAGTGTACGTTACCTGTACCGAAATCAATCCAAAAAACAGTGTTCATGTGAAATTCACTGCGTATTTGCGCTTTCGCCGGCTTACCGAGATTAGCCTTAGACAAGGAATAACAGAGTAGAAGCAGAAGGTATGCGCGTATTCGATTTCGACGGAACCATCTATGATGGCGAAAGCCTGTTCGACTTGTACCTGTATTCCGCCCGGCACGACCCGAAAGTGTTCCGCTACATCGCCCCCGTGCTGCGGTACGCAGTCAAATACAAGCTTGGCCGGGCCACGCTTGAACAAATGGAATACGGCGTGGGTAAGATGACCGAAGGCTATCTCACGGAACTGAGCCGATCCAAACGGGTGGCGAGCGTCGAACAGCTCGTGGACGACTTCTGGGACCGATATTACGCACGTATCAAGCCTTGGTACCAGCCTGAGTCGGACGATGTGATCCTCACCGCATCCTTCGATCTGACGGTGGGGGAGGCCTGCCGCAGACTCGGCGTGAGGAATCTCGTGGCCAGCGAGGTGGATGTGGGGACGATGAAGGTCACGTACCTCAACTTCAGCACCAACAAGGCCAAACGGTTCCGCGAACTGT
>UMLF01020500.1_pt1 | contig 11706 bp, 6 predicted proteins | sample 1966501 | NCBI WGS metagenome assembly UMLF01 (sample SAMEA4836194, study PRJEB28245) | human gut metagenome | biome: gut microbiome; material: fecal sample | place: Denmark | collected 2008 | reverse complement strand
CCGCAAAAGCTTTATTGTGCCCACCGCCACTATGACGGTGCATCCGGTGCGCCACTCCGGCATGGTGCTGGGGGTGCCCCAGACCCTGCGTTATTTTGAGCAGATGCAGGAGCGCATCGTCAGCTTTGTGGCGGGGCATTCCGGCATCAGTGCCAGGCGCTTTACCCAGCTGATGCACAATACCGGGGAGCTGGTGATGGATATGGGTACCGTGCTGGGCGGGGAACAGGCTGTGGAAGAGGGGCTGATCGACGCCATCGGCAACCTGGGCGATGCGCTGCGCTACCTGTATGCCGAAATCGACGCCGGGAAAACCGGATATTGAGGGGGCGCTGCCCGCCAGTGGGCGGAAAGGCTTTGGGCAATACCGCATAATTCTAAGTACCGATACGGCGAGCGAGGTGCGGCAGATGCCAAGCCAAAAGCGCAGATAATACTGGATGTCTTATCGAGCATTTTGGCAACGCAGATGCCGTGCCGCAGCTGCCGGAGCGGTGCTTAAGCCGCAAGGCGGGAATTGTGCGGTGTTGCCTTTGATGAAGATAGAAAGAGAAAGGGGTTTTACAAGCGGGCGTTTTCATGCTACAATATACCTTATGCTATAAGGGGCAGTATGCCCCTACCCAAAACAGCACGGCACAGCCGCCGTGGCGGATGGCAGATAAAATCACTGCGCGGAAAGTCTCTTTATGCGGGGCCGCCGGATGCTGTTTGATGGCCGCCCACTGCCAGATAAAAGGCGAAAGAACTTTCGTTCAAAACGGGGGCAGGACCCGCCGCGCCAAAGCAAATCAACAATGGCTGCCCGCTGAACAGGGCGGCCTGAATATACGCATATTATAGTAAAGAGGTAGGGAGAGCATGGCACGTTCAAGTTCCGCCAAAAACGGAAAAAACAGTAAAAACACATACCGCGCCTCCGGCAGCAAAAGCAGTAAAAGCAGCAGCTCCGGGACCAGACACAACAGTTCGGCCTCCGGCAGCAAAAAGCGGATGTCCAGGCTGGAACAGCGCCGCGCCCAGCAGCAAAACCTGATCCGCAGCGTGGTGCTGGCCGGGCTTGGCATTCTGGCCATTGCGCTGGTGCTGGTGCCGGGGCAGAGCTTCTGGAATGTTCTACGCAGCTGGCTGTTTGGCACCTTTGGCGTGGTTACATATTTTGTCGGCCCGTTTTTGCTGTATCTGGCCTATCTGCTGGCATCCGGTTACCATGTGGGCACTTTCATTGGCAAGGTGCTGCTGCTGGCGGTGCTGCTGGCCGGTACGGCGGTTATCTTCTCGGACTTTAAGGTAGGGGATACCCCCTGGCAGACCGTCAAGATGCTGTTTGCCTGGGGACAGCGCAAGTTCTGGACCGGCGGTGTGCTGGGTGTGCCCATCGGCGCATCGCTGCTGGCCGTCTGTGGCCGTCCCGGTGCCAATATCGTCATGATTATTGTCATCCTGATGGGGCTGATGGTGTTTTTTGCCGTTACCCCGGTGGATGTGGTGCAGTTCATCAGCTATTATATTCAGGAGTTCAAAGCCCGCCGCGCCGCCCGTGCGGAGGAAGAAACCGCTTATGATACCCAGCTGTTTGGCCATGAAGCGGAGGAAGAATCCCTTGAAAACCTGACCGGCAGCCTGCCGCCCATGGCCGGCGAGTCTCCGGCCACGCCGCAGTCTGGCACCCGCCGCCCCTTTGATGTGGCCCCCTATCTGGAACAGGAGGAAGCCGCCCGCCGCAATGCGGCCCAGGCAAACCCTGCCGACAAGGCAGCCGCCGCAGCGCAGGCCGGCCAGCCGGCGGCCCAGCCCCAGCAGGCGTATACGCAGCCTGGCACCGCAACATACCCCGATATGCAGCGTGCCCAGGCTGCGCCCCAAGGCGTGCAGCACACCCAAAGCTTTGCCCCGCCCGCCCAGCGTTCGGACTTTGATGTGGACCTGGGGCCGGATGCTTCCCAGCGCGCTTTGCAGAACGCCGTGCAGCATGACCCGCTGCAGAAAATTGAGATCGGCCCCGGCGGCACCTTTGGCCTTGACCCGCTGGAGCAGTTGAACCATCGCGAGTACCCCACGCCCCAGCCGGAACCCCAGCCGCAGGAAGAAAGCTTTGAGCTGCACCTGGAACCGGAAGCCCAGCAGGCTGAGGAAGCCCCGGTAGAGGAAGACAGCCTGAATGACCTGATCCAGCGCGCCGTGACCGGGCGGGATACCCCCGTGGCCGGTGCCGATGTGGGCCTGCCCGATGAGGATGAAGCGGAAAGTTTTGAAACCCCGCTGACCCCGGAACCGGATGATAACGCACCTGCCGCCTCAGTGGAAGATTTTTCCACCCCGCTGGAGCCGGTAGAGGAATTGCCGGAACCGGATGACGTTGGCAGCAGCGAAAGCGCGGATAATTTTGAAACACCGCTGGTGCCGGAACCCACCCAGCCAGCGCCTGCCCCTGTTACAGCCATCCCCACATTGGGCGGCAGCTTTGACCAGGGCGGTTTCGATGCAGCCAAGGCTGCCTGGAACGCCGGAATTCCGGTATCGGATCTGCTCACCGGGCGGGTCAGCGTGCAGGCCCCGGCACCGCAGCCCACGGCCCAGCCTGCCGCCGCTGCGCCTAAAGTATACAGCGTAACGGATGAACGCCGCCCCGGCAGTCCCAACCGGCTGCGGGTATCTTCCAGCATGGGCAATTCGGCTTCGGCTCCCATTTCCAGCCCGCCCAGCGTGGCCAAAGCAATGGCGAAAGCCCCTGCCGCCCCGGCAGCCACCGCACCCGCCGGTGCAGCCCGCGAAGCGGACGAGGATGCCAGCAGCGAAGCTACGGCAGCCTTTGCCGCCCAGGCCAAAGAGGAGTTCCCGCCGTATACTTACCCATCTTTGAACCTTTTCAATGCGGCCAAGCCGGAAGATGAACGCGGCGCGGCCGCCGAGATGAAGAAAAACGCCGATATCCTGGTGAACACGCTGGACAGCTTTGGTGTTAAGACCCATATCCTGGATATCTGCCGCGGCCCTTCCGTGACCCGGTATGAGCTGCAGCCCCAGGCGGGCATCAAGGTCAGCCGTATCACCAGCCTGTCGGATGATATCGCCCTGAACCTTGCCACCGCCGGTGTGCGTATCGAAGCCCCCATTCCCGGCAAACCCGCCGTCGGTATCGAGGTGCCCAACAAGATCCGGTCTACCGTCAGCATCCGCGGGGTGTTTGAATCCCAGAACTACATCAACATGCGCAGCCCACTGACCATGGCGCTGGGCAAAGATATTGCCGGTACAGCCCAGGTGGCGGACCTGTGTAAAATGCCCCACCTGCTGATCGCCGGCTCCACCGGCAGCGGTAAATCCGTCTGCGTCAACTCGATCATCATCAGCTTTTTGTTCCGCTCCGGTCCGGAAGATGTCAAACTGATTCTGATCGACCCCAAGGTGGTGGAACTGGCTGAGTACAACGGCATTCCCCACCTGTTAATGCCCGTTGTGACCGAGCCGCGCAAGGCCGCCGGTGCCCTGGGGGCCAGTGTGGCCGAGATGGAGCGCCGCTATAAGCTGTTTGCCGAAAACAATGTGCGCGATATCAAGAGCTATAACAAGCTGGCCAAGCAGCACCCCGATGTGCTGGAACACCTGCCTTATATCGCCATTATCATTGACGAGTTGGCCGACCTGATGATGGTTGCCGGCAAAGAGGTGGAAGATTATATCTGCCGCATTGCCCAGAAAGCCCGTGCGGCCGGTATCCACCTGATTGTGGCAACCCAGCGCCCCAGCGTGGACGTTATCACCGGCCTGATCAAAGCCAACATCCCCAGCCGTATTGCATTTGCAGTTTCCAGCCAGATCGACTCCCGCACCATTCTGGACAGCGGCGGCGCCGAAAAGCTGCTGGGCAACGGCGATATGCTGTTCCTGCCGGTCGGTGCTTCCAAGCCCGTGCGTGTGCAGGGTACCTTTGTGACGGATGAAGAGATCAGCGCTGTGCTGAACTTTATCAAATCCACTTCCAGCGCCCAGTATGATGAAGAGATGATTGCCGAGATGGAGCGCCGTGCCGTGGCCGAAAAGGGCGGCAAGGGCAGCAGCTCCGATTCGGACGATGACAGCGGCAGCCGCGACCCCATGTTTGAACAGGCGGTGGAATGCGTCATCGAAGCCGGGCAGGCATCCACCAGCCTTTTGCAGCGCCGCTGCAAGCTGGGCTATGCCCGTGCGGCCCGCATCATGGACCAGATGGAACAGGAAAAGATTATCGGCCCCTATGAGGGCGCCAAGCCCCGTGCCGTTTTGCTGACCCGCGCCCAGTGGCAGGAACGCCAGCTGGGCCAGGGTGAGTAAATACCGGCGGCACAGGGATTGCCGCCATTCCTACCGCCGCCCCCAGGTGTGGACCATTGTGGCCGCTGTTCTCATCGCCGTTGCCTTGTATGTGGTCGAAAATTACGGCGGCAACGGTTTTGTGCCCAGCTGGGACCAGATTTACCAATGGGTTGGCCTGGAACCCAGCCAGAGCGAAACCACAGCCCCGCTGCCGGAGGGGGAAACCGAAGTGGTGTTCCTGGATGTGGGGCAGGGGGATGCCGTGCTGATTTTGCAGAACGGTGCGGCCTGCCTGATTGATGCAGGCCCCAAGGATGCCCGGCAGGACCTTGTGCAGGACCTGCGCAGCTATGGTGTAAGCCAGTTAGACCTGTTGGTGATGACCCACCCCCATGCCGACCATGTGGGCGGCATGCAGGCCGTTTTGCAGAACTTTGATGTGCAGACCCTGCTGACCCCCGACCTGAGCGAAACTGACGTGACCGGCCAGACCCAGCGCACCCTGCAAACCGCCCAGGAATGCGGCGTACCGGTGGAAACTGCCTATACCGGCCAGCAGTACACCATCGGCACCGGCACATTGACCGTGCTGCTGCCCGGTGTGGATGCCGATACGGCGGGCAGTGACGATGCAACAAATGATATGTCGCTCTGCCTGCGGTTTGAAGCCGGGAACTTTACCTTTTTGGATACCGGCGATGCTGAGCGCAACGAGGAAGCCGCCCTGGCGGAGCAATATCCGTTCCGCTTGCGGTCCACCGTGTTCAAGGCCGGGCACCATGGGTCGTCCACATCCAACACCCAAACACTGCTGTGGCAGGTGCAGCCCCAGCTTGTGGTTGCCAGCTGCGGCCTGAACAATGATTACGGCCACCCCCACCGCGAGGTCATCCAGGAAATGCAGGATGAGGGCATTGACTTTTACCGCACCGACCTGTACGGCACGGTGACCGTGACCGCCCAGGCGGACGGCAGCTTTACTGTGCAGACGGCAAAACAGCCGGACGAAGAGCTGGCTCCCGCCGCGTAACCCCCGGTAGCCTGACTCTGTGTGCCTGACCCCGGTAAGTCGGCAGGAAAGTGTTCCCGCACGCCCCAAAAGTTTTAGGCAACACCGCACAATTCCCGCCTTGCGGCTTAAGCACCGCTCCGGCAGCTGCGGCACGGCATCTGCGTTGCCAAAATGCTCGATAAGACATCCAGTATTATCTGCGCTTTTGGCTTAGCATCTGCCGTACCTCGCTCGCCGTATCGGCACTTAGAATTATGCGGTATTGCCTTAATTGGGTAGAAATAGAGGAAAGTAATAAAAATACAGGAGGATGAATCCTATGCAGATCTCCCAGATGTTCAAGCGCAAGCCTTGCGTGTTTTCCATCGAGTGCTTCCCCCCGAAGCAGACCGCCAACTTTGGTAAAATGAAGGACACCCTGCGCACCATGCGCACCCTTAACCCGGATTTTATCAGCGTTACTTACGGTGCAGGCGGCTCCACGGGCGGCGTTTCCACTGTGGAAGTGGCCGAATTCCTGAAAAACGACCTGAACGTAGAGCCGCTGGCCCACATGATCTGCATGGGCAGCGATAAGGCAAAGGCTGCCCAGCTGCTGGACCAGCTGAATGCCGCCGGTGTGCGCAACGTGCTGACCCTGCGCGGCGACCGCACCCCCACCCGCCCCGAAAGCCCGGACTTTGCCCACGCAAGCGACCTGGCCCAGTTTGTGTGGCAGACCCAGCCGGAATTTGATATCCACGCTGCCTGCTACCCCGAAGGCCACCCCGAAGCCGCTACCCTGGCCCAGGATGTTGCCAACCTGCGCTTTAAGCAGGAGGCCGGTGCCACCCACCTGCTGACCCAGCTGTTCTTTGATAATATGCACTTTTATCGCTTTTTGAACCTGGCCCGCCGCGCAGGCATCACTTTGCCGGTGTCTGCCGGTGTTATGCCCATCGTTAAGCGCAGCCAGATCGAGCGCACGGTGGCACTTTCCAGCGCCAGCCTGCCTTCGGAGTTTACCCGCATGATCTCCCGCTACCAGGACGACCCCGAAAGCCTGTATGCTGCCGGTATTGACTATGCCGTGCAGCAGCTGCGAGATCTGATCGAGGGCGGCGCGGACGGTGTGCACCTGTATGCCATGAATGACGCCAAGGTTGCCGCCGCTGTGTATGAGGGCATCAAGGACCTGCTGTAATCGGCCTGTTGGCCCCATAGAGGGGGAGTGAAACGCTGTGCAATTAGCCTACCCGCAAAACGATACCCGCGCCGAAACCCTTCGCTACCTTGGGGCAGGGGGCTGGCAGCCGGATGCTGCATCCCAGGTGCTGCTGCAAAAAGCCGAGGACGCCCTGCGCGCCGCCGCCACCCCGCGCGGCGTGTGGAAACAGCTGCCGCTGACCGCCCTGCCGCTGCAGAACGCCGGGAATGATATTGCCCGCCACCTGCGCGGCTGCGATGCCATGGTGCTGATGGCCGTTACCCTTGGCAGCGGGGCTGATACATTGATGCGCCGCCTGGAGCTGACGGATATTGCCCTGGCCGCTGTGGTGGATGCGATGGCTTCCGCTGTGATGGAAGAGCTGTGCAACGCGCTGGAAGCCGAGATCCGCACCAGCGTGCAGGCGCAGGGGCACTACCTGACGGGGCGTTTTTCCCCCGGCTATGGGGACTGCCCGCTGACTTTGCAGCAGCCGTTTGCCATTGCGCTGGATACCGTGCGCGGCCTTGGCATGGCGGTCACGCCGGAAAATCTGCTGACCCCGCGCAAAAGCGTAACAGCCATCCTTGGCGTGGCGGACCACCCGGTAACGGGGGCCCGCGCCGGGTGCGGGCACTGCCTGCTGCGTGAAAAGTGCGAATACAGAAAGAGGGGAACCACCTGTGAAAATTGAGGAAGTATTTGCCCGCCGCCGCTTTATTATGCTGGATGGCGCCATGGGCACCCAGCTGCAGCTGCGCGGCCTGACCACAGAACAAAAGCCGGAACTGGCCGCCTTTATCATGCCGGATGTGCTCACTGCCGTCCACCGGGACTATGCCCGCGCCGGGGCGGATATCCTGCTGGCAAACACCTTTGGCGCCAACCCTCGTAAATTGAAGGGAACCGGCTATACTGTGCAGCAGGTGATCGAAGCGTCCATCGCATGTGCCCGGACCGCCGCGCAGGAAACCGGTGCCCTGGTGGCACTGGATATCGGCCCCATCGGCGAGCTGCTGGCCCCGGCCGGTACCCTGCCGTTTGAGGATGCCTGCGCCCAGTTTGCTGAGATGGTGCGCGCCGGTGCCGCAGCCGGGGCAGACCTCGTCTTTCTGGAAACAATGACCGACCTGTATGAGCTGAAAGCCGCCATCCTGGCCGCAAAGGAAAACTGTGACCTGCCGGTGTTTACCTCGATGAGCTTTGAGGCCCGTGGCCGTACCTTTACCGGCTGCACAGTGGAAAGCTACGGCATTACCGCCGCCGGCCTTGGTGCGGACGCCGTGGGCATCAACTGCTCGCTGGGCCCCAAGGAAATCCTGCCCTTTGCTCAGCGGCTCTGCCGTGTGGTGCCCGCCGGTATGCCGGTGTTTGTCAAGCCCAATGCGGGCCTGCCGAACCTGGACGGCAGCTATGATATCACCCCGGCGGAGTTTGCCGCTGAGATGGCCGCCTACCTGCCCACCGGAATTTCCATGCTGGGCGGCTGCTGCGGCTCTGAGCCGGAATCCATCCGCCTGCTGAAAGAGCTGACCCAGGATAAAACCCCCGCCGCCAAAACCCCTATTGTACGCAGCCGCCTGTGTACCCCCGTGCGCTGCGTGGAGGTAAACGGCATTACCGTGGTGGGCGAGCGCATCAATCCCACCGGCAAAAAGCGCTTGCAGCAGGCCCTGCGGGAGGGCGACAGCGCCTATGCCTGCGCCCAGGCCGTAGCCCAGGCCGAAGCCGGTGCCGAGCTGCTGGATGTGAACGCCGGTCTGCCGGATATTGACGAACCCGCCACGCTGGAAATGCTGGTGCGGGAGCTGCAATCCATCACCGACCTGCCATTGCAGCTGGATTCTTCCAACAAAGATGCTTTGGCCCGCGCGCTGCGCATTTATAACGGCAAGCCGATCGTCAACTCGGTCAACGGCGAGCAGAAGGTGCTGGACAGCATTCTGCCCCTGTGCAAAAAGTACGGCGCCGCCGTGGTTGGTCTGGCACTGGATGAACACGGCATTCCCAAAACGGCAGAGGGCCGCTTTGAGGTTGCCAAGCGTATTGTGGCCGCAACGGATGCTATCGGCATTCCCCGCGGGGATGTTTACATCGACTGCCTGACGCTGACGGTTTCTGCCGAGCAGAGCGCCGCTGCCGAAACCCTGAAAGCCATTACCATGTGCAAAAAGGAACTGGGCGTGCGCACTGTGCTGGGTGTTTCCAACATCAGCTTTGGTTTGCCCTGCCGCGGCTACATGAATACCACTTTCCTGACGTTGGCCATGCAGGCCGGGCTGGACCTTGCCATCATGAACCCCAACACGCCGGAAATGATGGCCGCCGTGCGCGCCTACCGTGTGCTGACCAGCCAGGACGAAAAGTGCAATGATTACGTTGCCGCCTATGCCAATGTGCAGGTGCAGACCTCCCAGGTGGCAAAAACTGATGCCGCCGCCCCGGCGGGCGGTGCAGCAGGGGCCGATGCTCTGTTTGAAGCCGTGCGCCGCGGCCTGAAAAACGAAGCCCGCGCCGCTGCAGGGGAAGCCCTGAAAACCCGCGAGCCTTTGCAGGTGGTGAACGAAACGCTGATCCCCGCGCTGGATGTGGTGGGTGATGCCTTTGAAAAAGGCTCCATCTTTTTGCCGCAGCTGCTGCAATCCGCCACGGCGACCCAGGCTGCTTTTGAAGTGATCAAAACCGCCATTGCCGCCAGCGGCAGCCAGGGTGAAAGCAAAGGCCGTATTGTGATCGCCACCGTAAAAGGTGACGTACACGATATTGGCAAAAACATTGTGCGCGTAATTTTGGAAAACTATGGCTATGACGTGCTGGATCTGGGCCGCGATGTGCCGCCGGAGCGCGTGGTGGAAGCCGTGCGCCAGACCGGTGCGCCGCTGGTGGGGCTTTCGGCCCTGATGACCACCACCGTGCCCAACATGCAGGCCACCATCGAAGCCCTGCACGCGGCCAACCTGCCCTGCAAGGTCATGGTGGGCGGCGCTGTGCTGACCAAGGCATACGCCGAACAGATCGGTGCCGATTTTTATGCCAAGGACGCCAAAGCCAGCGCCGATTACGCCAAACAGATTTTTGGCTGATTGAATCAAGTTTTGACTTTCACGTTTCAGCTGGTATTTTGCTATAAGAAAAAAATTAAATACGATAACGCAATAAAACAGCAGCACACCGTTTCCCGGAAAATAGGAAAGCCGTTGTGCTGCTGTTTTTATTTGGAAAGGGGGAATGGCGAAATAGGAACGAAAAGAGTGTGGAAATAAGAAATGAGGAAATTGGAAAAATTGAAGAAAGAAGAAATCAAGAAGATAAAAGAGTGAGTTACGCCTTTTCTACCTCACAATCACTCCAGCTGTCTGCTGTGGCGGCGGCGCTGGTGTCCACACTGGTTTGGTAATGGCAACGTTCTGCAGCAAAAAGGTGGATTCGGTGTTGGTGGTGTAAAACAAGGATGTGCATGGCCCTAAAACGATGAAGAAGGAACTTTTTAATCGGATTTTTATTCAAGGCAATACCGCATAATTCTAAGTGCCGATACGGCGAGCGAGGTGCGGCAGATGCCAAGCCAAAAGCGCAGATAATACTGGATGCTGCAAAGGTGAGCGCCGCCAGTGGCGGAAACAGCGAACCGAAGCAGGGGCAGCGGTCGCAGAGTGCGAGGGGCTTTTGCCCCCGAAGCACGATGCGGGTACCGCAACCCGACATTATCGAGCATTTTGGCAACGCAGATGCCGTGCCGCAGCCGCCGGAGCGGTGCTTAAGCCGTAAGGCGGGAATTGTGCGGTGTTGCCTCAAATCTTTTTAACAAAAACTTTCTGCCCCAGCCCCCAACCGCTACTTGCAATTTGCCAAACGGTATAGTATAATACTTAAAGCGGACAGGGCTGTATATTGCGCTGTTTTGCATACGGATGTGGGCCCCGTGCGCAGGAGCCCTGTGAACCATGTCAGGCGGGGAACCGAGCAGCATTAAGCGGTGGTCTCCTGGTGCTGCGGTCAGTCCGCATTCGTATGCAAAGCAGCGCAGCCGCGGGGCACACCCCGCGCGGGCCTTGTCCCTTTTTCTATGCCGCAAAATATTTTACAGGGGGTGGTTGCATTGTACCGTGCGCTGTACCGCAAGTGGCGTCCGCGCAAGTTTGCGGATGTTGTTGGCCAGGAAGCCATCGTAACGGCCCTGCAAAACCAGATCGCTGCTGGGCGCATTGGCCATGCCTACCTGTTTACCGGCACCCGCGGCACCGGCAAAACCACCTGCGCCAAAATTTTTGCCAAAGCGGTCAACTGCCTGGATACCACCAGCCCGGACCCCTGCGGTGAATGTGCTGTCTGCAAAGGCATTGATGAGGGCACCATTCTGGATGTATCGGAAATTGATGCCGCCTCCAACAACAGCGTGGATGACATCCGTGACCTGCGCGATGAAACCGCCTATCTGCCTGCCGTGTGCAAGTATAAGGTATATATCATCGACGAGGTGCACATGCTGTCTACCTCGGCGTTCAATGCCCTGCTGAAAACCATGGAGGAACCGCCGGAGCATGTGATCTTTATCCTTGCCACAACGGAAGTGCAAAAGGTTCCGGCTACTATCCTCAGCCGCTGCCAGCGCTATGACTTCCAGCGCATTACGGCGGATAAAATTGCCGGTCGGCTGGAATATGTGGCCGGGCAGGAAAACATTGAGCTGGACCATAACGCCGCCGAGCTGATCGGCCGCCTGGCCGATGGCGCCATGCGTGATGCACTGTCTATCCTGGATACCTGCGCCGGTGTTTCCAACACTGTGGATGAAGCGCTGGTGCGCCGCATGGCGGGCGTGACGGACCGCAAATATCTGTTTGAGATCAGTGATGCCATTGCCGCGCGGGACGCTGTGAAAGCCTTGCAGGAGATTGCCGCCCTGCGCCAGCAAAGCGTGGATATGCGCCGCCTTTGTATGGAGCTGGCCGGGCATTACCGCAATTTGATGCTCAGCGCCCTGCCCGGCGGCACCGACCTGCTGACGGGAACTTCCCCCGAAGAGGAAGCTGCCTACGCTGCGCGGAAAGATTTCCCCCAGGCGGAAGCGGTACGCGCCGTCAATGCGTTTGGCGCCGCGCTGGAAAAGATGGCCCGCGGTACGGACCAGCGCATTGAGCTGGAACTGGCGGTTTTCTCGCTCACCCAGCCGGAAGCAGTGCCTGTTGCGCTGCCTGCCGCCGTGCCCGCC
>UMLF01007087.1_pt1 | contig 11732 bp, 8 predicted proteins | sample 1966501 | NCBI WGS metagenome assembly UMLF01 (sample SAMEA4836194, study PRJEB28245) | human gut metagenome | biome: gut microbiome; material: fecal sample | place: Denmark | collected 2008 | reverse complement strand
CACCGCTCGGTTCGCCGACGTCTACAGCGCCTACGAGCAGGAAAAGACCTCGCGTGGCGAAATCGATTTTGACGATATTCTGCTGCTCGTATGCCATATCATGGATGGTTTTCCCGAAGCCGCCGCCCAAATTCGTTCCACCATCGGCTGGCTCACCGTCGACGAGTATCAGGACGTCTCGCCCCTGCAACACAGGCTGCTGACCCTGTGGCTGGGCGGGGGAGGACCTGACGGCAAGAGCGCAATGAACCGCAACGTATGCGTCGTGGGCGATCCGGCCCAGACCATCTACTCGTTTGCCGGTGCCTCCAGCTGGGATCTGCTGCGTTTCGCCGATGAATTCGGGCCGCTCGCCGCCGATGTCAATCTCAACACCGACTATCGTTCGACGCCGGAAGTCGTGAACCTCGCCAACCGGGTGCTTGCGGCCGCGCCGAACCGTGAGGATTACCTGAAACTGGTTTCCGCCCGTGAATCCGGCCCGCGCGTTACCCGAACCGCTTATGAGAGCGATATGGAAGAGGCACAGGGCGTGGCGGCACGCATAGCCCGGTTGGTTGCCAACGGGGCCAAGCCGTCCGATTGCGCGATTCTCACCCGCATCAACGCCCAACAGCCGGTATTCGGTGCCGCCTTGCGCGCTGCGAGACTGAAATATCGCGTCCGCAAGGATTCGGGATGGCAATCATCCGCGCTCGCCGACGATGCCGCGTCCAAACGCGCACTATTGGAGGCGATGGGTTTGGACGCCACCGGACTTGCCGCAAACGACGATCTCGGGGTTACGATTTCCACGATCCACGCATCCAAGGGTCTGGAATTCAAGCACGTGTTTCTGATCGGCTGTTCGGAAGGGCTCTTGCCGTATGGTTCGCCGGAAACGGGGGATGCGCTGGAAGAGGAACGCCGGCTTATGTATGTGGGCATCACCCGAGCTGAGGATTCGCTGCATTTGTCGTATGCACGGACCAAGGATGGTTATGGAGTGCAGCGCAGACGCCCATCACGATTTTTGTGACGGGCGTCTGTAATGCATACTGAATGCTCCTGAACGTCGTTCAGGAGCGGGAATTGGCTGAAGGCCGGTTGACTATGCCTGCGTATCCTCCGAGTTGCCGTTTTCACCGTCTTCGCCATCTTCGCCGAGCAGCTTGGACAGTTCGGCATCCCAATCGATATCGCCGGTCTTGCCATCTGCGGCAGGGTGAGAAGCGGAACCGTTGGCATCGGAAGAAGAACCTGAAGGGGCGTCGGATGACGGAGACGCGCCATCTGCGGGCTTGTCGCCAGGCAGCGAAGGCAGCAGATCGGGATGCGACCACTTGGCGTCACGGCCTTCAGGGCCTTCGACGGCGGTGATCATCTCCCATAGCCCGGTGGCCTCGCGCATGCGCTTGGGACGCAGCTGCAAACCGAGCAGACTTTCGAACGTACGCTCGGCGGGGCCACCCATCGCGCGCTCGCGGCGCATCATCTCACGCAACTGTTCGATATGAGGCAGATGGGCCATACCGGCGCGCCACACCACGCAATCCACCCAGCCCTCGACCATAGCCAGCAGCGATTCCAGCGAAGCCAGCGCCTCGCGCTGTTCGGGAGTGTCGGGGATGCCGACCTTGGTGAGATTCACCGCGCCGGAAATCGACTCCGGATCCATTGACGTGGCGTCACGCAGCTGTTCCTCCATCGCATCCAGATCAATGGAGATGCCGCGTGCGTACTTGCCGATGAGCGCCTCGAAACGCGGCATCAGCCACGGTACCGAGGCATACAGGCGGGCGTGAGCCATTTCCTGCAGGGCCAGGAAGGAAAGCACTTCAGATTCGGGGATTTTCTCGGTGGTCTCGAATCCGGAGAGCGCAGCCTCGAACGCGGCGGCGTCGGCGGCATCGGCGGAAGCATCAGAGCCGGAGACTTGGGCGGTACCGTCAGTTGCCGGAGTATCGCTGTTGCCGGCCGAAGTGAAGCCAATGGGATTGGCAGAAGCGTCGGTGGATGTGGAGAACGGATTGACCGAGTCGGTTGAAGTGCCGGCCGTGTCGGCCTCGGCCGCAGAAGCCTCACCGTTCAGCATCTTCGCGTATTCGGTGGCGTTCTGGGCAATCAGTCCACCAGCCGGGTTCTTCAGCAACGCGATGCCCTGATCGAAGCTGCCATGCACTTCATGGCTCAGATTGCCGGCCGCATGCCCCAACTGCATGGCAAAGGACGTGTTGCCCAGCAGCTTCATCAGTTGGGCTGGGTCTTTCATACCGTCGGGAATCGGAATCGGCACCGGTCCGGCGAACATGCCGGCAATCTCGCCATCGCCGAACGCGCCGCCAAGACGCTCCGAAATCACCGAAGCCAAAGCGTCGTTCATCGACTCGGCCACAGGAGCTGCGAACTTCGCCCACTGGTCGATGGTGCCCTCCACCCAGCCGGCGCGGGTCAGCACATCCGGATCGCCGGGTGCGGGATTGAACTCGCAGGCGGTATCCAGCCACAGGTTCGCCTCACTCATCGCGCGGCGAGCCGCCTCGCCATCCACGGCGGACACGCTGGATGCAGAACCGGAGGCGTTGGCCTGCTGCAAGGCAATCGACTTGGCGAGCTTGACGTTGATCGGCCCTTCCTCGACAGTGCGCTGCATATCACCCATCGTGTTGAGTCCGCCGGCGCTGAACGCGGCCATCATCTGCTGGACTTCAGATGGATTGGGCAGTCGGCTGGGGTCCTGACTCATCAGCTGTTCACGGATCTCCTCAGGCAACTGGCTGATCTGCTGCCAGGCCATCTCACCCTGAATGGGGCCGAAGCATTTGATCAGCCACTCGTGAATCGCGTTGTCGTCCATGCGTATCCTTCTTTGCCGCGGTGTGTTACCCCAAGTGTAGGGTCTGCCCGGGCCTGTTCGCTTGTGGCCGAGCATTATTTTCGGTTTATGTTCGTTTTCGGCCGATTTCGGCCCTCCGCTTACACTGTAGGGTATGCTTGCACGCCACAGGAATCAGGAACCAGACCTCGTCCAGGAGCAGGAGAGCCCGACTGCGGATTCGGAAGCGGGAGATGAGCACATGCCATCGTTCGAAGTGAAGCATGATTCGCGCCTATCTCGTGGAATCAGCCGTGCTCGGGCCTATGCGGCCGCTCGTTCGAAACGCCATTTCGTCGGTGCATTCGCCGTGTTGCTTGGTGTGGTGATTCTGCTGCTGCCCAGCCCGTACGTCATCGAGATGCCCGGACCCACCCAGGATGTGCTGGGCAAAGTTGAGGATGGTGCGGTTATCGACATCACTGGTACCGGCGTGACGACGTATAAGGATTCCGGCAAGCTGCTGCTGACCACGGTGAACGCGTCCGGCGTGCCCGGGTACCCGATCATCAACGCGCAGGCCGTCTGGGGTTGGGGCAATCCGCAGGTGGAGGTCATGCCGCGTGAGGCCACGGTACCGGTGGGCCAGAGTGCGGACCAGTATCAGAAGAAAGTCGAACAAGACATGGCCGGTTCCCAGGATTCGGCCAGTGCCGTCGGTCTGGCGTATGCCAAAGCCCATGCGGACGAACTGGACATTGACGCCAGTGCATTGCAACACGCCAAGGTGACGATGCACGTGGACAGCATCGGCGGGCCGTCCGCAGGCATGATGTACACGCTCGGTCTCATCGACAAACTCACCCCCGCCAACGAGAGCGGCGGCAAGACCATCGCCGGCACCGGCACCATAGACAAGGACGGCAAAGTCGGCAGAATCGGCGGCATAGAGCTGAAGATGCTTGGCGCCAAGCGCGATGGCGCCACATGGTTCCTGGCCCCCGCGTCGAATTGTTTGGATGTGGCAGGCCGCGTGCCGGATGGTCTGCGCGACGTCAAGGTCGCCACGCTGAACGAGGCGTATCAGGCGTTGGTGGCCATCGGCAAGGGGCAGGCCGACGATTTGCCTCATTGCGAGGCATGACACGCGCGGCCAGTCGTTGTTTCTGGTGAGACGACTCGCATGGGTCTGCCCACAATGCGGCGATTTTCGGCCGCGTTAACGCATTTGTTCGCGAAGACTTGCTAATGTGTCCCCTGTGAATCAAACGGCATCACAGAACGCTGAAGAATTTGGTTTCGAGCCCGGCGATATCGTCCAGGAGTGGCTCTGGGACGACGACGTGGACGATTCCATTCGTGCCCAGATTGAAGAGCTCACGGGCGAGGATCTCGTGGACGAGGACTACGACTCCGCTGTGGACGGCGTCATCGTATGGTGGCGCGACGGCGATGATGAGGACGAATTGTCCGATACGATCGTTGACGCCTACGCGGTACTGGGCAATGACGGCCCGCTGTGGATACTGACTCCCAAGCCCGGCCGCCCGGGTGCCGCCAGCTCGTCCACCGTGCAGTCCGCTGCACAGACCGCCGGTATGAACGCCGCCACCCCGCTGACCGTCAGCTCGGACTGGAACGGCATCCACCCGCTCCCATTCGGCAAGGGCCGCTGATAAGCCTCAATCAATACGCTTGACTTTAAGCGTGTTGACCGGCGTCGTGTGCTGCGTAGTGCTGCTGGGCGTGACTGAATGTCATTGCGATTGAGCGCTACGGCACGCGTATGCGACACCACGTGTCGCGCAGTGCTGGCCATACGCTATTGTTGTCATTTGCGGGCAATTAGCTCAGTTGGTTAGAGCGCCACCTTTACACGGTGGATGTCGGGGGTTCGAGTCCCTCATTGCCCACTTTCATTTTTCATCGCTTCATGGAATCCCCTCATTCCACGGATATAGGCTGTGACGATATTCCCTGACAGTCTTCGGCAAGGGTTCTGAAATCTCAATGAGATGCGTGCAGAAGGAAACCGGCAGTACTGCTACAAAATCGTGAATTTCGGTCTTCTTGGTCAGATGCGTCTCAATAGTCACGTAAAGTTGTGGCAGAGTGTTTATATCCAGCAGGAGGTCGAATAGCCGATGGCGCAGGAACTTCGTGAAGGGGACGGCAAGTCGGGCATCGCACGTGCGGGCAAGCGCAAGTGGGGGTATGACCCCGCTCAGGTGGACGCTTTCCTGGAGCGCGCCCATGCTTTGTATGACAGCGAGGGCATGAATCTCACCCAGCATGACATTCAGAACGTGTCCTTTGATTTGCGCAAGAACGGCTATGTGATCGCACAGGTTGACGCCGCGCTTGGACGTCTGGAACGTGCCGTGGTCGATAAGCAGACCACATGGGAGATCGCACAGCATGGGCGTGTGACGTGGAAGGCGAAGACCGAGAAGCTGTATCACGAAGTCCAGAACCATGCGGAGCGTAACGAGCGCGAACGCTTCAAGTCCGGAGCGCCCAAGCAGCCTTCGTACGATAAGAAGCAGGTGGATCGTCTGGTCGACCAGATTGTGGACAAGGCGGCGGCCGCATTGGGCGTTGACGGCGTTACCGAAGACGATGTACGGTCTTTGGCCGATCTCAATGCGAATACGGTCAACAATGTGATCTTCACCCAGCGCAAGGGCAAGAAAGGCTATGACGAGCGACAGGTCGATTACTTCCTGAACGCCTGCGTGCAGTTGCTGAGTCGCTTGGAATCCTATGCCCGTGTGGCCGATTTCGTGTCCGGCGAGCCTGCGGCTCCTGCCCAGACCGCCACGAACGTGACCGTTCAAGCGAACGGCGTCTCACCGTTGTTCGCTTCCGGAACGCAGCGCCCGGCAACTGACGAACGTTTTGCTCCGGCTGCCGTTGCTCATGACGAATCATTCGATGCCCTGCATCAGGCCGAGCAGAGCCTGTTCACGGCTCCGGCTCCGGTTGCTCCCGCAACGCCGGCCGCGGCGGCGCCGATCTCCTATGCGCCGGCTCCTGCATCGTTCGATGCTTCCACAAGCACCAATAGCACCACAAGCACCAATAGCACCAATGCGGAACAGCCGGTTTCCTTTGCTCCCGCAGCATACCCGGTGCATGCGTCCAACGAGTCTGCGGCGAAGCCCGTCTCCGAGACGCCTTCCGTGGCTCCTACCGCAGTTGCTGCGGCTGAGCCTCCCGTCAGTGCCCCGTCCGCGCCGGTTTCCGGTGTGACCGCTGGCAGCGCCCCCTCGTTTGCTTCGGCACAGGCAGCTCACGAACCCGCAGCTCCGTCATCGACCCCGTCGGTGTTCGCGGAACAGCCCGTGGATATGGTGCAGAACGATTCCTCTCTGGCCGCTCTCGCCCACATGGCTGCGGTTTCTCAGGAACTTCCGGCAGTGGATGCACCGTCCTTCGCTCCTAAGATGCCCAGCCTTGATGCACCGAATGCGCTGAAATTGAATGAGGTACCGGGTTCGGTTTCATCCCCGGCACCTCCCGCCCCGGCAGTACAGCCTGTGAATAGCACTGCTGACGAGGCTGCGTCCGCTGCTATGCCGGTCTCCTTTGCTCCCACCAGCAAGCCGGATCGTAACACGAACTCCATTCCGGTTCGCGTATCCGATAGTCAGCCTGCAGACAGCACGATCTCCCGTCCGGCTGCGGAATCATCTGAATACGTTGCCGCCTCCCATGACACGGAAGCAGCTCAGCCGTCACAGGATAAGCACGATTCCAGCGATTCGTTCCCGCTGCTGTTCCCGCTTGGCGGTAACTTCGATTCGGATATCCCCGACCTGTCGTTCCCCACACTGAACAATGACGATACGAAGAAGGAACAGTGAGCATAGCCTCCAACTCCACTGTCATCATTCTCGGATCCACCGGATCCATCGGCACCCAAGGACTTGACGTCATCTCGCGTCATCCTGAACGATTTACCGTCACCGGTCTGGCGGCGGGCGGAGCACATATCGAGCTGCTGGCGCAACAGGCCGCACAGTTCCATGTGTCCGAAGTCGCGGTGTTTGATGAGACCAAGGTTCCAGCGCTGCAAGCAGCTCTCGCACAGGCCGGCGCACAAGGTGTCCGCGTGACCGGCGGTCCGGATTCGGTCATCGCCATGGCCGGCTCCGGTGCGAATGTCGTATTGAACGGCATCACCGGCTCCATCGGACTCGAACCGTCGATCGCGGCGCTCAAGGCCGGTTCCCAGCTGGCATTGGCCAACAAGGAGTCCGTAGTCGCGGGCGGGCATCTGCTGTTCAGCGCGCAAGTGCGCGAGAACCAAATCAACCCGGTCGATTCCGAGCATTCCGCCATCTGGCAATCCCTGCGCTCCGGAACCCACGCCGAAGTCGCCAAGCTTGTGGTCACCGCCTCCGGCGGACCGTTCCGCGGCTGGAAACGTGCCGACATGGAGAACATCACTCCCGAGCAGGCGCTGCATCATCCGACGTGGAACATGGGGCCGGTTGTCACCATCAACTCCTCCACACTGATGAACAAGGGCCTCGAAGTCATCGAGGCGTCCCGCTTGTTCAACGTGCCGCCTGAACGCATCGACGTGACCGTGCACCCGCAGTCCATCGTCCATTCCATGGTCGAATTTGTGGACGGCGCCACGATTTGCCAAGCTTCGCCGCCAGACATGCGTCTGCCCATCGCGCTGGGCCTGTCCGCGCCGGACCGCATGACCAATGTGGCCGCCGCGTGCGACTGGACGCAAGCCGCAACTTGGACCTTTGAACCGTTGGACGATGAGGCGTTCCCTGCCGTGCAACTGGCCCGCCACTGCCTGGCCGCCTCCGAGAAGCATACGGCGGTGCTCAATGCAGCCAATGAACAGGCCGTGCATGCCTTCCTCGAGCATCGTCTGCCATACCTCGGCATCGTGGACACGGTCAAAGCCGTGCTGGACCAGATGGACGCCGAGCTTCGTGGTAACCCGCTGTTCACGGACGTGGAGGAAATGAACCAGCTTGAGCTTGAAGCCCGCCGACGCGCCGACGACCTGATAAACAAGCAATGATGAATACCTTGAATACGGAAAATCCCATCGAAAAGCCGTTCCGCAAAACCGGTGATCCGGTCGACCTGACCAGCGAATCGCCCTTGCACCCGCGCCGCAAGTCCCGCCGCATCATGGTGGGCCCGGTGCCGGTGGGCGGGGGCGCGCCCATCTCCGTGCAGTCGATGACCAACACGCTCACGGCCAACGTACCTGCCACGTTGCAGCAGATCGCCGAACTGACCGCCGCCGGCTGCGACATCGTGCGCGTGGCCGTGCCGAGTCAGGACGATGCCGACGCACTGCCGGAAATCTGCCGCAAATCGCCGATTCCGGTCATCGCCGATATCCACTTCCAGTCCAAATATGTGTTCCAGGCCATCGACGCCGGCTGCGCGGCCGTGCGCGTGAACCCCGGCAACATCCGTAAGTTCGACGAAGTCGGCCCGGACATCTGCAAGGCCGCCACCGACGCGGGCATCTCGCTGCGTATCGGTGTGAACGCCGGCTCGCTGGACAAGGAACTCTACGCCAAATACGGTGGCCCGACTCCGGAAGCATTGGTGGCCTCTGCCTTGAAGGAAGCGCACATGTTCGAGGACGTCGGCTTCCACGATTTCAAGATCTCCGTCAAACACCATGACGTCATCACCATGGTCGAAACGTACCGACTGCTCGCTTCCAAGGGCGATTGGCCGCTGCACCTCGGCGTCACCGAGGCCGGCCCTGCTTGGCAAGGCACCATCAAATCCTGCCTGGCGTTCGGTGCGCTCTTGGCCGAGGGCATTGGCGACACGATTCGCGTGTCTCTCTCCGCGCCGCCGGCCGAAGAGGTCAAGGTGGGTTGCAAACTCTTGGAATACATGGGATTGCGCCCCCGCAAGTTCGACATCATCTCCTGCCCGAGCTGCGGCCGCGCCCAAGTGGATGTGATCCAGCTCGCCTCCGCCGTCACCGAAGGCCTGAAGGACGTGACCGCGCCGATCCGAGTGGCCGTCATGGGTTGCATCGTCAACGGTCCGGGCGAGGCACGCGAAGCCGACCTCGGCGTGGCCTCCGGCAATGGCAAGGGCCAGATCTTCATCAAGGGCAAGGTCATCAAGACCGTGCCCGAAGACCAGATCGTCGACACGCTGCTCACCATAGCGAACGATATCGCCGCCCAAATGGAGGCCGACGGTCAAGTCCCCGTCAATTCCACCGGCCCGGTCGTGGTCCCAATCCAGCACCCCGGTCACTGATTCGGCCGAATAGGCCCTCGGCATAAATATCGCGGTCAGATTACAATAGCGCACGTGCCGCAAGAAGAAGAGCATCGCCTGACTGTTCGATCCAAGCCGTGGACCAGCACCCACCGGCTGATGGTCAGCCTGCCCATCTTCATTATCCTGATTGGCGTGCTGGTCTCCATTTCCAATCTGACCACGGTGCCTTGGAACATCGAACCCACCGGCCAGTCGATGGCCACGCTCACCGACGATACCGAAGTCACCTTCGATAACCCGTCCGGAGAAACGCTGCCGGCAAAAGGCACGTATGAGGTCACCGAGCGATACATCACGCTGAACATGACCAGCGACGGCAATCTGACCAAGGAGTCCGGTGCTCGGGGCAAGGCCAATGCGGACGGCGTCCAAGCCATCAAGGTATTGATTCGGGAACCTCAGAACGCATCAGGCAAGCGCCCCGGCGTGGTGTTCATGCACGGTGCCGGATACGGCACCTGTGACAACTCCTTTGGCGACGTGGCCTCCGGTATGGCTTCGGCCGGCTTTGTGACCGCAGTGCTCGACAAACCCGTCTGGAACACCACCGACATCAACCGCGATTATCCGGCCTCAGCCAAGGCTTATGATCAGGTCATCGAATACCTGCGAGACCAAAGCGATGTAGACGAGGCCAAGGTCGGCATCTATGCCACCTCCGAATCGACATGGATCTCCTCGTATCTGCTCGAGGACGATCCGGACGTCGCCTTCCAGATTCTTCTGAGCCCGATGGTGTTCAGCCCACGCCAATCACTGGGATTTTTCGTCACCCAGGACTTCACCCTTGTTGGCGCGAACGAAGGCTATCAATCCATCGTCCAACGTGTGTTCAGCGCGGACACCGGCCTGTTCGGACTGAACAATTTCGACCTCGCCACACTCAAACCCGCCGCCTACGCCGTACCCACCTATGTGGCTTACGGTTCGAAAGACGTGATGACGGCGCAGGTCGACGGCGTGCGTGCGATTCTCTACAACGCCCACAAAGCCGATAACTGGAATGTGACCGTGCGCAGCTACCCGGTCGCCAACCATGTGCTGCGTTTGGGAGATGAGTCCGAAGCGGGCACCCCGTTTGCGGACGCCTATGTGGACGATCTCATCGACTGGGCCGTCGGCACTTCCGCCGGACTCACGCAGACCAGCGAAAAGGTGGCCGGCACCAATCTGTACCAATCAATCGGTCTGCCGGGCGCTTTGAAGGCAAGACGCGTCGGCACCATTTATGGTGTGATTCTGCACGTCACGGTGGTACTGCTGCTGCTCGCATCCATCGTGCTGGCACTGGTGGCGCTGGGTCGCAAAATCGCGGCGGATGCCCGATGGCGGCGAGAGAAGCGCGAGGCCAAACGTGCGGGCATGCTGATACCGGAACGGCCTGTGGTACTCGGTTTCGCACATGGTTTCGGCAATGCGCTGCTGACTTTGACCCTCACCACTCTTGCCACATTGCTCATCTTCTTCGCCGGACTCGGGCAGGTGGTCATGGGCGTGGTCAAACTTGCATGGGGTGGCGCACCTACCGAGACGCCGGGTGTCATGTATTGGAGCTGGCCGGTCATCCAAGTGGTGTCCGTGCTGGTGCTATGGGCTTGGTCCCGCGTCTTTATGCATCTGATAGAAGCCGCTTCCGTCCGCGGCCTGATTCAGATACCCCCTCGTCGCGAATCCGTTCGAGACATCGTCACCGGTGCTGACCCGGTACTCGCCTCCACCCGTCTGGGCCGAATCCTGTTCTGGCTGGTGACCTTCACCATGCTGTACATACTGTTGGTGTTCGCTTTCTGGGGTCTGTTTATTTACTGACTACTTCATTGAGTGGAGTCTGCCGGGCGTCGCGGGGAAAGGAGATGAGATGTCGCTGTACCGAGACGAAGGTGTGGTGTTGCGCACCTCCAAACTGGGCGAGGCTGATCGTATCATCACCATCCTGACGCGTGGGCATGGCAAGATTCGGGCGGTCGCCAAAGGCGTACGTCGCACCAAATCACGCTTCGGTGCCAGGCTCGAGCCGTTCATGCGCGTCGATGTGCTTATCGCTGAAGGCCGCTCGCTTGACGTGGTATCCCAAGCTGAAGCGGTCGCCGCTTATGGTGCTCCGATCGCGGCGGATTATGCGGCGTATGAGGCCGCCAACGTCATCGTTGAGACTATCGATAAACTCGCCAGCACCGAACATGAGCAGTTGCCGAACCAATATCGGCTGCTCATCGGCGCGTTGAACGCGCTCGCCAAACAATCCCACGCCCCGCAAGCCATAGGAGACTCCTACGTGATGCGCGCCTTGGCCTTGGCCGGTTGGACGCCGCGATTGGGCACTTGCGTGGTATGCGGCAAGGCGGAGCCGGCGTACCTGTCCATCGCGTCCGGCGGCGTGATGTGCGAAGCCGACCACACTACCGATGCGCGCCGTATCGCACCGTTCGTGTTAAACCAGTTCGATGCACTGATTCGTGGCGATTGGTCGGTGCTTGATGCCGCGCCTGTGGAGCGGGTTGTGCAGGAGTTGGTTGAAGATTGGGGGGAGTATTACCTCGAACGCCCGATTCGTTCGCTGCGCTTGATAGATTCATGAGTATGGCTTTTGAGAACGTTGATTACACGTCGTTGGACATTCCCGCAGCTCCGTTCAGCGACC
>UMLF01052669.1_pt1 | contig 11788 bp, 8 predicted proteins | sample 1966501 | NCBI WGS metagenome assembly UMLF01 (sample SAMEA4836194, study PRJEB28245) | human gut metagenome | biome: gut microbiome; material: fecal sample | place: Denmark | collected 2008 | reverse complement strand
CCCATGCCACGAGCAGGCCCGCGGCGACGGCGAGCCCTAGCAGCGTGAACTGCAGAAGCGGCACGTCCGGGGTCGACGACGCGGCAACCGTAGCCTCGCGGTCCCCGCCCTCGGTCCACTCGGCCGGCAGGTCGCAGCGCTCGGCGTGAACGAGCAGGCGGTGCGTGTTGACGCCATACGGCGTGCAGGTGACGAGCGTCACCAGGTCCTTGCCCTCCTGCACGGCAAGGCTCTCGGTCTCCTCGGGCAGCACGGTCTCCTTGCCGGTCACGCGGTAGGCGTGCTCCTCGCCGAGGACCTCGATGACAAAGTAGTCGCCCTCCTCGAGCTCGTCCAGCCGGTCGAAGATCTGCACCGAGGGAAGGCCGTTGTGACCGGCCAGGACGGCGTGCGTGGACTCCCCACCCACCGGCAGCGACGTGGACTCCATGTGGCCCACGCCCTGCTGGAGCTCCTCGTCGTTGGTGTAGTGGTAGATGGGCATCTCGAGGTCGATGGCGGGGATGTAAAGCGTGCCCATCACCCCGTCGCCGGACAGGTTGAGCAGGCTCTCGTACTCCTCGCTCGTCACGCTCTGGGCGTCGGGGTCAAAGGGGTCCGTGACCACCGTCCTGCTGGAGAGCAGCCGAGCGTTGTAGTCCTGCGCGGCAGCCATCTCCGCCGAGAGGTCCTCCTCGTCGGTGGCAGAGACGGTCTCCACGTGCGCGGAGATGACCTCGTGTTGCTGCTGCTTGTGCAGGTAGTCGCTCACGTACGGATATGCGATCAACCCCACTCCCACCAGAAAGGCGAGAAGGGCCAGGACAACGCGCGCCTTCTTCAAGATTCCCCCAAGACCCCTGAATGTAAAAGTGGGGCGGGTACCTGCCCCGCCCCACTGGCGACAAGAACCTCTTACCTAGCGGTGGCTACCCACTAGTTCTCCTTGCGGGAGCGCATCACGAGGAACGCCGCGCCGGCCATGAGGCCCACGCCCACGACGGTCAGGGCAACGGTGCCCGTGCCACCGGTCTCGGGGAGCTCAGAAATGAGCGTCTCCTTATAGTCAAGAAACTCTGATGCAACCTTGTAACTACTCTCGTCTGCTTCGCCATTAATCGTAAAGATCAGGCCACCATCATCGCCGTAATCGTTAATCTGATAACCAGCGGGAGCCTTCGTCTCAACCCAACGATACGTACCAGCCGCAAGACCATTCACCGTGGCGACAGCATCCTGCGAGGTGACGTTCTCCTTAACAGTCACCCAGTCACCTTCAGCATTCTGCTTATCAAGACGGTACTCTGCGCCGTTAAGAGGCTTGCCTTCGTCATCACCGTCTGCAGCCTTCTTCGTGACGGAAGCCTGGTACAGAATTACGGATGCATCATTCGTCGTATCCACAGGATCCTCGTCCCAGACATGCTGGTACCAGCTCATCGTAACCACGTTGGTAATCTTGCCAACATAGCCTTCTTCAATGTCTGCATTGAAAGTAATTTCCACATACTTTGCGCCGGTCTCATAGGCGGAAAGAAGATCCTCGGCGTCCATGGTGAAGGAAACAGTGTTGTTTTCCGTCGTTAGATCGCCAAAATTCTGGTTCTCCGTCACAGAGCCGTCAATGCTGCTCAGCTTCTTTGCCTGGGCAGGCTCGCCGGTAAGCGTCAGGCCATCGGGAAGAACATCCGTCAGGCGGAAGGTAACCTCATCATCCGAATCAAGTCCCACATACTCAGGAATGGGGGCAACGATCTTGAACTCAGCCGTATCAGCATCGCTCAGAGTGTTCGTGGAATCATCCTGCCAATCCCCATTCGCATCCTTAACGTACTTCTTAAGGCTAGATGCGACGAAGGACTGGTCCTTCTTCGGCTCACACTCGCCAGACACATTGCCCCACTCGCCGGTCTCGTCGTTTGCAACAGGGGCTACTTTCATGATAACGGGCTGATAGACAGTATCGGCGTTATCTGTCGAGATCTTCACGTAGTAGAGACCAGGCGCGACATCGCTAAACACGGCCCGGCCGTCAGCGATCGTCGCATCATCGGGGGTAGAATAATCTGCATCTCCCGTGACGGCAGCCGCAATCTGGTTGGCGACACCCTCTTTATCAGTCTCATACTCCTCGATAGTGAAGTCATATACATCGACAGGGGTGACCTCGAGGACGTTGTCATCATCCGTATCGGCAATCGTGGCAACCTTGTAGAGTTCAACCTTGGTGACGTCTTCGTCAAGCCCCTTAACCGTAGCCGTACCAGTTCCCAAGTTTGCCGCCATCGCCGTTACGGGCGCGACCGAGAGCGCCAGCGCTGCGGTCGCAACCGCCGCGACGATGCCCCGCAGCCTCTCCTTCAGTTTCATACCAAACCTCCTCTGTCGCACACGCGACACTCCGGACGCTCGCGCGTCCCCTTACCACCAACTATTCCTTCGGCACGTCTGCCGAGAAGAACCGACTATCGAACCTGCTGACGCCTGCGAAGAGCGATTACCGATCCGGCTACGATCAGGGCGCCAGCAGCATAGAGCGGTGCATTACCAAGTCCGCCCGTAGAGGGAATGGAATCAACCGATTTGTTGACAATTGTTGTGCCCGCGGTTAACACTCCCGATTCGTCAGCTACGAACGCAACGGGTTCCGAACTAGTCCCAGAACGTACGAATGTTGCCGTATATTCACCGTCTTCACTTTCCGGACTTACGTGGACCGAGTATTCACCCTCAAGCTCTATATAGCCTGCAGGCGCATAAACCTCCTCGATGTAATACGTCTTGCCCGGCTCCAGCCCGTAGAAGGTCACAACTCCGTCTTCGTCAGTAGCAAATCCGATATCGCCTTGCTGCTCACCTGACGAATCAGTCACAGAGGCAAGGGTTCGCTCGCCGCTCTCATCTTCAACATAGAGTGCGAAATATACGCCCTCAAGCTCATTGCCATCGGTTTCAGTATTCTTGTACTTGGTAATCTGAAGAGCGAGCGTTGGGGCGTCCTTCTCATATGTGTTCGTAAAGGTGACGATGCCGTTGTCATGTTCCTTAAGGACGACGGACGCGGTGCCATTCGCTTCAGACTCCCCATCATTCACTGAATGAGTGCTGCTTACCAGCTCATATCCGTCTACTTCTGTTGGACTCTCGGTCAACGTAAGATTTTTAGTTGTGTTTGCATCTATATCCATCACTACGGTCTCAGACGCAGAGAAGGTGCCGTCGGATGCCTCGGTAAAGTCATCAAGGGTAACTGTTTGAGTATCCTGGCCATCAGAGACTTCGACGTCCAAGGTGTAGTTGGTCATGTCTTCGGCATCAACGCATTCGACCACCTTGGTGATGGTCAGGTTGGCCTCACCGTCCTGAGGGGGAAGGAGCTCAGTTGTAAAGCGAACGTCGTCGAGGAGGTTGCCCTGAGTGTTGTTTCCGCTTGCTGTATCTCCGGCAACGAAGAAGAACCGGGTGAGATATTGACCTTCAGGGACCGTATACGCACTGGCTTCCTGCGTGTTTGACGAGTAGTAGTACCAGTTATCGTTATCGTCACTTATTTCATAGAGGTAGTAACCCAGAGACGCATAGTAATCTTCGTTACGTTGGATTTGCTCGATAAGCCTATTGAGCTGCTCTTGCGTTGTATATCCAGAAGCTCCGTCAGCAGGGGCAATGAGCAGGTACATTATGTCTTTGCCGCCATCCTCACGTGCGCGGTGATAGAGCTGCCAGTTCAGCGTGGTCCCCGGGACGGTAATGACGTCCTGATAGAGCGCGCCCGAGGCCTCAGCATTCAATTCCGCGTACTGCTCGTTTACCTCCGCGCCATCAACCTGAACCGCACCATCCGTGTTGTTGTAGTCGCTTGTGTGATAGCGATCATTATTTATGTCGTTGGATGCATTGACAATCTCGACCTGCTGGTCAGAACCCGTCGTCCTCCAGACGAGCCCATCAGTTCCCACGGGATACTGATAGTTGCTCTTCATCCCGTCACTCAAGTCCTTGACAGAGGGCGTCTCAAAACTGCCGTTGAGAAGCTCATCGTAATAGTCGAGCTGTATGGCAGGCGAGAACGCAAGCTTTGAGCCGCCGCTTTTGTAGGCGCTCTCGCTCTCATAGACCGAGACACGATACCAGCGTCCACCCTCGTCATCGTCGTCGTTGACCACGTCGAGAACGACGTTGTAGGTTTGACCGTTATCCGAGAGGTTGTATTCGTCCCCGTTCATCTTGAGTCGCTCAATAGGCTGCCACGACTCGCCGTCGTCCGCACTTTCCTCCCAGACGTAGTAAAGCGTGCCATTGGAATCGTTTACATAGTTTGCGGTAAACTTCCCGTCAGTCGAGACAGAATCAGCGATAATCAGGTCACCAGTCTGTTCAGCCTCATCAACGCGTGAGTAGACAAGGTAAATTATGTTTCGACTTGTCGACAGTGTCTGACCATCCCCTGTCGGCTGGGATTCATTTGCTGAATATGACCAGTTCTCGAACTCTGTAACTGGCTCAGGTTCCTCCCACGGCCAGTGGGACGGGGTGTATGTATATGTATTACACCTAATCCAATAGAAGTCAGATGCACTGTTGAAACCGTTTCGACCCACTTTTGCGCCGACGTAGGTATATCCTTCCGTCTGAGACGCCCAAGTACCAGCAAGCTCTTCAATCGAAACCCACTGATCGGTAATGAACTTATCGGCAAAGTCTGCCGGATCATACGGGTTTGTCAGCCCATCAAAGTCAACACTACCGCTATATATATATCATTTCCGTTCTGATCGACCAGACGAATCGTGAGCCCATTCTGATTGTTCCACGTGATCGTGAACTCAGAGAACCCGTCGACACTGAACTCGGCGGTGATGGTGCTGTCGTCGTTCACGGAGACGATGCCCTTGTCGGCGGAGGAGTCCTCGGAGAGCGTGGCGGTGTCGGAGTTGTCGGCGACGGTCTGGACGTCGGTCACAGCGCCCGTCTCGTCCTCGGCGAGGTGCTGGACGGAGACGCTCTCAGCGTCCTCGGGCACGAGACCGGACGGGAGCTCAAAGCGCACGTCCACCGCCTGCGCGGGCTCGACCTCGGCACCCGTCGAATCCGTGAAGTAGACGTCAAGCGCAACGAAGCCGTCGTAGGAGACGCCCGCGTTGTCGAGCTCGCTTGCCACGTCCTCGGTCTCGCTCACGACGTCCGCATGAAGTTCGACGCCCTCGGGGAGCGCTCCCTCGGGGGCGTCGACCTTGACGACCACGTTGTTATCAGCCGTTACCTCAAAGCTCTGGGCAGGGCTCAGGCTCTGCGCAGAGGCGTCGGCGGAGCCAACGTCCTCCCTGTTCGTCGCATCATCGGCTACGGTCTGCGTCTCGGCCAGGCCGGAGTCGTCCGCGAAGACCGTGGTCGGATCCATGCCCAGGGCGAGCTGGAACACCAGGACCAAGGCCGCGACGGCAATCACCGCGCCGAGCATCCCCTGCTTCTTACGCCTGCTCATCGTCTTACCTCCGCGCTTCCGCTGCGTCTGGCAGTTGTCATATGTCCCTTAGCCTGAAAGCTAAATGCAACCAATTGCGCCAAAGTCTAGTGACTTGAAGCTTCTAGTTTGTTTATTGAGTTTCCCCGGGGGTATTTAATGCGCATCATATACGCAATTTCAGTGGGAGGGGGTACCGTGTTCTTCTCGCCTAGCCGATGACCCGGTACACGTTTGCTAGCTGGGCTCCGTTTGCAGCATGGACGGCCTGGGAGTCCACGATCTGGTTCCTGCGCATCCTGGAGAGCAGTCGGTCAACGGTCTTCTCGTTCTTTCCGAGCGCGGCCGCGATCTGAGCCTTGGGGCAGGGGTGCCCCTCATGACGCCGAAGGAAGGAGAGAATCTGCATCTCCGTGGGAGTGAGGCGAACCGTACCCGCGGGCGTCTGGCGGATGCGGCCCACGCCTGCAGCGCTGCGTGGCGCGGCGCGAGGTGGTCGGTCCTGCGCGCCCAACGCCGTCCCCGCGCTGCCAACTTCCCTGGGAACGGGGTCTTCGGGGTGGTCGTGCCCGGTGGCTGCCCTGGGGCGTGCGTTCTTCTCGGACATCGTTTTGTCCTGTCTCTCGGGTCCTTCCGACGTCTCCCGCATCCCGCCGCAACGCGATGGGGCCCCTTCCCTGTTTTCAACATAGTCGAGGACGCGTCGGACAGGCCCGAAAGCCGCAAATATGCAGGTGGGGGGGCCATGCCGATTGCACACTTCAAACAATAACTTTGAGCGAAACTGATAGGACTCCTGCTAGGCCGTCCGCGGGTCGGCCCACTTGGTGAGGCGGTAGACGTTGGCAAGCTGCGCGCCGTTCTCGGAGTGGACGGCCTCGGAGATCACGATCTGGTTCCTGCGCATCTTGGAGAGCAGGCGGTCGACGGTCTTCTCGTTGCGGCCGATTGCGGCGGCGATCTGCGCCTTGGAGCAGGGGTGCCCCTCGTGCCTCCCGAGGAACGAGAGAATCTGGACCTCGGTGGGTGTGAGGCGCACCGGGCCGTTGGGCGTCTGGCGGATGCGGGCGAGCGCGGGGCTCGTGCGGCGAGGGGGCTTCCTCTCGGCGAGAGGCGTCATTGCGGCGGCGTCCCCACGTTCGGTGTCTGTCATGGTGTCCCCCCTCGGGTGCAATCCGGCATATCGTGAGTGTACGTCTATATGCGTACACTTGCAACATCTGGCCCCTTACGCTGCTGTTATGAGCAGCCAGACAAGACAGGCCTTCGGCCGACGCGTCCGCCTCCTGCGCACGGAGCGCGGACTCTCACTGAGGGGCTTTGCCCTCATGACCGCGGTGGACAAGTCGCACCTCCTCGCAATCGAACACGGGCGGACGGCGCCGACGCTCGACACGATCGAACGCATAGCGGGAGGGCTCGACGTCCCGATGTCGTACCTGCTCTTTGAGGTGGACTCCCGGCGCGTGCGCTGCGAGTACGACGGGCGCGGGAGGGCCGGCGGCGCGGGGCGGCGGTAGCGCGGGGTGCGGGGGGGTTCTTCTCGCCTGGTTCTTCTCGCCGGGGGTGACGTTTATACCCCCTCCCACCCCACTTGCCGTGGCGGGAGCCTATGACCTGACAGGCTGCTCTTGGGGCCACGTACGCTGCTGCTATGAGCATGGAGACCAGACAGGCTTTTGGGCGCCGCGTGCGCGCGCTCCGGACGGAGAGCGGATTCTCGCTGAGGAAGTTCGCACTCGCCATCGGGGCGGACAAGTCGTACCTCGTCGACGTTGAGTACGGCCGCAAGTCCCCCACGCTCGACACCGTGGAGAGGATCGCCCGGGGCCTGGACGTGAGCATGTCGTACCTGCTGGAGGGCGTCGACACGATCGGGCCCATCGAGTACGACGGCGAGCAACAGGCCACAAGGCGCGCGAACGCGCCGGATAGCGAGGAGTAGCGCGCGGCGCACTGGTGGCGGAGGCGACGTCCCTTTCGCACAATTTGGGAATTGTGCGAAATTAGGGTGGGGACAACGCCTATTTCTTAAGCAGGAGTTTCGGCGAGCTGGGGTTTCTCGCCTTGGAGGCCGTTTGCGTGCGCACAATTCCGGAATTGTGCGAGCGGCGCGGCAAAAGAAAGCGGGGCGCCGTCCGGTCATCCCGGGCGACGCCCCGCGTCACGTCATCTGACGAGGAGGAGCTACTTGTTGCGGCGCCTCATCGCGATGCCGGCAGCACCCGCGCCCACGCCGGCGACGAGCGTCGCGGCGACGGCGGCGAAGGAGGTCGGGTCACCCGTGCTGGGGACCGTCTCGTCCTTCTTGGTGTCATCGGCAGGCTTGGTGTCCTCGGCCGGGGCCTCGGCGGCCTTGTAGACGTTGTTGAACGTCGCGCCGTCCTCATCGGTGTAGGCCTGGTACGTGAGCTTGCCGTCCTTCTCAGTCACCTCAATCATGAGGCCCTCGACGGTCTGGTCGTAGGTCACGCCGTCCTTCTGGACGCCATCAGTGTTGGGATCGTCGTCGGTCGGCAGAACCTCGGAGACGGAGTACTTGTAAGTACCCGCGGCCTCGAAGGTGAAGTCGTCAAAGACGACGTTGCCCTCGGCGTCGTTGGTGGCGGTGGCGATCACGTTGCCGTCGGCGTCAGCGAGCTGGAACTCGAACTGGCCGTCCTTGAGCGTGGCACCCTCGAGGACCTTGGTCACGTTGAAGACGTCGCCGGACACGGTGATGGGGTCAGGCGTCACGGGAGCGGGCTCCTCGACGGTGTAGTCGACAGTCGGAACGGGAAACTCAGTAGGCTGTCCACCTTCAGGCGTGAGCGTGGCGACGTTGTTGGTGTCGAGCTTGTAGTCGCCAGGCTCTGTGGGAGCCTTAACCAACTGAGCAGCATAACCCAGAGTTACAGCGTTGCCCGCAACGGGAACGTTGAACGTCAGCGTAAAGCTATCGTTTGAATCGCTGCCGGTGCCCTCGGGATAGTAGACAAGCTCATACGCGTAAGTGCCATCAGAGAGCTGGTCACCGAAGCCGTAGGTGTTCTCGGCAATCTTAGTCGCAGAGAGCGTCTCCCCGCTCTGGAGCTTAATCGTCAGCTGCGCAGAATCGTTCACGAAGTCGAAGTCATAGGTCTGATCGCCACCCATGACGTCGTGAACAGTACTACCGATTCCAAGCGAGTAGAGAATCTCGCTCTGGACACCGTCGAACATCCCAGTCTTGTCTGCCGGAATCAGCTGAGACGTAATGCTTCCATCGGCGTTGGAGTCAAGGGTATCAAGACTAGAAACCCATGTCGAAGACCAGGGATACTGACTCGCATATTTATCAGATGCGAATGCATAGGAGTGGTAGCCCTTTGCCTCAATCTGCTGCCAAGTGGTCACGGCCTTGTAGACGGCGGCATCAGTATTGGATGCAGTCTCGATCTTCTTGCCAGGCTCACGAGAGGCCCAGCGCTCGACCTCGTTACCTTCGCTATCCGTGCCATAGAACGAACCGTTGTCAGCGTTGTAATAGGTTGAGCTCTCGTGCTGGTACAGCTCGTCAGCAGCGATGTGAGAACCGCCGTTCAAGAGCACATGAGAGTGAGCATCAATATCAGCCTGAATACGCGCACCATTGGCAGAAAGCCACGAGCTGAGATTGTTGAAGGACTCGTAATACGCAACAGACTCATCAACTGAAGTCGTAGGGTCATCATGGTGAGCCTTAAGCGTGGGCTCATCCATAAAAGCCCAGAGAGACTCCTCGCCATTGTTGATCGTCTCATCATAGATGGTCATCGCGTTGGAGTCAGTGTTGCCCTCACCCCAGAGATACGTAACACCATCCGTAACCAAAACGAGATGCTTTGCGCTGGCCTCAACCGTGGTGTCGCCATCAAGCATGCTCATGCCTGCGTACAGGCCCGCTTGGACATTGGTTCCCTTGCTCTGCTCGTCATCGGCCTTTTCGATCGCCGCGGTAACCTCGTCGACGTTATCTTGAGTAAGGTTCGTAAGCGGAAGCAGCTCGGTCGCACTCGTCTCAAAGCGCACCACGCCAACCCTGACGAGGTTGTTCTCGTTGGTCACAGAGGCAAGCTCCTCGACCATGGCAATTGCCTCGTTCAGGACATCGACGCTTGTAGAGCGGTCAATGACAAACACGACGTCGGAATACTTGACCGTCTTGTCACCGTCAACCGTTAGCTCGATGTGCGTAATGTCGTTCTCGTCGAGCGGCGTCGCGGTCTTGTCGAGCGTGACGGCGCCGCTCGAGGACCCCGCCTCCGCGGCGATCGCGGTCAGCGGGCTCGAGACCGCCATCGTGGCCGCCGTGAGCACGGCGAGGCCGGCAGCGGCGACGCGCCTGATGACGCCCCTCGCGTCCCTCTTCCTCATTCCAATCTTTCCTTTCTCGCTTCTGTTGCACCTGCGTCCAACCCGCGCGTTCCAAAAGCACCACCCCCGGGTGCTTTAGCGAGTTTGTGGGCAGTGTACGTCTATTGCCTGACACAAGCAACAAAAATGGTCATTTATGGGAGGGGGGATATAGTATGAGTGGTCGGTTTTTCTCAGCCTGCGAGCTGCGAAGATCGCAACTTACGCCTCATCCCACCGGAACGAGTTAGCAAACACATGTTCTGTTTTGTGGTATGCTTGCCACGACGGCAGGCGGCGCCCTCCGAGTCTCGCAGGAAGATTGGAGGGTTCCCATTGTCCAAGCTCATCATGCTCGTACTATCGTGCGCCGTGTTCGTTGCGACGCTGAGCATTCTGGCTCTTCTCGTTAGCTAGGGTGGTCCAGGGCTTGGGCTCTATACATGGGAACAGCCGCCCCTACACGGCGGCTGTCCCTGAGCCTAGGCTCACACACTCGTCAAACAGGAGGGCTTTTGCCTCTGTCGTCACCGAGTATACCCGTTTCGTCTGCCCGTGCGACTCTATCCATCGTGCCTCTGCAACCCACGAGGTGAGTCCCCCAGACTCCCTTCGGAGCGTCTCGACGTCCCCGTCGCTCAGGTTGCGCGCAATACGCTCGATCACCTCATCGTCAACGTCGCTCCTCCCGAGCGCCTTGAGGGCCTGAACGACGGTGCAGGTTATTGTGCCTAGGCTCACACGTGCTCTCTTCGCGCCGAGCAGCCCGAGCCAAGCGCACGCCCCGCACCCAAAAACCGTGCGCAGGGCTCGGACTTCCGACGTCGCGAGGTTCTTCTCGCCGGGCGCTTGCCGAGTGCGCGATATTCTGGGTTTCTATTTCAAGTTTACCGACACAAACTCGACGTTTTCCCAGTTGGCAGCTAAGAGCCGTAGGTGCAGACGGCGAGAAAAACCCGGAATATCGCGCACTCGGCGAGGGGACACGCGAGAGGGGCGGCTCGGCGAGAGGGGCGACCGAGGGAGGCGCACTCGGCGAGGGGGCACGCGAGAGGGACGGGCGAGAGGGGCCGCGGACGGCGCCCCCCCCCGCATCACCCCGTGTTCTGCAGGCCGGCGGCCACGCCGGAGACGGTGCAGAGGATGAGGTAGATGAGCCTCTCGCGCTCCTCGGGCGTGAGCGGGCTCTCCTCGTCGCGCAAGCGGCGCAGCGCGAGGGCCTGCGTCACGGACAGCACGTTCACGAACGGCAGGCGCATGCGGATCACGGGGCCGAGCACGCGGCGATGCTGCAGCGGCCACTCGTCGCCCACGATGGCGAGCACCCAGCGGCGCGTGAGCTCCATCTCCTCGAGCACCGCGGCGGCGAGGTCGTCGCGCTCGGCGAGCGCCAGGTAGAGGCGGGCGATCCGCTCGTCCACCTTGGAGAGCGACATCTCCACGTTGTCGATGAACGTGGTGAACAGCGGCCACTCGGCGTACGCCTCGCGCAGGCGCTCGAGGTCGCCCACGCGCTCGCACGCGGTTCCCAGGCCGTACCACGCTGCCAGGTTGATGCGCGCCTGGCTCCACGAGAAGATCCACGGGATGGCGCGCAGGTCGTCGAGCGACTTGGCGCCCAGGCCGCGCTTGGACGGGCGGCTGCCGATGGGCATGAGGCCCACCTCGGCGAGCGGCGTGCACTCGGAGAACCACTCGGCGAAGCCGTCGGTGTGCAGCAGCTCGAGGTAGCGCGCGCGCGAGGCGCTGTCCAGCTCGGCGGCGAGGCCCGCGTACTTCTCGGTGGTCTCCGTGTTGACCCACTCGATGGAGGGCGCCGACTGCAGCAGCGTGGCGCCCACCACGGACTCCACGTGGCGGCGCGCCAGCGTGGGGTCGCCGTAGCGCGCGAAGATGACCTCGCCCTGCTCCGTGAGCTTGAAGCAGCAGTTGACCGAGCCCGCGGGCTGCGAGAGCACCGCGCGGTTGGCGGGACCGCCGCCGCGCCCGACC
>UMLF01011807.1_pt1 | contig 11823 bp, 4 predicted proteins | sample 1966501 | NCBI WGS metagenome assembly UMLF01 (sample SAMEA4836194, study PRJEB28245) | human gut metagenome | biome: gut microbiome; material: fecal sample | place: Denmark | collected 2008 | reverse complement strand
ATAGACGGCTAAGGCAGTAGTGCTGAAGGTATCGGAAAATACCTTCTCCTGCGCCATCGTAGAATACTTCTTAAACAGCTGGTTCAAAAAGCGCTGTTTTTCTCTGGTAAGGTTCTGAACAGCGAAGAACCTGGCCCTGGTGAGGTTCTTAAGGGCAGCATAACGGTAGTCGTCCAGATAGACCTCTTTGTTGATTCTACCGAAGCGCAGGCAGTCAGCAATGACAAAGGAGTCCACATAGTCATTCTTAGGCAGGTCATTGTAAGAAAGCTTGAACTTATTGACCTGCTTAGGATTGAGGACATGGATCTTCTTGTTATACGGCGCAAGGGAGCCGTCTTCCCTTAAGAAGCAGACGAGATTGTCGCCATAGACGGAGGTTGCCTCCAGACCGATGACAACGTCAGTAAGGGATTCGGAAGTGATAGCTGAAAGGATACGCTTCACAAGCTGCCGGGAACCATCCCGGGTGTTGGGAATTGAGAAGTTGCTGTGTTTGGAACCATCGGGCTTCATCAGATAAGCCACGTTGGATTTGCTGCTCACATCAATACCAACGTAAAGTGGATTCATAGGATCACCTTCTTTCGTAAGAGGATTCGAGGTCAATCGGCTTGGCAATACCCACGATCATGGAGCATCAACATCCTCGCGATATTAGAATTCAGTCGGAGATGGGCGGATGCGAACCCCACTGCAAAAGGGTCACCCATGAACTCCAACAAACAGCCAGCTGGTTTGAAGTTAACATCCATGTCAGGGGAACAGACTTTCTGTGAAGTAACCACAGAGGTTCAACAGGAGCGAAAAGAACTGTTGCCTGATTGACACAGAGATCAATTATACCATGGGTATGACCAAACCGATTGATTTTGTTTTTTATTTATTCAGTTATCAAAGAACTAGGTATCTATAAACTTATTATACGAGGAGCAGTAGTTAGTGCTGTAGCATTTGAAAACAATTACAGTGCAACCAGTGCAGAAGCTGTTATCCAGGGTATGAAAGTGCTCAATTCCACAAACAGTAACAGAATCCTTGCGGATGATGACTTTACATTCAAGATCGAAGCTCTCGGATATAACACTAATGGAGGAGATCAATTCAACCCGATTCCTGGCGGCGAACCGGCTCAGCCGATGCCTGACAATACGGAAGTAACCAATATTGCCAATGGTAATGTGAATTTCGCTGCTATGACATTCACACAGGATATGATCGGCAATACTTACGGCTATAAGATTACCGAAAAACTTCCACAGGGTGTGAATGCGGGTAATCCGACTTTAAACGGCATCACATACGATACATCTGAAAAGATCGTCAAAGTGACTGTGACAAGATCTGATGATGGAGGAGTAGAACATGTGGTTGCGACAGTGACGCCAAATGATGGACCGGCTGAAGCGGCTAAGAATTTTACATTCACTAATAAGTACGAACCATCGTCTGTAACGATTGGTGAAGATACAGGCAATGCTATAACAGTTCAGAAAACATTTACAGGCAGAACCTGGAATGACAGTGATGCGTTTAAATATACATTAAAATCTATTGATGATGCGCCAATGCCAGCGGATGGAGATGAAATTTCCATTGGAAAACCAGCTGGTGGCAATAGTAATACTGCAACATTCGGAGATATTACATTTACTAAGGCAGGCATATATAAATACGAGATAACAGAAACTGACGGAGGACTTGGCGGTGTGACTTATGATAAGCACACAGCAAAAGTGACCGTAACAGTAACAGAAGATAGAGCAACAGGTACGCTCAGTGCGAAGGTTGAATATGACAACAGTGCGGCAGTAAATGACAACGATAAGGCTGTACAGAATGCGGCAGCATTTACCAACACATACACTGCTGTATTTGATGACAGCACGGCGGTAAATCTCAATGGTACAAAGACTCTTACAGGTAAAACTCTTACTGACAGCATGTTCTACTTCACTATAGAACCGCAGGATGGAGCTCCTATGGGACAAAGTGAAAGTACTGTACCAAACAAAGCTGATGGTTCTATAGAGCTTTTGAAAAATGTAACTTACACCAGTGCAGGCGACTATGTATACATCATCAAGGAGCAAATACCTTCAAATAAAGCTCTAGGCATGACTTATGATGAATCGGAATACCGTGTAACCGTAACAGTTACTGACGACCAGCAGGGAAATCTTAAAGTAACAAATACTAAGATTGAAAAGAAAGCTGTCGGTGAAGCGGTTTATGCGGAAGCAGACGCAGTTGTATTTAAAAACAGCTATGAACCTCTTTCCGGAACCTACGCGCCGCTGAAGATCACCAAGAAGCTTACCGGTGATAGAAATATCGCTTTACAAGAAGGAGAATTCTCATTCGAGATGAGCGTTGACAGTGCTAACCCAAAAGATGGCATTAAGCTTCCGCAGCAGACTACGGTTGAAAACGCCGCTGACGGTACCGTACAGTTCGGCAACATTACCTTTACAAAGCCTGGTACCTATGTAGTACAGGTAAAGGAGGTTGTTCCTGCGGACGATGCTAAGGCGCCTGGTATAACGTATGACGAACACGTCATCAAGAGTACGTTTGAGGTAACAGACGTTGACGGTCAGCTGACTGTTCGAAGGACTGGTTCTACGGGTAGTCAGACATTCACCAATAAATACACAACCACAGGCACGCTTGAAGGTGCAACCGACCTTGAAGTAACTAAAGACTTCACAGGCAGGGAAGGCAATAAGTGGCTTGAAACGGATTCCTTCGAATTCAAGCTGGAAGCTGCTGATGACGCTACCACGCAGGCAATCAATGATGGCGAAGTGGTACTTCCCGAAAATGCTAAATCACTGACTATTGGTGCTGACACAGCTGACCACAAGGCAGCCTTTGGTGATATCACCTTTAATGCAGTAGGCGAATACAAATTCAAGGTGACCGAGGTTAAGGGCACTATCGCAGGCGTAACCTATGACACCCACGAAGCAACCATTACCGTCACCACCGAAGACAACGGTGACGGTACACTCGAAGTAACGCCGCCGGTAAATGCAGATGCTCTGACGTTTACTAATATCTATAAGCCTTCAGGCGAAGTAACGGTTGATGCGGACGACATCAAACTTTCGAAGATTTTCGAAGGTGCAGAGTGGGATGAAAACTTCAGCTTCGACTTCATTATTGAAGCAAGCGAAGAAAATCCTGATGCCCCAATGCCAGAGGAGACTACCGTAACGCTTACTTCTGAAAATGCTGAAGTCCAAGGCGACGGAACCTACAAAGCTGACTTTGGCTTCGGACCTTTCACCTTCGATGCAATAGGTGACTATAAGTACATCGTTAAAGAAAAGGCAACGGAAGATGCTCTGGGTGAAAGCTATAACCCAGGCATTGAATACGACGACCATGGGGTAACAATAACCATTTCAGTAACTGACAATCAGCAGGGCGGTTTTGCAACAAGCGTAAGCTACGAAGGCACTCAAACCTTCACCAACACCTATGCCGCAGAGCTGGACTACAACGCAGAAGGTGGCTTGGTTATCGAAAAGACCTTGGTTGATCATGACATTGCAGCTGGTCAGTTTGAGTTCACGGTAACGGGAATCAATGATGCCGCGAAGACGCTGCTTGGTGCGGATGGTACCAAGAAGGTATCTACCAAGGGCGCGACCATGGGCGATGACGGCAATGCAATAGAAACCATCCAGCTGTTCGACGATATGGTATTTACCCATACGCACGACACCTCTGCAGATCCTGAGTACACCTTTACGGTGAAGGAAACCACGGGTGGTGACGAAGGCGCTGGTTATACCAACGACGACACGGAATACACCGTAACCATCAACGTTATTGACGACAAAAAGGGTGGCTTGACCGTTGAAACAAAGGTTACGGGTGGTAGCGTTGATAAAACCTACACCTATAGTAACGACGGCGGAGAAACCGAAAACGCAGTGATTCCGTTCACCAATACTTATGAAGCAAGCGGTTCTTTGGGTGGCAACGGCGCAACGTCGCTGAGTGCTACCAAGGTAACCAATGGTCGCGATATGACTGAAGGCGAATTTGACTTCACTGTTACGGCTAAGAGCAATGTTGATCAGAACGTCAAAGAATACGCAACTGGTTCAAACGTTGCAGCAGGTGACGGCGTTGCGGGTGCGGTGAACTTCTCTGAGATTAAGTTCACTAAGGAATCGCTGAATGAAGACGCAGTTGCAGGCTATGCAACCTACAACGATGCAGATGGTTCTTACACCTATGTGTTTACCGTTGCTGAAGAAACTGACGGCTTGGCAGAAGAAGGCATTACGCCGACCTCTTCTAGCTTCACGGTAAACGTGGTAGTAACCGACAACAACGACGGTACGCTGGGCATTGACGTAACTTACCCGCGGGACAGCAATGACACGCTGGCGTTTGTGAACACTTACGAAGCAGAAGAAGTACCTCTGAACATTGCTGGTAAAAAGCAGATTGACAATGGCGGCTGGGCAGATGCTCCTACCCTGGCAGGCATTGCGGATAAGTACACCTTTACTCTGACCGGTGTTGATGAAGACGGTAATGAGGCTCCGCTTCCGAACGATGCAACAGGCAGCGTAACGGCCAACAACGATGCTTCCGGTAGTGTAGATTTTGGAACCATTACCTACACGCTTGAAAACGTGTTTGGCACCACAGAAACTGCGGATGCAACTGCTGAAGATGCGGAAACCAATGAAGACATTGAAGCGAATGAAGGTATTGAGACATACGCGGGTGTTGAGCGCAGCAAGACCTTCACCTACACGGTTAAAGAAACAGGCAATGTGCCTGGCATCACTAACGATGATCCGCAGACCTTTAAAGTTAAGGTAACTGATGACGGTAAAGGAAAGCTGACGGTTGAAGCCACTCCAACAGCACCGATGTTTAGCTTTACAAACACCTACACCGTGCCGGAGAAAGAATTTACACCTACCGGCGGAACCTTCACTCTTACCAAAACACTTACAGGCCGTGATATGCAGAAGGATGAGTTCTCCTTCGAAATGACAGGTGTAAGTGATAACGCCAAGGGTATGAAGGCAACGGCCAAGAGTGTGGCTGCGGCTGACGGCCAGGCGGCAACGCTGGAGCTGAGCCCCATCACCTTCAAGGCACCGGGAACCTATGAGTTCAAGCTTGCTGAAGTAAATAATAAGCTGGGCGGTGTAACTTATGATACCAAGTCCTGGAAGGTAGTAGCGGAAATAAGCAGTAACGGTGAAGGCGAGATGCAGGTTGAATGGGCTGCTTACGATGCCGACAGCAATGAAGTAAAAGAATTTGCCTTCGAGAACGAGTATAAAGCCAAAGAAACATCCCTGGTACTTGGCAGCATCAAGACCATGAAGGGCCGTGCTCTGAAGGATGGCGAGTTTACATTCCAGCTGAAAGATGAAGACGGAAACGTAGTATCTGAGGCTAAGAATGCAGAAGACGGATGGATCGCATTTGAGACTCTGGTTTATGATCAGGCAGGAACCTATCGTTATACGATATCAGAGGTAAAAGGAAATGACGAGACCATCACATATGACGAGACGGTTTACAATGTTACCGTTGAGGTGAACGATGACCTGAAGGGGCATCTGGATCCGATCGTTACCTACGAAGACAGCGACGGAGCGCCGGTATTTGTCAACACCTATACCGAGCCGGAGAAGCCGGCAGACGACGGCGACGATGTGGGAATCTTCGGAGTCAAGACCGGTGATCCTGCGGAGACAGCCATCCTCCTTACCATTATGGGAGTTGCGCTGGCAGTGATCGTAGCCATGAGCGCGATCCTGATCCGCAGACGCAGAAGATAGCAGTATAAGGTAACAGGACAATATAAGAAGCAATAATAAGGCAGGCGGCCAGAGGGGATTTCCCCGGGCCGCCTGTTTTAGAAGGAAAAGGGAGAGCGGATGGCAAGAAGATGTGATCTGACCGGGCAACGGTTTGGCCGCTTAACAGTAATAGAGGGATTGGAGAAGCGGGAGAACCGCTATCAGGTCTGGAGGTGCCGCTGCGGCTGCCTTAAGCGGGAGAACCAGCGGGAGATCGCCAACCAGCTCCACCGGATCGACGGCACCTGTGTAGAGATCCTGGAGCGCAGGAAGCACCGCAGAGACAATTCCAGCGGCTTCCGGGGGGTATTTCAGCTGAAGAACGGGCGTTACCGGGTCAGCATCGGTTTCAAGGGGCAGCGGTTCTATCTGGGGACTTACGAGGACTATCAGGAGGCGGTGGCCGCCAGGCTTAGGGCGGAAGAAGAGATCCACGGGAGATTTCTGGAGGCCTACTACCGGTGGAAGGAGAAGGCGGAGGAAGACCCCGGGTGGGGAGAGAAGAATCCGCTGAAATTCGAGGTTGGGAGGAAAGACGGAGAACTGGTGGTTTTGGAGGAATAATATATTTTCCCTATTATTTCTGGTAATAAAATGTCAGATATGGTAAAATCTAAGGAAAATGGGGCGATAAGCTTCAGAGGAACGGGAGTTTAGGGAAAATGAAACAGATTTTCTCAGTTGTGCTGTTAGTACTCCTTTTGACCGTAAGCGCAGCAAGTGATGTATATGCCACAGAAGTTGACGGGCAGGAGGAGATGAGTGAGGAAGAAAAGCGGCAGGAGCAGCTGGATGCCATTTACAGCATGCCGGTGCAGTCCAATGAGATCGCAGGCTGGCCTCAGGGGCCGGGGACGTACGATGACGCGGCCATTGTCATGGAGGCGGGGACGGGGGTCATCCTGTACGCCAAGAATATTGACGCCCATTTCTATCCGGCCAGCATCACCAAGGTGCTGACCGCGCTGGTGGCGCTGGAGAACGGGAAGTTCGAGGACCCGGTGGTCTTCTCCCACGACTGCGTGGCGTTCCTGCAGCCCGGGGATTCCTCAGTGGGGCTGAAGGAAGGGGACGAGATCACCCTGGAGCAGGCGCTTTACGCCACTCTCCTTGCGTCGGCCAACGAGGCGGCTTACGCGGTGGGGGAGAACGTGGGGAAGAATGCGGGCCAGGACTACGACTGGTTTATTGATAAGATGAACGCCCGGTGCAGGGAGCTTGGCGGGGAGAATTCGCATTTCGTCAATACCAACGGGCTCCACGACCCGGATCATTTTACCTGCGCCAGGGATATGGCGCTGATCGGCTGTGAGTTATTTTCCCATCCGGAGTTTTTTGAGATCGTGCAGACCCATCAGTACGAGATCCCGGCGTCGGACACCTGCGAGCAGCATGTGTTCCAGCAGAAGCACAAGATGCTCAATCCGGACAGCAGCCAGTATTATGAGTACGCGGTGGGGGGCAAGACCGGGTTTACCTCGGACGCCCTCAATACGCTGATCACCATGGCGGACAACGGGGAGACCCAGCTGGTCTGCGTGGTGCTTCATTCGCAGAGCGGGTATCACTACAAGGACACCCGGGCGCTGTTTGACTATGCCTACCAGAATTTCGCCAGGACCCCGGTGGCGGGCAATGAGACGTCGGAGGACGTGGGAGAGATTCTGGAGGACGAGGGCGGCGGCTATGTGATGCTGCCCAAGGGCGTGGAGTTTGCTGACCTTGAGATGGAGCTGGTGCCGGACGACGCCAACGACGGGAAGGCCACGTTGAATTATACGTATGAAGGCACGTTTGTGGGGACGGCCCGGGCGAAGCTGAGCGATCAGTATATCAATGCCCACAAGGCGAAGATCCATGAGTTGGATGCGGATGCTGACGTAAGGAACGGGCAGGACCGGGGGATGGCTGAGAAAGCAGTGCTGATCGGGCTTTGCGTGGTCTGGGTGGCGATGGTGATCCTCTTCGTACGGATGATCCTTCAGCGGAAGCGGCAGAAAAAACACAGACGGCATTAATTGGGGACGTGGTATTTTTGAAAATACCCTGTCCCCAATTAAAAAAACCTTGACGGAACCGGCCTTTCTAGCTATAATAATACCGCATATAGAAAGGCGTTGACGAAGACAGTAGACCGTATCAGAAAGGCAAAGAGAACCGGGGATGGTGGGAACCTGGTACCAGTAAGATACCGTTGAAGATCACTTCCGAGTCGCGGCCCCTGAAAGGCAGCTTTTTAAGTTCTCAGTAAGGACCGACGGGATTCCCCCGTTACAGGGAAGGCATATGTTGGTATGTTTAGGTGGTTTATAAGCGTCAGCCTTGGCTTTCGTCCTATACAGGACGGAAGCTTTTCTTTTTGTCTCCAAAAAGGGACAGGGTTTTTTCAATCTGGGACGTGGTATTTTCGAAAATACCCCGACCCCAATCAACAAGAAGGAGGTCAACCATGTACAAGAAAGTTTCGACGGACCTGAACTTTGTGGACCGGGAGAAGGCCACGGAGAAGTTCTGGGAGGAAAACCACATCTTTGAGAAGAGTATGGAGGAGCGTGAGGGCAATGAGATCTATATGTTCTACGACGGCCCTCCGACGGCCAACGGCAAGCCCCACATCGGGCATGTGCTGACCCGTGTCATCAAGGATATGATCCCCCGCTACCGCACCATGAAGGGCTATGAGGTGCCAAGGAAGGCCGGCTGGGATACTCACGGACTGCCGGTGGAGCTGGAAGTGGAGCGGGCCCTGGGTCTGGACGGCAAGGATCAGATCGAGGAGTACGGCCTGGAGCCATTTATTGATAAATGTAAGGAGAGTGTCTGGAAATACAAGGGTATGTGGGAGGATTTCTCCGCCACCGTTGGTTTCTGGGCGGATATGGAGCATCCTTACGTTACCTATCACAATGAGTATATCGAGTCTGAGTGGTGGGCGCTGAAGCAGATCTGGGAGAAGGGGCTTCTCTACAAGGGATTTAAGATCGTGCCTTACTGCCCCCGCTGCGGAACGCCGCTGTCTGCTCAGGAGGTTGCCCAGGGCTACAAGGATGTGAAGGAGCGCTCTGCCATCGTCCGGTTCAAGGTGATCGGCGAGGACGCTTACTTCCTGGCATGGACCACCACGCCCTGGACCCTGCCTTCCAACATCGGCCTCTGCGTCAACCCGGAGGAGGACTACGCCAAGGTAAAAGCGGCGGACGGCAATGTTTACTACATGGCCTGCGCTCTTCTGGACACTGTGCTTGGCAAGCTTGCTGAGGAAGGAAAACCGGCCTATGAAGTGCTGGAGACCTACAAGGGAAAAGAGCTGGAATACAAGGAATACGAGCCTCTCTACCAGTGTGCCAAGGACTGCGCGGACCGGCAGAACAAGAAGGCTTTCTTCATCACCTGCGACACTTACGTTACCCTGACCGACGGTACCGGCGTGGTACACATCGCCCCGGCCTTTGGTGAGGACGACGCCAAAGTGGGCCGCAAGTACGACATGCCTTTTGTACAGCTGGTGGATGAGAAGGGAAATATGGCCGAGAGCACTCCATTTGCCGGCCTGTTCGTGAAGAAGGCGGACCCGGAGGTGTTAAAGGATCTGGACGCGAGAGGGCTTCTCTTTGACGCGCCCAAGTTCGAGCACAGCTATCCTCACTGCTGGCGCTGCGACACGCCTCTTATTTACTACGCCCGGGAGTCCTGGTTCATCAACATGACCGCGGTGAAGGAGGACCTGATCGCCAACAACAACACCATCAACTGGATCCCGGAGAGCATCGGCAAGGGCCGTTTCGGCGACTGGCTGGAAAATGTTCAGGACTGGGGCATCAGTCGGAACCGTTACTGGGGAACTCCGTTAAATATCTGGGAGTGCGAGTGCGGACACCAGCACTCCATCGGCAGCATCGCGGAATTAAAGGAAATGTCCGACAACTGTCCGGATGACATTGAGCTCCACCGTCCTTACATTGACGGCGTGACCATCAAGTGTCCCAAGTGCGGCAAAGAAATGCACCGGGTGCCGGAGGTGATCGACTGCTGGTTCGACTCTGGAGCCATGCCCTTTGCACAGCTTCATTATCCATTTGAAAATCAGGATCTCTTCGAGCAGCAGTTCCCGGCGGACTTCATCTCCGAGGCGGTGGACCAGACCAGAGGATGGTTCTACTCTCTGCTGGCCATCTCCACCCTGATCTTCAACAAAGCGCCTTATAAGAACGTAATCGTCCTGGGACACGTGCAGGACGAGAACGGCCAGAAGATGAGCAAGTCCAAGGGCAACGCGGTGGATCCTTTTGAGGCGCTGGAGAAATACGGCGCGGACGCCATCCGCTGGTACTTCTATGTGAACAGCGCTCCCTGGCTGCCCAACCGGTTCCACGGCAAGGCAGTGGTAGAGGGACAGCGCAAGTTCATGGGAACCCTGTGGAATACCTACGCGTTCTTCGTGCTGTACGCCAATATCGACGAGTTTGATGCGACCAAATATACGCTGGAATATGATAAATTATCGGTGATGGATCAGTGGCTTCTGTCCAAGCTGAATTCGGTGATCAAGGCAGTGGACGATGACCTTGCCAACTACCGGATCCCGGAGGCGGCAAGAGCCCTCCAGGATTTCGTGGACGACATGAGCAACTGGTACGTGCGCCGCAGCAGAGAGCGGTTCTGGGCCAAGGGCATGGAGCAGGATAAGATCAACGCCTACATGACTCTCTACACCGCCCTGGTGAACATTTCCAAGGCGGCGGCGCCCATGATCCCCTTCATGACCGAGGAGATCTACCAGAACCTGGTACGCAGCATCGATCCCACCGCTCCGGAGAGTATCCACCTGTGCGACTTCCCTGCGGTACAGGAAAGTGAGATCAATAAAGAGCTGGAGTCCAACATGGAGCAGGTGCTCAAACTGGTGGTTATGGGCCGGGCCTGCCGGAATACGGCCAACATCAAGAACCGTCAGCCCATTGGGAAAATGTTTGTGAAGGCGGACTTTGAGCTGCCGGCCTTCTATCAGGATATCGTGACCGACGAGCTGAATGTAAAGGAAATGGAGTTCACCAAGGACGTCCGGGCCTTTACTTCCTATACCTTCAAGCCTCAGTTAAAGACGGTGGGACCCAAGTACGGGAAAATGCTGGGCGGCATCAAGGCGGCCCTGGAGTCCCTGGACGGCAATGCCGCCATGGATGAGCTGAACGCCACAGACGCCCTGAAGCTTGACGTGAACGGCCAGGAGATCACCCTCTTCCGGGAGGATCTTCTCATTGAGACCGCCCAGACGGAAGGCTATGTGTCCGAGCAGGACAACGGCGTTACCGTAGTGCTGGACACCAACCTGACAGAGGAGCTTCTGGAGGAAGGCTTTGTCCGCGAGATCATCAGCAAGGTGCAGACCATGCGGAAAGAAGCCGGCTTTGAAGTGATGGATAAGATCGGCATCACTTATGAGGGAACCGGACGGGCAGAGGAGATCTTCGCCCGGAACGCGGATACCATCGGAGAAGAGACGCTGGCGTTAAGTGTGGAGAAAGCCGCGCCGGCAGGATATGTGAAGGAGTGGAAGATCAATGGTGAAGACGTTGTTCTCGGAGTGGAGAAAAAATAATCCGGATCCGGCCACAACGGAAAACGGAAAGGAAGCAAGTATGTATAATCCAAGATTTGAGAAAGAAGAATTCAAGAAAGAAGTTACCAATAATGTGAAGACCCTCTTCCGCAGGACTGTGGAGGAGGCGTCTCCCCAGCAGCTGTTCCAGGCGGTCTCCTACGCGGTGAAGGAAGCCATCATTGACGACTGGATCGCCACCCAGAAGCAGATGGACAAAGACGATCCCAAGATGGTCTACTATATGTCCATGGAGTTCCTTTTGGGAAGAGCCCTGGGCAACAACCTGATCAACATGACCGCCTACAAAGAGGTGAAGGAAGCCCTGGATGAGATGGGCATCGACCTGAACGCCATCGAGGACCAGGAGCCGGA
>UMLF01037721.1_pt1 | contig 11829 bp, 11 predicted proteins | sample 1966501 | NCBI WGS metagenome assembly UMLF01 (sample SAMEA4836194, study PRJEB28245) | human gut metagenome | biome: gut microbiome; material: fecal sample | place: Denmark | collected 2008 | reverse complement strand
CTGCTTGTCAGAGGGAAAAATCGGTATTAACCGACAGCCCCTTTCTTACTTATTCAAATTCTGGTGTATAGGGGATTCCGCAAAAAGAAGAAGCCCTTTATGAACGTCTGGCCAGCCAGATAGAGTATTACACAGAAGTACGTCTTGTTCCCTACGAGGATTCTTTGGCCTGTCTTTTTCTTCTGAAGGACCAGCGCCAGCAGCGGAGCCTGACTGCCCGGCTGGAAAAAATCCTGAAATCCTTCCGCTGTCTAGGCGGATTCAGCGATATTTTTCCCAAAGTCCAGGACTCTTCCCTGTATATGAAACAGGCATGGCGGGCCCTGGAGCAGGGAAAAGCCGCCTCACGAAAGGATATTTGTTTTTTCTATAAAGACTATGGCCTTTTTGATTTTCTGAACAGGGAAAAAGAAGAAAAAGAAATTTTTTGCTCCGCTGAAATTCTGGAAATACTGGATTATGACAGAGCCCATGGCACACCCTATATTGAAACGCTGAAAACCTATCTGCTATACGAAAGAAATGTATTGGAAACAGCCGCCGCTTTACACATACACCGGAACACGCTGACATACCGGCTGGGAAAAATCCAGGATTTGTTCCGGCTGAATTTAGATACGCCTCAAATCCGCTGCCGGTATCTCCTCAGTCTGCTGACCCTTTAACCAGGTTCAGCAGACTGAGTTTCCAAATCGAATATATATTAAACATTCAAAGCAATGATCTTAAATCCATATGCAAGAATCCCGGACATAGTCTTTGCTCTGGTTCAATAACCTCTGTTTTTTGAAACAGCGTATCGGTTTATTCTACGATATTCTGCAACCATACCCCTTTTTTCACCAGGATAAACCCAATGACACATTTGATAATATCCGCAAGCTGGACTGCCGCAAATATAAACACCACATAAAGAGTCGTGTAATGGCCCAGGACATAAGCCAGCGGCACGCTGACACAGCAGATAAACATGCTGTCAAAGAAAAAGGTAATGATGGTTCTTCCTCCTGAACGCAGAGTAAAATAAGTCGCATGTAGAAAGGCGTTCTGCGGCATAAAAACCGCTGTTACCATAATAAAATACTGGGCAAATTTCCTGGATTCAGGACTGGTATTGTAAAGCCTGGGGAAGATTGGGGATACGGCCAAAAGCAGTAGGGCCATTACCGTACAGCAAGCCACAGAAAAGGCAATCATCTTCCGATCCGTATCTTTTGCCTCCTCCATCTTTCCCGCTCCCAGAAGCTGGCCCACCACAATAGCTACCGAATCTCCCAAAGCAATAAACACCACATTAAACACATTGGAAATAGTGTTAGATATGTTCATTCCTGCAACCACATTCATTCCTCGCACAGAATAGCACTGCAGCAGCAAGGCCATACCTGCGGCCCAAAAGGTTTCATTTAAAAGCAAGGGCGTTCCCTTGATTAAAATCCTCTTGATAAGCCATCCTGGTATCTTCAGCGTAGCATACAGCCCTTTTGTAAAAGTATTAACCTGCTTATGTCTGTGGGTCCAGGCAATTACAATGACAGCCTCCACATATCTGGACAACACAGTGGCAATGGCTGCGCCTGCCACACCCAGCTCAGGAAAGCCAAATTTTCCATAAATCAAAAGGTAATTAAACACCAGATTTACAAAAACCGCCGTTACTCCTGCCTTCATGGGAATCACCGTCTGCCCGCATTCCCGCAGTGTGCTGGCGTAAACCTGCACCATCATAAAGGGCAAAAGCCCCACCAACATGATTCTCAGATACTGTTTTCCGTATCTTAAAGCTGCCGCCGGGTCTCCCCCGTCCTGGGAACCCTGGAGATACATTGAAATTAAAGAATCTCCTACTGCCAAAAAGACCAGAACCGTAATTCCTGTAAGCAGCACGGCCATCCACAGTTTAAAGCGGAAGGTATTTGCCACTCCCTCATCATCTTTTTGTCCGAAAAACTGGGCGGTAAAGATTCCCGCTCCCGAAACTCCGCCAAAAATACACAGATTATAGACAAAGATTAGCTGATTTACAATAGCCACACCTGTCATCTGCTCTGTGCCCACTTGCCCCACCATAATGTTGTCCAGCATACTGACAAAATTGGTGATTCCGTTCTGTATCATAATAGGCACTGCAATCATTAAAATCATTTTGTAGAACTTCTTGTCCCCGATAAATTTCTCCCGCAATCCCGCTGTCACTTTTATTTTCCTCCTGCTCTTTTTCTTTTGTCATTCTTTAACTATACACTACTTATGAGGGGCGGGACAAGATGTGTTCTTGCTGATTTGTGAAAAAGGGGAAAGAAGATTCAGTTGCTCCCGCTTATATTCCAGGGTTGTGTGGCAATAACAGTTGAGGGTTGTTTTCACATCTGCATGGCCCATCAGCTCGCTGAGAGTCTTGGCGTCCATTCCCGACATCAGGCAGCGGGTGGCAAAGGTATGACGCAAAGTATGGAATTTTCTGTAGGGAACCCCTGCCTCCCGCAGATATTTCTTATAACGGTACTGCATAGTTCTGGGGTCCATAGGTTTCTGAGGAATATCCGACAAAATATAACCTCTCTCACCCTTTTTAGGCCTATAGGAATAGAGAACATCTTTAATAAAGTCGGGAATAGGAATGGCCCGGAAAGAGCAGTCCGTCTTAGGCGGAGTGATAAAGAGAGCCGTGGTCTCAGGCTGCTTTTGGCTCTTCAGCCGCTGTACGGTGCGGTTTACATACAGGACATCTTCCTCCAGGTCAATATCTGACCATTTCAGGCTGCACAGTTCCCCAATCCGCAGTCCCGTGTACAGGCAAAGCAGCACACAAACTGTACTGATATTAGGATGAGAACGAAGATAATCTTCCAGCTTTTCCTGCTCAGAAGAGGAGAATACCTGAACCACATTCCGATTTTTCTTTAGCCGGATGTTCAGCCTCATGCCTGGGGAAAGCATATGCTCCTTCTGGGCCAGCACCAAACATTGATTTACAAGCATGGAAATACATCGCACAGTTTCACTGGACAAATTTTCGGAGCCCTCTCCGCTGCATTTAGATACTAGAAAACGCTTATAAGTTTCCAATAGCTCTTCCGAAATCTGGGATATCGGTATGTTCCGAAAGAAGGGCCGGATATACTTATAAAATAATTGATGATATTTGACGCTGGATGACATGGCAAGATTTGGCTCGTTTAAAACAAACCACTGTTCCATCAACTGATTGTAATACGTTTTCTGACACATAATAATTCTCCTTTTCGTTTCTTTCCATTATATAGGGGGCTATACTGCAAAACGCCAAAAATCCCACTTTTCGCCAAGACAATCGATTAAATTTATCCCCTGCCCGATTAGCAGTTAAAAAGAAGGAGGCTTTCCTATAACCCCCGGCTTTCACAAGTCCGGGAAGGTCTACAGAAAAGTCTCCTTCTTTCATCTTCTGCTATTCTTTTTTATTTTATTCTTGTATGATAAGGAAATCCCTATTTCCAGGCCCGGTGCAGCTCCCCTACAGAGGCAAAGATATAATCCGGTCCGTAAGTGCAGGCCCCAGCCTCCTCTTCCGTAGCTTCTCCCGTAAGCACCAGGGCCGTTTCCACGCCGGCCTTATGTCCGCAGAGGATATCCGTGTACAGCCGGTCTCCCACTACCAGGGTTTCTTCCTTAGAAAAGTGATTCAGCCGCATAGCAGCTTCTACAATAGCGGTTTCCGGTTTTCCGATATACTGAGGCTGACGCTTCACTGCATGAGCCAGCATTTCACAGATAGCCCCACAGTCCGGCACATAGCCGAATTCTATAGGGCATACATAGTCCGGATTGGTAGCCAGATAGTCCACATCTCTGGTCAGCAGCACCTGGCAGGTATCCTGAAGCTTCTCGTAAGTAAGCTGATTATCATAAGCCACCAGCACACAATCAATATCCTCATCCTCACAATCTGTGGTAACCCGGATTTTATTTCTTTTCAGCTCCCGGATAAAGGACTTGGTTCCCATAACGTAAATCAGCTTTCCCTCATAATATCTTTTCAAATGCTGCACAGCCGCATAAGAGGCAGTGACAAAGTTAGAATAATCCCCGGAAATCCCCAGCTTCTGAAAGAACAGGATGTAATCGTCTATACTTTTTGTAGTGTTATTAGTGATAAACACAAACTGGCCGCCGCTCTCCTTCACATCCCGGAGAAATTCCCTGGTTCCTCCTATCAGCTGCTGACCCTTGCACACTGTACCGTCTATATCCAGGAGAAACAGCTTTTTATCTTTAAGCATAGAGAACCTCTTTCCGGACTTTTACTGCCACGTCAGGATAATTGGTAATCACAGCCTCTAAATCCCTTTCAATAAAAAGTCTCATATCCTCCTCTTTATTTACTGTCCATACTCTTACCTTCAGGCCGCTGTCCTGGTATCTGTCCATAAAATCTCCCATTTTCATATGATAAACCGCAGGATGTAATCCACATACTCCGTTATTTTTTGCATACTTTTCCACATCTAACATCACATCACTGTATAAATAGGCAGTCTGGGCCTCTGGATCCAGTTCTTTTATTTTCCCGATACTGTAATGGTTAAAGGAGGAATAGATAACCCGCTCCTCCATACCGGCCTGCTTTACAAGCTCTACTGTCTTCTCCTCCAGGCCAGGGTACCAGTAAATACCTGTTTTTAATTCAATGTTTACTTCCATACCCAGAGGTTTTACCGCCTCCAGCACCTCTTTCAGCGTAGGTATTTTCACCCCTTTATATTCCTTCTTTTTATTATGAAAGGAATATTTCTTTAATTCCTTTAAGGTAAAGTCCCTTACATTTCCCTTTCCGTTGCTGGTCCGGTCTATGGTTTCATCATGAATCACCACAACCTCCCCGTCTTTCGTAAGCTGCACATCCAGCTCGATTCCCTCTGCCCCCTGTTCCCTGGCCAGTAAAAAAGCCTCCAGGGTATTTTCCGGTGCATAGCCGCTGGCCCCTCTATGGGCAAATATTTTTGTCATTCATTTTCCTCCCGCATTTGAGCCTAATTCTTTCGCTCCTTTTCATCGTGCACTTGGCCCTGTCATCTTTCCTTTTGTGTACCGGAATTTTTGCCTCTGTGCCGATGCTGTTTCAGTCCCTCAGGTAGAAAGAGGCTGGGGCAGATCCCCAGCTTCCTTTCTTGCTGTTCCCTGGTATCAGTATACCCCGGAAACACATTTTATAGAATCTTTTTTATTCGTTTACCAGATTATATTCCTCGATGGACTCGTTAATAGAATCTGCCATATTGGTTACCGTATCTTCCACAGACTGCTTTCCGTTTAACAGGCTTTCAATTTCAGATTCCACAGTAGCTCTTGCCTCAGGGAATACACTGAGCAGGGCGCCTACATATTCCGGTGCAGAATCGTGAAGCTGGTCAATAGCGGTCTGGAACTGAGGATACTGAGCCAGGTTATCTTTAAACACCTGCTCCTCCTGGGCTGCAGTAGTTACAGGGAAATATCCGGTCTGGGTATTCCAGTAGGCCTGAGATTCGGGAGAAATCAGGAATTTTACAAACTCCCAGGTAGCTCTCAGCTTTTTGGGGTCTTCATTATTTAAAGCCCACAGGGAAGCACCGCCAATGGAAACACCGCCCTCATCGCTGTCCTTAATCTTGGGGAAATAAGCGGTTCCCACTTCAAACTTGCCGTTTACGTCCTGAAGAATCTGTTTCAGAGAAGCTGTAGAGCCCAGAGTGATAGCAGATTTTCCGGCGGAGAAATCTGCCAGTCCTGCATCCCCGCCTTTTCCTACAACAGGAGCATAACCTTTGTCGTTTAATGATTTCCAGGCAGTGAGAATATTCTCGGCAGCCCCGTTCTCATCGAAGGCCACGGCTGTAGCTGCGTCTGTACGGCCATTTCCGTTATTGGCATATTCCAGCCCCTGCTTTCCTATAAGCTGTTCAAAGAACCAACCATAGATACTCATAGACATAACCTCTCCGGCACCGCCTTGGTTCAGCAGTTTATCGCCGATAGCTTCAATTCCTTCCAGGCTCTCCGGGATTTCCGTGATTCCGGCCTTATCAAACATATCCTTATTATAATACATAATAGGAGTGGAAGAATTAAAAGGCATGGAATACAGCTTATCGTCAATGGTGTAGTAAGCAGCCAGGTTAGGTTCAATCTGAGATAGGTCATATCCGTCTGCGTCTACCATTTCCTGCATAGGGATAATCCAGCCAGAGTCAATCATAAACCTGGTTCCGATTTCATACACCTGTACCAAATCTGCACCCATATTTCCAATCTGAGCGCTCTTCAGCTTATTCAGAGAATCGTCATACTCTCCCTGGTACTGGGCGTTTACTGTGATTCCGTACTCATTCTCTTCGTTAAACTGTTCTACAAGAGTGTCAATGGCCTGACCGTTAACGCCGCCCATGGAATGCCAGAAGCTGATTTCCGTGCCGCTGACCTCAGAAGCATCTGCCATCTCCGGGGAGCCCCCTTCCTGGCTGCCTCCGTCTGCGTCAGCAGAAGCCTCCTGATTCTGCTCTGCAATGGTTTTTCCGCCGCCGCATCCTGCCAGGGCTCCCAATGCCATAATTGCCGCTAATACCAGTGAAACTGTTTTTTTCTTCATTTTTCTCTCCTTTTTCTCAAATATCATCCTTTTACCGCACCGGAGAACATACCCCGGATAAGCTGTTTCTGTCCTACTATAAAGATAGATATAGAAGGAATAATTACCATTACCACTCCCGCAATCATCATGGTGATGGACTGGGAGTCCACGCTGTCCAGCATACTGATACCAATCTGTACGGTTCTCATTTCATTAGAACCGGTTACCAGCAGAGGCCACATGTACTGATTCCATGCATTGATGAAGGTATACACAGCCATAGCCCCGATTGCTGATTTTGTCAGGGGTATCAGAATCTTCACAATAAACTTCAGGTTGCTGCATCCATCCAGCTTTGCTGATTCATACAAAGACATGGGGAAGGACATATAAAACTGACGGAACAGGAAAATTCCCATGGCCGAAGTCAGGTAAGGTACAATCAGTACCGGATAAGTGTCCAGCATTCCCAGATTTCCCACAGTCAGGTAATTGGAAATAATGGTGGCTTCTCCCGGCACCATCATGGTAGCCATAACAATCATAAACAGCACGCCTTTCCCCTTAAAATCCAGGAAGGAAAAGGCGAAGGCTGACAGGGAGCAGGTAATAATCTGTCCCAGGGTAATACATCCCGCTACCAGGAAGGAATTCAGGATAAACCGCAGCAGAGGCACCGTGGTAAAGGCATCTATGAAATTCTGCAGGGTTGGACTTTTTGGAAGCAGGTTCAGCTCCATTGTAAATAATTCATTGGAAGGCATGAAGGCAATGCTTACCGCATACAAAAGAGGAAGCAGCACAATCAACGCCACAATAATATTGATTCCAAGTCTCAGACCAGTCTTAACTCTTCTCCTGGTCAGAGCTTTTGCATTCATTTCTTTTTTCAGGGCAAGAAGCTCTTCCCTGGAGATTATCTTCTGCCCGGTAAGGGCCATGTTTTCGCTCTGGCTCATGAATACTGCACTCCTTTCTTTTCAATGCGGAACATTACCAGGGTAATCAGCATGATGATGATAAATAGAATAACTGACTGGGCTGCCGCACTTCCGAATCTGTAATTAAAGAAAGCATCTCTGTAAATGGAGTATACGATTACATTGGTAGTCTCATTAGGACCTCCCTCTGTCAGAATCTTAATCTGGCCGAAGGACTGGAAAGCCTGAATCACATTTACCACCAGGGTATAAAACATGATAGGGGAAAGCCCCGGAAGAGTCAGGCTGAAAAACTGCTGCACTCCTGTGGCACCGTCTACAGAGGCTCTCTCATAAATCGTGTCGTCAATATTTCCAAGTCCTGCGGAAAAATACAGGAAATTGATGCCGCTGTTCAGCCAGGCCGTAAGGATGGCTACGCAGATAAGAGCCGTCTTGGGGTCGTTTAACCAGTTAATGTCCAGCTTCAGCAGCTTATTTACAATACCCACGGAAGGGTGCAGCATAATTTGAAAAATCATGGCTGCGGAGCTGGAAGCAATGGCCATGGGAAGAGCATAGGCCGTACTGAAAAAACGGATTCCCGGAAAAGCCTTGTTGCACAGAACGGCTGCAATTAAACCGATAAGCATACTTCCCGCCACAACAATCACTACAAATATCAAAGTTACCTTCAGACTGTTAAGAAAAGATTCTGAGGTAAGTAAATCCACATAATTTTCCGCTCCCACGAAAAGCTTGGCCTGTCCCATTTTATCGGTCTTGTAAAGACTTAAATAGATAGTCTTTACGAAAGGATAAAACAGGAAAACAGCAAACACCAGCATACTGGGAAGCAAATAGCAGTATGGGGTCCAGTTAAAATTTTTCTTCGCCCTATTCATCACAGATTTCCCTCCACATAAAACAGATTTTCCTGGGTATCCATGTCAAACACATGAATTTTATCAGGATTAAAATATAAGGTGATTTTTTCTCCGGTTCTGGTCTGGTTTTCCGGACTCAGCCGTACGGAATGGCTTTTTCCCTGTGCGTCGAAGTAAAGGATGACCTCTGCTCCCAGCATCTCCCGGTTTACAATAGTCTCTTCAATGCCCACGCTGCTTCTATGGAAGCCTTCCGCCTTGGCCTTCTCATAATCGCAGATATCTTCCGGACGGATTCCCAGAATTACTTTTTTCCCCTGGTAGCTGTCTTTTAATCTCTCTCCTCTGTTTCCTTCCAGGTAGACTTTCTTCCCCAGCTCTGTTCCTCCCAGATAGAGAACCGTTTTTCCTTCCTCTTCTCCTACCCAGGCGTCGAAAAAGTTCATGGAAGGAGAACCGATAAAGCCTGCCACAAAAAGATTAGCCGGGTTATTGTAAAGCTGGATAGGAGCCTCCACCTGCTGTACCACTCCGTCCTTCATCACAACAATCCTGGTTCCCAGGGTCATGGCCTCTGTCTGGTCGTGAGTCACATAAATAATGGTGGTCTCCAAATCCTTATGTAATTTAGAAAGCTCAATCCTCATCTGAGCCCTCAGCTTTGCATCCAGATTAGACAGAGGTTCATCCATTAAGAAAGCCTTGGGCTTTCGGATAATGGCGCTTCCAATAGCCACCCTCTGCTTCTGACCTCCGGAAAGCGCCCCGGGCTTTCGGTCCAGAAGATGTTCTATCTGCAGGGTTTTTGCCACCTGCCGAACTCTCTTGTCAATTTCTTCCTTAGGCACCTTTCTGATTTTCAGGGCATATGCCAGATTCCCGTAAACCGTCATATTGGGATACAAAGCATAATTCTGAAATACCATGGAAAGTCCCCTGTCCTTTGGCTCATAGTAGTTGCAAAGATTTCCGTCTATCCACAATTCTCCGTCGCTGATGTCCTCCAGCCCTGCAATCATCCGCAGGGTAGTGGACTTACCGCAGCCTGACGGGCCTACAAAGATGATAAATTCCCTGTCCTGAATGTCCAGGTTAAAATCCTTTACTGCGTAATGTTCACTGTCATACATTTTACATACGTTTCTCAGTGTGATTTCCGACACAGTGTTCTTCCTCCCTTAATTTTCCTACCCTTGGTTTTACATCATTCATTTTTTTCTCAAACATCACCTATTTTAGTGGGGAAAGCGAAAGCCAACTATCATGTTTGTAAAAAAAGTATGTTAAATCTATATAAAGCCATCGTACCTACTCTGAATAAGAGACCAAACGGCCCTTTGTACGCTGATGGTGGAGAGTGTTAAGTAAAAAAATGTTCGTATCTTGTAAAATTATATCCTTGTCGGATATTGCTATATTTTGCGATTCGTTTTATTATAGAAATATTAAAGCTTTTCAGCCCCGATCCCCCTTCAGCAAAGTCATATCCCGGGGAAAAAGCTGACAAATTTTGAAATCTTGAGGAGAGACTATGGATGAAAAATAGATTTTTCTACATGCTCAGAAAATTTCTGAGATTTCTGAAACGGCAGTTCCGGAATCCCCGAAAGCGTCTGGCCATAGAACTTCTGGCCGTGGTGCTGATAATCGGAATTGTTATTTTTATCGCTCTTTCCGGGCGAAACATACCCACAGATGATTTAGATGAGGGAATTTCTTACATAACAGCCCTGGAAAGCCAGGACACTTCAGAAACAGAAGCCGAAATTAAAGCTATTGAAAAAGAGGAGCGCAAAGCAGCTCTGGAAAACGGAGATTTAGATGTGTGGCAGCAGTTTACAGATTCCGCCATTTTAGGAGATTCCCGGGCCGTAGGCTTTTCTTACCACGGATTTGTGGAGGACAGCCGGGTCATGGCGGAGGGCGGAGCCACCATACGGGATATTGCCGGCTACACAGAGCAGCTGAAGCTTTTGAATCCTTCCAGCATTTTCCTTTGCTTCGGATTAAATGACGTAAGTATCGGCTACTGGGATAATGTGCAGGATTATATCACAGAACAGGATGAAATTCTTGGAGAACTGCAGGCAGAGCTCCCTGACGCTGTCATTTATGTAAACTCAATTATTCCGGCCATTGACCCTGCCTTTGAACGTTCTGAGAAGTGGAGAAAAATTCCGGACTGGAACCAGGAGATTAAAGCCCACTGTGAAGAAAATAACATTCCATATGTAGATATAACAGATACGGTGAATGAATATGAAGATTTATATGACCCTGACGGTATCCATATGAAAAAAGAATTCTACCAATATTGGGCCATTGATATGATAGCGGAGGTAAACGAATATGAATAAATCCCTGTCCCCTTTAACCCCTATCCGTATCCTTATGGTGGTGGGGCTTCTTGTATTCATCATCATGCTTCAGATGGGCACCCCGGACAGCCAATCTTCTCTTGAGGAAGTAAGCCAGGCTGTATCCGGTTCCGTAAGCCTGGAAGGCATGGAAGAAAGCAGCAATCAGATGTTTAAAAAGTTCTACGGTCTAAATGCCAATGATTACGAGGGAGTTGCCCTGTACGCTCCTGCCAGCAATATGGATGCAGAGGAAATCTTAATTGTAAAATTAAAGGACAGTTCCCAGGCTGAGGCTGTCACATCAGCCGTAAACAAGCGGCTGGAAACCCAGAAATCCAGCTTCGAGGGCTATGGCATAGAGCAGTTTGACCTGCTGGAGGACCACATTTTAGACGTCCAGGGAAATTTCATTCTCTATGTGGTACACCCGGATGCTTCCAAGGCAGACCAGGCATTTAAGGACAGTCTGTGACAGGAGAATGTAAAACAGCTTCATAGAAATGTCCTGTCATCCAAAGCTGCCTCATGAAGGGCGGCTTCATGATATGCTGTCGGGCCGATAGACAGTATATAATATAGGAAAGGATTCCATGTTATGATTTTCAGCAGTATTTTCTTTTTATTTGTTTTCCTTCCCGTCACCCTGCTTTTATACTATCTGGTGCCGTGGAAGCTTAAAAATTTCATACTTCTGCTGTGCAGTCTGATATTTTATGCCTGGGGCGAACCGGTATATGTGTTCCTCATGCTGTTCAGCATTATTTTCAATTTTATCAGCGGCATCGAAATCCAGCGCTATCAGGAGCAGGAACAGACAAAGCTGCTGGGGTTCAGTTTTTGGTTTACGGTTGCCGTGAACCTGGCTATTCTTGGCTTTTTTAAATATTATGGCTTCCTCATCGGAAATCTGAACGCTATACTTCCTTTTGACATTCCCTACCGGGATTTACCCCTTCCCATAGGTATTTCTTTCTACACCTTCCAGACCCTGTCCTATATCATAGACGTATACTGGGGTCGGGTTCCGGTGCAGAAAAATTTCATAAAATTCGGTACCTATGTGACTATGTTTC
>UMLF01051851.1_pt1 | contig 11851 bp, 7 predicted proteins | sample 1966501 | NCBI WGS metagenome assembly UMLF01 (sample SAMEA4836194, study PRJEB28245) | human gut metagenome | biome: gut microbiome; material: fecal sample | place: Denmark | collected 2008 | reverse complement strand
CTCATCCTCATTCCAATTCGTAAACCCGATATGCTGCGACAATCCCATTCCGTACCAGCGCGCATCATCTGTCCGATGATACTGCTCTATGATCTTTTGATCGGCATCCAGACATGCCTTTGCCTCTTTCGCATAATCATTGGCACTGAGTGCACCGATTTCTGCCAGATAATGATTCATTCCGGACAACAGCTGAAGCTTCAGCACATTCATCGTTCCCATCGCCGGATACCAGACGAGCGCAACATAAGCGGGAAGTATTTCGGGCGCAACACGCTCCAGCTCATCGTACAAATCCTGTGCGGTCTGCATCACCCGCCCGACCTCCGCAAGCACCCGTGAACCTTCACGATAATTTGCTGCATGATAGGTTTCCGGTCTTAACGCCTCCGGTCTGCACTTGTGTATCATCCTTGTATAATCCGTCAGGATATCCGCAATCTGCGCCTGCTGCACTTCCGACAGCCTGCCGAATTGCCGCTTTACCCACAGTCTGGTATAGGCATCCGTCGTATTTGGTGCAGTCGTTCCCCAACGCTCAAAATCATAAGCCAGATCCATAAAAAACGATAACGGAAATTCCTGCGTTGCAATGTCTCCCACATTGACGATCCAGAGTTTTTGTACTCCGAAATCATAGGCCTGCGTCATCTGTTCCCAGATTTTCGGAAGATAGGAACTGTTGATCCACTCATAGGAGGTCGGCCACCCATGATAATCGAAATGATAATACATACCGTATCCGCCCGGATGCTTACGCATCTCCTCCGTCGGAAGCGTTCTTAAGTTCCCGTAATTGTCATCGCAAAGCATCAGGATCACATCGCAAAGCTCCTTGGATCCGATCAACCCCTGCGTCGTCTCATCCCCGTAGAAGAAAGCCTCCACCTCCTTGTACAAAGCGATCATTCTCGGAACTTTGGACAGATCTTCATTGACATTCTCCCGGATCAGCTTTCGCTGCGTTCTGAGCACGTCCCTGAGCAGTTCAATATTGTCCGCAAGCGTTGCCCCTTTTCCCATGATCGCGGTGTCCGCTTCTCCACGCATACCAACCGTGATCACATTCTCAAATTTACCGCTCCGCTTCAGACCATCTTCCCAGAATCTTATGATTCCTTCCCGGTTCGTCTTGAAATTCCACGCATCTCCGTAAATACTGTCTTTTCCGCGCAGATATTTGTATTCCTCACCCTGCCGCAGACACGGCTCATGATGTGACATTCCCATGATCACACCGTACTCGTCCGCAAGTTCTGCGTTCAGAAGTCCCGGACCGTCATCCTCAAACCGTGCGCTCCACATCGCCGGCCAGAGATAATTTCCTTTCAGGCGAAGAAGCAGTTCAAAGATCGGCTCGTATGCCTTCGCATTCGGTCCCCCGAAATGGTACTCACTCCAGGTACCGAAAGCAGGCCACTCATCATTGATAAAGAATCCCCTGTATTCCACCGATGGTTCCTTTGCGATACATGCCATATCCGTGCTCAGCCGGATTTCATCCCGATGCACCGGCACCACATGACACCAGTTCACAAACGGGGATACACCAAAGACCTCCGACAAATGAAACAGTCCGTATATTGTTCCCCGCTTATCGCTTCCGACAATGACAAGCAGTCTCTCCCGCAAGGTTTCATCCGGAAAAACCCAGCCATAACATTCCCGCTTGCCTTTCAACGCTTCCGTCGGGATATTTTTCTGTGCATCCAGCCACCTGCTATGCTCCATCGTTGCGACAATGATCGTCAGTTCACGGGCTGCACTGCTTCTTACCTCTTCAAGATCGATCGTTTCGACAACACGGATTTCCGGCAGCGTGCCGGTCACAAGTTCCATGTCATGTGCAACCTTTCCTGCGATCTTCAAAACCCCGGAATACGCACTCTGTTCTATGATAAATTTCATGTTGCGCTCCCTTTTCCCCCTTTTCCACTATTTTTATCCGTATAAATCGTGATTACCGGCTGTCCTTCCACAACCGTAAGGGTTCCATACATAGATGCCGTTTCCATCCATTTCAGTGCAATACTGTCCGTATAGATGACCGGTCTGGTAATCGTTTCCCCGTCATACATGATTCCGTTATTTTCGATAAATATCCGACATCCGCGCCCCGTATGATCGATTCCCTGCACCAGATAACGAGCCGATAATTTTGATGGCTGATCCTTATAATAAATCTGCGTATCCACACCGCCCGGAAGGATCTCTCCTCTGAAATAATCTCCATCGCACCTTCCGTCAAACGAAATCATCTGTACGGTAGCGCATTCAGATTCCACCTTCTCGCAGCCATTCACATGAATATACAATTTCAACACTTCCATTTACTTCTCCCCATCTGCCTGTCCTTTCATTGCTCAGCATAAATAAAAATCCCCATCCGTGTACGATCAAAAATATCGCACTATGAATGAGGATTTTATTTCTATCACTTATATCACATAATTGTCGTATTATTGAAGAATCTGATCCACATGCCTCTGCAGGATATCGAAATAGTCCTGTGGATTGCATTCCTGATATGCAGCCATATATGCATCCCATGTCGATGCAAAGTCATCGCTCATGATCACCTGCGGTAACCAGCTTCTCTTGACCGCGTCGATTTCATCACGAATCATGCCGCCTTTGGATTTTGATGACAAAGACTGTGTATACGAATACATCGGATACCATGCGCCGGGCGCTTCATTTGTTCCCAGCAGCTCGACATAGTTTTGTACACCATACGCTTCAAAACACTCCCGTATGTCGGGCTTTAGGCTTTTCATAAACTCCACCGGCTGATACTCCATCGAAAATGCATTGATTCCGTCGTCAAGCAGACCTTCTACTCGTGGAAAATACGAATAGGGACAAAAATGAGATTCATTCAGCACGCTGTCTCCGTGACGTTTTCCCTGTTCACTATTCATATAGAACATACCGTTTTCGTCCACCGAATAGTCCAGGTCTTTTTCTCCCCAGAATCGAAGCTTCGTAATATCGGAATCCAGCAGATCATTTACAAACTGAAGTGCCCCCTGCACATCTTCACAGGATGTGGTAATCGAAAGTCCGCTCGATGTATCCATCTCTGCATTCCGGCTTGTATGCCACTGGTTTGACGTACCTTTGTCCATTGTAATCGGAAGCGGAACATAATCGCACCCCAGATCACTCAGTCCGTTTGTCTCATAAGGCTCTGCCAGATTGTAATAGAACTGCCACCATTGGTCAACCATTCCGAGAACAGCACCGGTTCCTAATTTATCCAGATATTCTTCGTATGTACTGGTAAACGACTGCGGATCAAAAATACCCTTGCGGTACTCTTCGTTCAGCTTCTGAAAATACCGTCTGGCAGTCTCCGTCGTATTATAATCAATGACCTGATCATTCCCGGGATCAACCATACAACTTCCGTCATTGGGATATCCATCCAGAAACTGCGGCACATTCTCCAGACAGAAGAATCTCCAGTCATCGCACAACATGGTAAACGGAACATTTTTTGTTCCGCCCGGCATGACCGGATTCGCCTGCACATAAGCTTCGATCAGATCAAAATATTCATCCACCGTTGTAATCTTCGGATATCCGGCCCATTTTAAAACGCGCGTCTGTATCCAGAATGCCTCGCCCGTATGCGTCACTTCAACATTCTCTCCCTGAGACACACAAAACTGTGGAATCCAGTAAATATGTCCGTCTTCCTGCCGGAAGCGCTCCCACTGTTCCTCCGAAAGATAATTCCTGATATTCGGATAGTCATCCCAATACTCATCAATCGGAATCAGTGCATCCGCATCAAGCAGCACTTTCTCTCCGAGAATAAAATCTGGATATTCCCCCGATGCAATATACGAATTGAGTGCCTCTTCCTTGGATTGCCCGACAAGCCAGTTTTCCTCGCAATCTGCCCCAATTTTGTCCGCAATCATTTCCTTTATATCATTTTGCGTATTCAACATCTTACCCGTAACGCTGAAAAAAGCAGTAAAATGTTTGATTTCCTGCTTCTGCACATATTGTGCGTTGTAACTGTATCCCGCAAGTCCAATAAGCAGTCCCGCCATAAGCAGCGCTGACACGATTCTCTTTTTCATGCACTCCTACCTTCTCCTCAAAAGCTTTCTTTTATTATAGCTTTTTTTCTGTCAAAGGACAAGCAATCGCATCCGCAAGCACGGTTAAAGTGATATATTCTCTCCTCTTAATCCATTAAATGCACCCTTGATGGCAGCCTCCTCATGTGCGATCAGCCACTTGTTTTTCGCGGTCATAAGTTTGTCCTCACCATCTGCTGCAAGGGTAAAATCAATCGGTGTATTTGTACCCTTCGGCAAGATCACAACACACTTAAATCCACCGTCTGCTGCGTTGCACGGTGCATAGTGAAGTGTCGTCTCATACATCTCAACAACGGTTCCCGCAGGCACTTTAAAAGCCTCTATCTTTGCTGTGTCGTAAGTAAACTCATCCGTTACGTCCGGCAACCATCCCAGTAAAAGAATCATATCCGTTACTGCAATATTAATCTCGGAATTTCTATGATATTCGACCGCATTCAATTTGTGATTGTTTCCGTTGCAGTAACCAATCTGGATTGGAAGTCCGCCAAAGACACGCTCGCTGAATGTCTTTGCTTCCGGAACCGCTTCAAGCTCCTCGACTGACGGCACATAAATAACCTCCTCCGGAAGCGGTGTGTGCTCCATCCCCTTTATCAGTTTTGTGCATTCGATGTTATTCCAAACCTTACCGTATTTACGGAATTTTTCATCATTAACAGAAAAAATCTCCATGATTACCTCCTCATACTCATTTTTTTCTGAGTATAACAGTTTGGTAGCCATGGAGACATGCCTTTCTTTGTCTTTACAATGTCACTTTTTTGTCTTTTTCCAGCAATGCCCGATGATGGGCATATGATTCCCTCTGCTTTTTCTTAACAAGCTGCTTTCGGTATTCACTCGTCAGCATTCCATACCGCTTGCGAAACAGATTGGTAAACGCTTTACTATTGGCAAATCCATGATCAAATGCAATATCCACGATCTGCTTATCCGTATTTTCCAAATCCTTTACCGCATGTTCTAACCGGATATTTTGCAGATAATCCTTATAATTGATGCCCGCATAGCGTGCAAACATTTTTGACAGATAAGACGGCGAATATCCAAATATTCCCGCCAGTTTTCCAAGCGAAATATCTTCCATATAATGATCCTTGAGATAGGATGTAATCATACCGAGCCGGTTCAGCTGCTGATTGCTTTTGAGCAATTCATCCTGCACATCCAGCTTCCTGTATTTCTTTACCAGAATATGTAATAGTTGATAAAACATACTTAAAATTTCAAAATCATAGCCATCTGTCTGCATCCGATACACCTTATACATACGAAAGATCAGACATGCCACCTGCTCATCGTATGTCCGTTCACTGTGCGAAAACCAGATAAACTGCTCGCCCGTAAAGTACGACGCGAACTGATTCAGCGGAATCTGCAGCACAATCGTGTGATTCGGCCTGTTCGCATGGATCGCATGCACCTCGTTGCTGTTGACAATGATGAACTCGCCTTCCCCCAGATGATAATGCGTTGTGTCAAGAATAAAATCAAGTTCTCCTTCCTGCACTGCAAAAATCTCAATGGACCGGTGCCAGTGTTTCTCCCTGATATATTTTCCGCTGTATCCCTCGAATAAAAAAAGTTTAAACGGAAAGCCTTTGTCCGGCACAATAACCTCATGTTGATACTGCTGCTCTGTCATATGCTCCCACATAACTATCACATATTTCTTGACTAGACATTAAATCTGAAAAGAATCACATCACCGTCTTTAACCACATAATCCTTTCCTTCCATGCCAACGATTCCTTTTTCTCTGGCTGCCGCAAGGCTTCCGTTATCCAGCAGATCCTGATAATTGACAACCTCTGCCTTGATAAATCCACGTTCAAAATCCGTATGGATCTTTCCGGCTGCCTGTGGTGCCTTGGTTCCTTTTTTAATGGTCCATGCACGGCACTCATCTTCGCCGGCTGTCAGGAAACTGATCAGTCCCAGCAGACTGTAACTTGCCGCTACCAGCTTATCCAGACCACTGGATGAAACGCCGAGGTCATCAAGATATTCCTTTTTCTCTTCATCGGAAAGTTCGGAAAGTTCCTGCTCGATCTGTGCACAGATCACAAATACTTCTGCACCTTCTTCTTTTGCCAGTTCACGCACTTTTGCCACATGCGGATTGGAAGCTCCATCATCGGCCAGATCATCCTCTGCTACATTTGCAGCATAGATGGTAGGCTTTGCAGTAAGGAGGTTGTATCCCTTAAACCAAATCTGTGCGTCATCATCATCCGGCACCTCAAAGGTTCTCGCCATCTTTCCATCTTCCAGATGTGCCTTGACTGCCTCAACAAGTTCTAACTCCTTGGCAAGTGTCTTGTCCATTCTTGCCTGCTTGGCAATCTTTGCAATTCTTCTGTCGAGAATCTCAATATCCGAAAAGATCAGTTCCAGATTGATGGTCTCGATATCACGCGCCGGATCAATGGAACCGTCGACGTGGATAATATTGGTATCCTCGAAACAGCGCACTACATGTACAATCGCATCGACCTCCCGGATATTGGCAAGGAACTGGTTTCCGAGTCCCTCTCCCTTGCTGGCACCCTTTACAAGTCCTGCAATATCAACAAATTCGATCGTGGCAGGTGTCACCTTTTTTGTATGATAAAGTTCACCGAGCTTTACGATTCTCTCATCCGGAACCGAAACGATTCCAACATTCGGGTCGATCGTTGCGAATGGATAGTTTGCAGATAAGGCACCTGCTTTGGTCAGTGAGTTGAATAATGTACTTTTTCCCACGTTTGGGAGTCCGACAATGCCGAGTTTCATGATATATATTTCTCCTTTGAAAAGTATTGTAAGCTAATAAAAACAATATATAGTGTACCACATTAATGCTTAATTGTACAATTATTTATTCCCCAGCTGCCAGAATGCCACGGCGCTTGCCGCCGCTACATTGAGTGAATCCACGCCATGTGACATCGGAATACAGACCGTATAATCGCAGTCCGCAATCGTATGTCCTGCCAGGCCATCCCCTTCCGTGCCAAGCACAACCGCCAGCTTTTCTTCTGCAGCAAGTGCCGGATCATCAATTCCAACCGAATCTTTGGAAAGTGCCATGGCTGCCACACGAAATCCCATTCGGTGCAGATGTCCAATATCTGCTCCTGCCGCCTGGCCGGGTGGATTTTTCACCCCGTTTTCTGTCTGCAGGTATGTCCACGGAATCTGAAATACGGTTCCCATGCTCACCCGGATGGCGCGCCGGTACAGCGGATCACTGCATCCCGGCGTCAGAAGCACCGCATCCATATGAAGCGCAGCCGCCGAACGGAAAATAGCACCGACATTGGTTGGATTTACCACGTTTTCGAGTACTGCAATGCGTCTGGCTTTGGCACAAATCTCCTCCGGTTCCTGCAGCTTTGGCCGATACATGGCACAAAGTGCCCCTCTGGTCAGAGCAAAACCGGTCAGCTTTGTCAGCACATCAAATTCTGCCGTATACACCGGAATATCCCCGCATCTTTCGATCATTTCTTTTGCTTCTCCCTGAACATGTTTTGTTTCCATAAGCAAAGACACCGGTATGCATCCCGCATCCAGTGCCCGCTCAATCACCTTGGGACTTTCGGCAATAAACATTCCTTCTTCCGGATGCGCACGGTTCAGCAGCTGATTTTCGGTCAGCCGCGCGTACACATCCAGCTCCGGTGCCATAAAATCCGTTATTTTTATTCTTTGACTCACTGTTACGTCCACCTTTGTTCAAACTTTTTTTATTATCCCAAAATGCACGCATGATTGCAAGTCTATTCGTAATCTTTTACATTAGAACTGTCAACTTTTTCAAATGGCACCCATACATAAAGGCCATCCTTCGTTGCCCCTTCCAGTTTTGTTACATCCGAACCATTTGCCACAGCAATCGCAGTCTCTACAACCATCTTTCCCTGTCCAACACCTGACTGATAGACGGTAAATGCCATATCTCCCGCCTCGATCGCTGCACATCCACCGGCCGTCGCATCAATACCAAGAATTGGCATACCGTTTATTCCTGCCTCTTTGCATGCATCGGCAATTCCCATCGCCATGGAATCGTTGTTACATGCCACAACATCACAGGACTGTCCGGTCTTTAAGAAAAGTTCAAACATCTTCTGTGCCGTTGCCTGATCCCAGTCTGCATTATCCTCAAATACATAATTGATTTTCTTGCCGGACGCATTCAATGTATCCTTCAATGCACCCGTACGTCCTTTCGTTGCCGAATGGTTCCTTGGTCCCTTGAAGATTGCCACATTGATTTCATCCGAAGAAGAAAACTTATCAAGAATATACTCTGCCTGATACTGTCCCGCTACATTTTCATCGGAACCCACATACATATATTTTCCGGTCTCCAGATACGATGCATCCGGACAACTGTTATAAAAGATAACAGGAATTCCGTCTGCCAGTGATTCCAGTTCCAGCGCGGTATCTGCATTAACCGGTCCACATAAAATCACATCGTATTTTTCTTTTGCTGCCTGTTTGATATGTTCCACCTGACTCTCCAGGGAACCATCCTCATCATAGACATCCAGTGTTGCACCTTTTTCCTGTGCCGTCTTTTTTGCCTGTTCCACAATCGTGTTACGGAAATCATCTCCCTGTGACAACGACATCATGATTTTGATTCCGTTTCCGCTGCCGGATTTGCCTCCGGTACTGCCGCATCCTGCCATGCAGCCCACAAGAAGCAGGGCGCATATCATACAACTGATTACTTTCTTCATGACCTTTTACCCTCCTATATCTGAAACTGCTTGACCTGATCCGCCAGCTGGTCTGCAGATTCTGCCAGATTTCCGGCTTCCGCTTCCACCTGTTCACTGTTCTTGGAAATACTCTTTGCCTGCTGGAGCATGGATTCCGAAGTGGAAAGAATTTCATCCGAACTTGCCGCCTGTTCTTCGGAAATTGCAGCAACATTGGTTGCCACCTGATCTACCTGGTTGATTTTTTCTACCACACCCTCTATCAGATGGCTGGTTTCCTGGATATTCTGGAAAATCTGGTCAAATGTATCCACCGCTGTATGAATCAGATCCGCGCTGCTTTCGATATCGCTTGCACTGCTTCCGGCCTGTTTGACGGCATCATCCACAAGTCCGTTAATTTCATTGATGAGTGATGTAATATGCGCTACCGAATCCGCACTGTTTTTTGCAAGTACCCCAATCTGTGAGGCAACTACCGCAAATCCACGTCCGGCTTCCCCTGCACGCGCTGCTTCAATCGATGCATTTAAGGAGAGCAGATTTGTTTCCTCTGCAATATCCCCGATCAGTTTTATAATATCTACGATTTCTCCGGAAGCCGTACCCACTTTATCAACCGCTTCTTCGAGGTTATGTATGGAAATTTCGATATTATGAAGCGCATTTCCAACGCTCTCCATATCGGCTTTTCCTTTTTCTGATACTTCCACAGTGGTACGCATCTTATCTTCTACTTTATCGCTGTCCTCTTTTGTATCCGCAACAACACCGGCAAGCTGGGTTGCGTTCTGTGCGATTTCATTGACAGAAACCGACAGCTGATCAACCGTTGCATTCAGTTCCGTCATGGACTGTGACTGGATGTTTGCAGCAGAATTCATTTCACCCGAAACATTCTTGCTTGATCCCGCCTGTTTTTCCAGACGGTCGGAGACATGTCCCATCTGCCGGATCATTTCCTTCATTGATGCAATAAAATGTTCCACGCTGCGCCCCATCACAGCAATCTCATCATTTCCTTTCACCTTCATGGATACGGTAAAGTCACCGGATGCCATGCTGGTAATTACCCTTGTCATCTCCTTCACCGGACGAATCACCACATGCGTCACACGTTCGATCAAAACACACAATACAAGGATCGAAATAATGCTGAAAATGATCATAAGATTCCGCAATCCTACCAGATCCGCAAGTACAACATTCGTAGGAACATAGGAAACCAGCAGCCAGTTGGTTCCATTTACTTCCTTAAATACCGTCATATTTCCATCGAGTGTACAGAAATCATACGATTTGCCGGAAACCTTTTTCTCCACATCTTTATAAAACGCACTCTGTCCGTCTGCCCCCAGTGTCTTGGAAATCAAATCGGAATCCCTGCTTGCAAGGATCACGCTGCTGTCCTTGTCCACAAGAAATGCCTCTGCATCGTGCATTCCGATAAAAGAATTTACAATCACGGAAATACGGTCCAGTGTCATATCGGCTGCAATTACACGCACGGTATCTGAACCATCATTCAAAAGTCCGGATGCACTGACAACATTCGTTCCGTCCGGATTCTGATGTGCAGATCCAACCGCCATATTCACTCTTGTCATACCTTCCTGATACCACATACTTTCCTTCGGATTCGGTTCCTGCTTTTTGGAGTCTGTACCTTTTAAAAGCTGCCATTGGCATCTGCAAGGAAAAGACCATCCGGATAATTTTCACTGTATCCGCAGGATGCATCCAAAATAGTCTGCAGCTGCGCCTCATCCGGGTGTAATTTTTCAATCATGTTCTTTGCCATCTGCATGGATGCCAGATTTTCCTCAAGCCATGCCTCAATTTTTGATGCCTGACTGTTTACCGAAGATTCCAGTAAATTTTTGGAATAACTCTCGATAATTCCGGATGATACATGATATGCGGTAAACACCAGAATCAGTATAATCGCAATTACTACCGGAATAATAATTCCAAGTAATTTTGCTTTAATAGAAATGTTACCCTTCTTTTTCACAAACGATTCCCTCCCTCTTTTGTTTCTGTCCCTATTATAGTTTCTTATGCCTGTATCGTCAATGTTTTGCACTTTTTAAAATTTTTCTGCTTTTTTCGGATACATGCACAAAATGAGAGAGACCTTACGGTCTCTCTCAAATAAGAAGAAAAAATTGAAGTATGTAAAACAAAAATTTGATATTGTCAATTATAATATCCGGATACTACTTCTGTACGTTAAATGCTCCCATACCCGGATAAACAGCTGCTGCGCCAAGTTCTTCTTCGATACGGAGTAACTGGTTGTATTTTGCCACACGCTCTGTTCTGCTCGGTGCACCGGTCTTGATCTGACAGGTATTTAATGCGACAGCCAGATCTGCGATTGTGGTATCTTCTGTCTCTCCGGAACGGTGAGAAGAAATGGCTGTGTATCCGGCTTTGTGTGCCATCTTGATTGCCTCTAAAGTTTCGGAAACGGAACCAATCTGGTTTAACTTGATCAGAATGGAGTTTCCGCAGCCAAGGCTGATTCCCTTTGCCAGACGCTCGGTATTGGTAACGAAAAGGTCATCACCGACAAGCTGTACTTTGTCCCCCAGCTCGGCGGTAAGCTTCTGCCATCCTTCCCAGTCCTCTTCATCCAGTGCATCCTCTATGGAAATGATCGGATATTTCTCCACAAGCTTTTTCCAGTGGTCAATCAGCTGCCCGGAAGTATATACGGTTCCGGCCTTTGGCAGTTTGTACTCGCCCTTCTTTCCGGTCTTCCACTCGGAAGAAGCGGCATCCATTGCAATCTTAAAGTCCTTCCCCGGCTCATATCCAGCTTTCTTTACAGCCTCAAGAATGGTCTCGATTGCTTCCTCATCCGATTTCAGTGCCGGTGCAAAACCACCCTCATCCCCAACGGATGTGGCAAGTCCTCTGTCCTTTAAGATAGAAGCCAGTGCATGGAATACTTCCGCACACCATCTAAGACATTCTTTAAAGGAAGGTGCTCCTACCGGCATA
>UMLF01076804.1_pt1 | contig 11864 bp, 8 predicted proteins | sample 1966501 | NCBI WGS metagenome assembly UMLF01 (sample SAMEA4836194, study PRJEB28245) | human gut metagenome | biome: gut microbiome; material: fecal sample | place: Denmark | collected 2008 | reverse complement strand
AACACAGCATCCATGATGAAGCATGGAAATATGACGATACCCAGCACTGGCAGGAATGCTCCTGCGGTGAAAAGCTGAATGTGGCAAACCATACCTACGGCGATTGGAAAGTAACCAAAGAGACCACTGAGACCGAAGCGGGCTCCAGAGAGCGCGGCTGTACGGTCTGTGAATATGTGCAGACTGAAGCCATCCCTGCAGCGGGAACCGGCAGCCCCCAGACTGGGGACAGCAGCGATATGGCGCTGTGGATCAGCCTGATGCTGGCCTCCTGCGGCGGCGTGCTGGGAATGCTGTTCTACAGGCGGAAAAAGGCGGCGGCCGGGAAATAAGGCTGAGTAATAAACAAAACCGGCAAAAGCGCCTGCGGGCGGGCTTCGTGCAAAATCCACAGCCCGCCCCGGCGCAGCCGGTATCCTTTTCAAGAAGGAATATCCCTTCTATCCTTTGGTACATACCAAAGGATAAGCAATCTTGTTTGACAAGGAGGAGAAACCAAATGCAAGCAAAAAGGAAACTGACGGCGCTGCTGTTTTCCCTGTGTATGCTGCTGGGGATGCTGCCAATGACCGCTTTTGCGGCGGGTGTACCGGCTGCGCCAACAAATCTGAAGCTGGAAGTGACAGCGGACGGCTTAAAGGTCAGCTGGGATAAGCCGGCATCCACCGGCGGGCTGGATATCTTTGAGTATGAAGTGACCCTTTACGGACACTTTGACGGCATTGCCGGAGGAAAGACAGAGGTAGAGACAAAGACGGTTCAGCGGGAGACCACCTGCACCTTTACAAACACAGGAAATGCAGAAGGCGTTATCAATCCTAACTACGAGGTAGAGGTAAAAGCGAGAGAAGGCGTCTCCGGCACCGGCGATCCGGACAATCTGGGGAACTACCAGGTGACGGACTGGACCGATTGGAGCAACGCGAGTACAGTGTCGTTAGATTGGAATGAAGTTACCTTCAATACGACCATCAATAATTATTATACGGGAGTGGTCGATGTGGGGCTGCCTGACAGCGAGAATAAGCTGTACAAGGAAGGCATAACGGCCACAGGGAATCCGGATGTCACATATCCTGATGGTACCACGAGTGATTCTGAGGAACGGGCAGTAACGGAACTGCTCTATCAGTATTTCGAGGAGAATAAGCAAACAGTTCCTGATCTGGAGAATGTCACCGTGGATGATCTGACGGTCGAAGCGGTGCTTGACAGATTTGGGTCATCGCAAGAAGGTGATGGTAATAGCTGGACGCCAACGATCAATGCGACGGTAAATAGGTATTACACGCTCAGACTGGTATACAATCCGGAAGCGGATAGCAATAATCCGGATGAAAAGCAGATCGTGAATGCCGTCAATCTGGTGAACGTCAGCTGGAATGTGGGAATGGGACTGACGCCTGCATTCACAGCGACGGTGGACGAGGCGGATCAGGACAAATACGAGGTTTATCTGGAGCAGTGGATCGGCAGCGACGGCAAGAGTATCACCAGCGAGGAGTCTTTCAACAGCGAGATATCGGAAGATGAGAAAATCACGACTTTTGAAGAGGGCGTGACTTACTACTACTCCGTATGGGTGAAGGCGAAGGAGGGATACGCCATCTCTGAGGAGGCATCCGTCTATCTGGACGGTCGTCCCGCCGATAATGGTTATACCCTGGCGAATCACGATGAGCCAAAGAGACCGGACGGCAGCTTTTTAAGCGGCACCTTCAATAGCCTTTTTGTGATGGAGTGTGTCTTTGACCCGCTTAAGGTCAATGGCATAGAAGTGACTTCGGCAAACAAGGACGATATTCTGGGTGACGCCGACGGTTCGGGCGCTACGGTGTCCTATGACCCGGATACCAACACCCTGACGTTGGATAACGCAACGCTGACGGTGAGCGAAGACTTTGCCGCCATACATGCGCTTATTCCGGACCTTACCATTGTGCTGAAAGGCGAAAACCAGATTAACGGCAGCGGCAGCACCGAAAACGGGATTTATTCCAACGGGGACCTGACCATTACGGGGAGCGGAAGACTGCAGATAAGAGGCACCGGTTTCGGGCTTTACGGCAACAGTGCCATTACGCTTACCGGCGGCGCAGACGTGGATATTATCGTTGACTTTTCCAGCGCCGAGGCGCCTCAGCCGTATTCGGCGGTACGTGCCCTCGGCGGACTGACGGTGGACGGCGCGACGCTGAATGCGAAGAACAATGCAACTCAGGATGCCGGTTTCGGCACTCCGGGCATTAATACTGACCTTACGGCGATTAACGGAGCGAAGGTGAATATTTCTTCCGTAAACGATCACGGCATCTGCGGTGATGTCATCGTCAGCGGAGCCGGAACCGTAGTAAATGCCTCTTCTGCAAGCGGCGAGCACTATGGTATCTTTGCTGGCCAGGAAGATATCTTTGGTGAATTGGGCGGCGATCAGAAGGGGATCTTCACCATCTCCGACGGAGCGGTTGTCACTGCCAGCGGCGGAAAGGGCGCCATGCGCTGGAAACCTGACTTATCTGGCTACACCGATCCTGTTGTAGCGGCCGGTGATTCTGCTGCGGCTGAGGAAATTATTGGCGATCCTGCCGGCACAGAGTATCAGAACGAAAAATATGTGCAGGTTCGTTCCTCTTTGGAGCCGGTTGAACCCACTGAGCCAACGGATCCTACTGACCCGACCACTCCTACCGACCCGACTGAGCCAACCGATCCAGCCAAGCCCGAACAGCAGGGCAAGCCTTCTGGGCAAACAGAAAGCCCCCAGACTGGGGACGGCAGCGATATGGCGCTGTGGATCGGCCTGATGATGGCTTCCTGCGGCGGGGGGCTGGGGATGCTGTTCTACAGGCGGAAAAAGGCGGCGGCCGGGAAATAAGGCTGAGAGATAAAACAAAACCGGCAAAAGCGCCTGCGGGCGGGCTTCGTGCAAAAACCACAGCCCGCCCCGGCGCAGCCGGTATCTTTTTCAAGAAGGGATATCCCTTCTATCCTTTGGTATGCACCAAAGGATAAGTGACTCTGTTTGACAAGAAGGTATTCACCGGCTGGTACAGGGATAAAGCCTGCACCGCCGGCCCGGTAACAGGGCTTAAAATCCTTGAAGAGCTGAAAGAGCGCCCTGTCAGGGAAGCGCCCTATGCGCCGATGGATCTCTACGCCAAATGGGAGACGCAGGAAAGCTGAAAACGCAGAAGGGATATCCCTTCTTTATGCTTTGGTGAATACCAAAGCATAAAGAACTTTAACTGCGGCAAAGAAGGTTATTCGTTCCGCCCTGGCTGCCTGAACCGACGCACCGGGGAACGGATGGCATAGAAATATAGAGAAAAAGGCGGTGATACCCTAAAGAGAATCATCAAACCGTTTATTCACATGAATTTTATCTTTAAAGGAGAAAAATCAATCATGAAACTAAAGCGCAAACTTCTTGCAGGACTGCTGACGCTTTGTATGGCTGTTGGAATGGCTGTGCCGGCGTTTGCGGCGAACGGCCCCTCGTCCGGGGACTACAGTTCTGCATACCTCAGGCTCGGTAATTCGGAGGATGGGTATCAGACGCTCTTTGCCAACAGCGGCCAGATTGACGATGTATCAGGTGCTGTTTATGATAAGGCGAGCAACACCGTTACTCTGACCAACTACAACAACCCGACCAATATCCTTGTCGCCAACGAGATGGGCGATGATCTGAAGCTTAATCTGGTGGGAGACAACCATATCTCCGAACTGGTTGTATACGGCTTCGGCTGGGGCGGCAATCTGGAAATTACCGGAGACGGCTCCCTGACCATCAATGAAAACAAAACATCTCAGACTGCGGCGATCCGCTTTATGGCTGAGGGAACACAGGGTCTGCTCAAGGTCGGCTCAAACGCTTCTGTGACAGCGTATAAGAGCGCAGGTGAAAACACTTATTCTGCGGCCTTTGTATCTACTACCTCCTCAACCCTTCCCTTCCAAGGCAATCTGGAAGCAGCCCTTACCATGACCCCTGACTCCGGCGTGGAAGGCGAATATGCAGTGGGTGCAACTGTTATTTATGAAGATGAAGAAAGTTATGCTAACAGAACATGGCAGCTTGCCACAAAGGACAATGACGGCAAACTCTACGGCATTTACTTCTTCGAGGCTAATGAGTATTCAGAGGGTCAAACTGATGTGTTTGAGCTTGTAAAGGTTGACGGACTTGCCAGTGGAAATGAATATCTCGCGGTAGCTGTCAGCAAAACCGCCGGCGTAGCATGGCCCGAGGGCTATACTAAGGACCCCGAGGGAAAAACCGTTGACGCAAAAATTTCAAATACAATGAACATGACCTTACTTCAAAAAGACGGCGAAACCTTCTATTGGGGTCCGGATAAGATTGAATATCCTCCTGAAGGCGGAGTAGGAACATCTTGGTATTCCGTTTACAAGGGACTTACCGACAAGATGGAGATTGTGGATCATTGGGGCGATAAAAAAGAAGCTGTAATTGCAGCTCCTGTTGAGGGTATGAGAAATCTTACCACGGATCATAAGGCAATCCCCGAGGGCTACAGCCAGGTTATGAAAAAAACAGGTACATTCGATTACTTCTGCACCAACGATGTAATCAAGTCAGTGCCCGTTAAAGACCCGGTAGAGCCGACTCCGACGCCCGGTGATGAAGGAAAAATTAAGGATCTGACCAATTCCGATACCGGGGTTTCCATCTCCCTGACCAACGGCGTACCCGAGGGTGCTAAACTTTATGCCGACACTATGGCAACAGAAAGCGTTTTGGAAAGCAACCCCGAATTAAAAGAGGAGCTTCCCGGCTTACTTACTGTTTACCAAATCACCGTTAAAGATGCCGACGGCAAGACCGTTGAGGTTAAGAATAACCCTATGACGGTTAAAATCCCGATGACTGATCAGCTTAAGGGCTACAAATACTATCAGGCGGTATATCTGGGAGACCCGCTGGAACGCTTTGATGCAGTGGTGGAAGGTGACTTCCTGGTATTTGAGACTACCCATCTGAGCCAGTATGCTATCCTTGGCTCCAACACACCGTTTGAAACCAGCGAAAAGCCCACCGACCCCACTACTCCTACAGACCCTACAGACCCGACTGACCCAGCCAAGCCCGAACAGCCTGGCAAGCCTTCTGAGAAAACAGAAAGCCCCCAGACCGGCGATAACAGCAATATGTTCCTGTGTGTCGCTCTGCTGTTTGCCAGCGGTGGTGTTCTGACCGTGTTGGGTGTTACAGACAAGAGAAAAAAGAAAGGGATCACTAAATAACATTGACAAACCCGAAATAGCATTATGATAAGCGGGCAGTGACCGAAAGACTGTCACTGCCCGTGTCAAGAGCAAAACTGCATATTTTTTCAAGGCGTGTTTCGCCCGTTTTAGAACGGGTGGGGTGAGCCTTTTTGTATTGGTAGACGGATGACGCATAATTATTTGTATACATTATCTGTCTGACCATTCAGTCGAATGGGAGGTGGTCTATGGTGAATAAAAGAGACATGCTCAAAAGGCGTGTAACATATCTGCAATCTTGCTTAGATACCTTATCAAAGCTGTTCGCAAAAGAAAACAAAACGGAGGAGGAAAATCTATGAAATGCAAACCATTTAATCGAGCATTTGCGGCCTTACTTTCTGCAATGCTTATCGTCAGCTTCTTACCGATCACGGTGTTTGCGGTAGAAGGAACGCCCCTTACATCCGCCGGCGGTGAGTTGACCGATGGCAGCTATTACCTGGATCAGGATGTAACCCTTACGGACAATTTGACAGTTCCGGAGAACGCCACAGTAACGCTGGATCTGAACGGTTTCACCCTGCAGGGTAACGGGACTGGAAGCGTAATTACGGTAGAAGGAACATTATTCATTAATGACTCCAGTACGTCCGGTGCCGGAGAGATCACGGGCGGCAATGCGGAATATGGCGGAGGAATTTATATTGGAGAATATGGTAAAGTTGAAATGAATGGAGGTAAGATATCGAACAATCAAGCCTCGCAATATGGCGGCGGAGTCTATCTGGAAATGCGCAACGCCAGTTTTACTTTGAAGAACGGAGAAATTTCAGAGAACACAGCTGTAAAGGGAGCAGGTGTATACCTGGACCGGTATGTCAGCTTTACTATGGAAGGCGGTTCTGTATCCAATAATACGTCTTCTCACTCTGGCGGCGGAGTATTTGCCAGCGTTTCTTCTAAGTTTAACATGTCCGGCGGAGAAATTTCCCTCAATGAGAGCACGAATAACGGCGGCGGAGTATGTGTAGAGGGCGGCTATTTCACAATGTCAGAAAGCGCTCAGGTTTCTAACAATGTGTCAAAACGTCAGGGCGGCGGAGTGTATGTGGGAAGCAATGGTCATTTTACTGTAAACAGCGGTAAAATCACAGACAATACTGCAGACGGCCAGGGAGGCGGCGTTTATAGCAGTCGTAGTACTTTTGAGCTGAAGGACGTCAGCATTACGGGCAATAAGACAGACACTTTTGGCGGCGGTATATATGTATATTCAGCTAAAGTAAAAATATCCGGTGAAGTGATTATTTACAACAATAGTAATGTAACTGACGGAACACCAGACAATCTTTACGCAGGAAGTAATGCGAATAATTGCGTTTTTACAGGAAATCTGACAGGAAACTCGAAGATAGGGTATAAAACGACGCAATTCTATCAGCCTACCGATGAAAAAACTATTCAGATCAGTGCGACCGAAACGGATACTGAGTATTACAAAACGGCAGCGCAGTATTTTTCATCGGATGAAGGACATGGCATCCGCGCAAATGATAACGGATATCTTGAATTGTATAGAACACATACACACACACATACACACAGTTGGTCTTCCGCATGGAGTTCTGATAATACCCACCACTGGCACGAATGTACCGCAGAAAGCTGCCCGGTAACGGACAACAGCCAGAAGGACGGGTATGCAGCGCACACCTACGATCAGAAGGTTGTTTCCGATAATTACAAAGCCAGTGATGCCACCTGTACCGAGCCGGCCAGGTACTATTATTCCTGTATATGCGGGGCAAAGGGAACGGAAACTTTTGACGATGGAGATGCCACCGGCCACAGCTACGAAGAACCCGTGTGGAACTGGTCAGAGGACGGCAAAACCTGTACGGTGACCTTTACCTGTGCAAACGATGAAACCCATAAGGAAAGCCCGAAAGTGACTGTTACATCGAAGATCAAGACGCCCGCCACCTGTACGGAAAACGGCGTAACCACTTATACGGCAACCGTCGAATTTAACGGCAAGACCTATATAGCCACGAAAGATGTGGCGGATATTCCGGCTATCGGCCACAGCTATGAAGATGGCAAATGCATCGTCTGCGGCGCAGCTGATCTCAATTACAAGCCGACGGAATCAGACAATGGAAATTCTGACTCCTCGGCAACCGGCGAAACCACTTCCCCTGAAACCGGCGACAACAGCAATGTGATGCTGTGGATTGCGGTAATGCTGGCTGCGGGTACTGCTCTGACCGGCACCGTCCTTTACAGCCGCAAGAGAAAATACAGCAGATAAATCCATATAACCTGCGCCCTGTGGTTTTATTCCACAGGGCGCATTCTTTATGTATGCACCGCAGGAAGCCTGCGGTGTTGTTTTCAATGTTAAGCTATCGTTCCATGTCGTGGGTTTTGCGCTTTGGCTTTTGCGTTCTGCCCTCCGCCTTGGTCCTCTGTCAAGATTTTGGACAATATTTTTTGAAAAATCCCGATGTTTACGCAATGTTCTGATGTATTTTCTTGAAATAGGCTTCTTCATATTTGTCCGGTGAAAGGTATCCACAATGACTATGGATACGGCGCGTATTGTAAAAAGTCTCGATATATTCAAATACCAGACGGTAAGCATGTTCGAAGCTCTTTATTGAAAAGCGGTTCAACCATTCTCGTTTTATTAGCGCATGGAAGGACTCTATGCACGCATTGTCCCATGGATAAGCTTTCTTAGAATAGCTTCGCTGGATTCCCTCCGTCGCTTTTATATATGCTTCGGATGTATATTGCACACCTCTGTCAGTATGTATTAATTTAGGTTTCGCACCCCGACACTTTCTGATACTTTCCTTTACTGCTGCCACTATAGCATCTGTTGATAAGTCACGGGATAGTTTCCAGCCAACAATTTTGCGTGAGAATAGATCCATTATGCATGACATTCCCATGTTTCTATGCTGATTGATATGGGATTTTCAGCGGTGGATATTGCCGGGAGAATGGGGCATGAAAGTATTGATATTACATTGCACTATGCTCATATGTTCCCGTCCGCACAGAAGGATATGGCTGAAAAACTGAATATGGAAAGGGTAGGGTAAAGAGTATGTATAAAAGACCAAGGCAAAAAGCGCAGCCAAAGAAAAAGAAAGACGAACATAATCGGAAGAGAGATATAATCGTTAATTTTCGTATGTCTCCGGAAGAACGGGCAGAATTGGAGCAGAGAATTTTGATAAGTGGGAAGAAAAAACAGGATTACATGATCCAGAGCAGTCTGGAACAAAAACTGGAGATTGTTGCCAATAGGAAGATGTTGATGGATATTCAGCATAGAATGGATGAGATCGAGACAGAACTGAAAAGAGTAGTATCCGCAGACGCAGTGGATATGGAAAAGCTGGTCGGACTGAAATCGCTAATTGAGTTGTTCCGGGCGGTAGAGGAATAAGAGAGTGACCGTATTGTGCAGAGGCATGGTACGGTCATTCTTTGGTGTGAAGGATACATAGAACAGTTATAAAAGGCTGTTGTAATGTGGATTTAGTATGTTATACTGAATGAAAGGTGCAGGCTCACTCGCTGAGGAAATTGTAATGGTCGGTTCGGGCATTCTATCTTAAAAATAATCATGAATCATTACCTTTAGTGAGAAATTTGCAAGAGGATTTTTTCTCGAATTGGCTTACGCTTTGTAAGCCAATATCAGAAATAATACACAGTGCGTAATGGCTTGAATGAGATATGAAAAATGAATTAGAAAAGCAAATAATTTCATCCTAAAAATGAGTAGATAAATAATAAGGGAGATTCTTTATATTATGAAAATAACAGAGTTGTTAGGAGAAGCAACAGAATATGATAAAAAGCAAGCAGTTGAAACTAAAAAACCTAAAAGCTGGCTGAAGACAGTCAGCGCATTTGCAAATGGCTCAGGAGGTATATTGGTTTTCGGCGTAGCAGATAATGATGACATTATTGGCCTTACGGATATAAAAAGCGCATCAGAGTTTGTCAGCCAGAAAATAAAAGAGAGAATTGATCCCTTGCCAGAAATTTTTATGGAATTGCATAAGGTAGATGGGGATAAGGATATATTAACAGTAAAGGTCATGGAAGGAGAAGAGACGCCTTATTATTACAAGGGAGACGGAACTATGGAGGCTTTCGTCCGGATAGGGAATGAAACCGTTACTGCAAATGCGGCTGAATTAAAAAGACTTGTACTCAGGGGAAGAAATTCATCTTACGATTCACTTATTTCATCATATAATTTCAAGGACTATTCTTTCTCTAAATTACGGGAACGTTACTATGAATGGAATAGCAGTAGCATGGAGGAGAAAAATTTTGAATCGTTTGGTATTGTCGACGGTAATGGAAAATTGACAAATGCTGGAGCTCTTTTGGCTGATAACTGTCCAATTCGCCATTCAAGGCTATTTTGTACCAGATGGAATGGGCTGGATAAAAGTGGAGGGCGGATTGACGCTTTGGACAGTGCGGAGTTTACTGGAAGTCTGATTATACTTCTGAATGAAGGATTTAGCTTCGTAAAAAGGAATATGAAAACAGCGTGGAAAAAGACAGCTAACTCAAGGATTGAATTGCCGGACTATTGTGAGAGAAGTGTTTTTGAAAGTATTGTCAATGCCCTTATTCATCGAGATTACCTGATCAATGGAAGTGAAGTTCATATAGATATATTTGATGATCGGCTTGTAGTATATTCTCCGGGTGGAATGCCGGACGGTACGAAAATCCAGGAACGGAATATTGATACTGTTCCATCCACAAGGCGTAATCCGGTATTGGCAGATATATTTAGCCGACTGGGATATATGGAAAGACAGGGCAGTGGGTTGAATAAAATAAGAAATGCTTATCGGAGTGCAGAGAACTACACACCAGATAAGGAGCCGGTGTTCTATTCTGACCGGGTGGAGTTTACTGTTACATTGAAAAATCTGAATTTTTCAGCCTCAGAAAATGAAGCTAAAAGTGAGGCAAAAAATGAAGCTGAAAATTACAGACTGACAGAATTAGAAGAAAGGCTGTGTAACCTGCTTTTAGAGTATCCTGAACTGACGCAGTCGGAGATTAGAGAAAGATTGGATTTATCAAGAAGTAAGGTCCAAAGAATGATGAGGAAATTAACAGAAGATGGTATAATTATACGAGAAGGATCACGGAGAAAAGGATATTGGACGATCCATCTTTAAAGCTGATTGCTTTATAATAACGAAAGTTAAAGTTGTAGGAGGAGATCAGTATGGCCTATACTGTTAAATCTTCTGAACGTTTGCGACCATCGGCAGCGGACACGGAAACTAAAGCACTACTATATCTTATGAATTTCAGGGACGATAGCGATGAAATATTCTTCTTTGTTGTGGACTTTTTTAATGATCTGACTGGAATGAATAAGATGGGTGATAAACTATGGGATTTGCAATCTAAGGGAGATAAACAGCCATCACCGTATATTATAGGAACGGAGTTAGTGACTTTATATAAAAATTTTGTAAGCGAATTTGAGTTTGCATATTACATAGTTTTTTTGGGTGGCGTTAGTAGTTCGTTAAGAATAGATGATACACTTACACGCTTTGGAATTGATAATATAAAATCAACAGCAAAACCAAAACTAATAAATGGACTCAGAGATGAATGTAAGAAAAAGACATATATAGACGATAATGATATAGATGATACGAAGATTGATCAATTTCTCAAAAAGGTTTATTTTGTTATTGATGATCAGAGCAAAAGCGAATATGTAAAGAAGATTATAAAACTGAATCCAACCATTATTCCATCAGAAGATACATTAGTCGCTATTTTTAATGAAATTCGAGATGCTCAGTCGGGAAAGAAAAATGCAAGTGTTGTTGAGGGAGTGACATTAGTTGCACCTGATGAGGCATTAAATTATGGTAGGCACCTAACTACTACAGAAATCCGGTTATTGGTTTTGAATCGAATTTTAAACCAGGACGTTATAGGCGCTAAAGTGCCTCATTCTTTTATAGATATTTATGTTCAATTTCCAGAGGAAAAAAGAAAAAACTTATTGGAAGACTGCCAGCTAGATTTATCAAGGGCGCTTTTTAATACAAACTGCCAAGAAGATTTTTGGAAATTATTTGAAAATATATATCAAACGATTTTAGAAAATCCTACGGATAAAGTTGAAGAACTGTATAGGAAATTAGATAAGCTAATCATTGGGCGTTGCTTAGATTTTGATGTACTATCACTTAAATATTTTGTTTCAGTTATAAAGGATGGTATTAGTCTATGATTATAAGAGCTGTATACATTGGGAATTCTGAAGAAGCATATATAAATAAGGAATTTAAAGAAGGCTTGAACATTATTTCTAGTGATGACAATAATAAAGGAAAAACTATAGTTATTCAGGCAATTATGTATTGCTTGGGAAACATTCCAGCTTTCCCGTCAGCTTTTGATTATGAAAATTATTATTTCATTCTCTACATAGAACAAGATGATAAGCTAATTAAAATCTGTAGAAAGAATAAGAATTTTGTCATAAGAAAAGATGAAGAGTATACTGTCTTCGATAATACTGCTGAGTTTAAACGGTATTGGAATAA
>UMLF01068190.1_pt1 | contig 11888 bp, 10 predicted proteins | sample 1966501 | NCBI WGS metagenome assembly UMLF01 (sample SAMEA4836194, study PRJEB28245) | human gut metagenome | biome: gut microbiome; material: fecal sample | place: Denmark | collected 2008 | reverse complement strand
AGAAATACCCCGACGATAGCAGATCGTCGGGGTATTTGGCTGTCTGCGCCACATGAAAACGCAGACCAAACCGGTGAAGGAGTGTGAATGGGGGAAGGGGAATTGTGGATGAAAGGGTGCGTGCAGCGTATATGAAAGACTCATGTGTGGGCGTGATTGGTTGATGCTCTGAGCGGTATGGGATTTGTCCTCACATGGAAGCGGCATGCCTCACGGGATGGTGCTCCACAGGGCGGATGCCCTGTGGAGCGAGTGGGGAGACGGGAAGAAGAAAATGACTTAAATAAGATTCTTTTCCTTCAGGTCTGCGATCTTGGCGTCATCATAGCCGAGCAGCTCCTTGAGGATCGTGTTCGTGTCCTGACCGAGGCTCGGAGCGCCGCGCCAGACCTGACCCGGGGTGCCGGACATCTTGGGGACGATGCCGAATGCGGTGACTTCCTTGCCGAGCGTCTGATCCTCGTACTTGATGAAGTCGTTGCGCTTCTGATAATGCTCGTTTGCGAGGCAGTCCTTTGCGCCCATGACACGGCTGCACGGGACCTTGAACTGCGCCATTGCGTCCTCAATCTCCTGTGCGGTGCGGGCTGCGCACCATTCGATGGTCTTTGCGTCGAGTTCTCTGCCCTTCTCGGAGGCGACGGCTTCGATACCGCAAGAGCAATCCTTGTAGTTGAAGTACTCAAGGTCGAGATTCATTGCCTGAATGGCTCTCTTGTAGACGCCGGGGCCGAACGCGCCGAGCGCGACATCGTAGCCGTCCTTGGACTTGAACAGGCCGTAAGGCTGGAAGGCTGCGGACTTGTTGCCGGAGCGGGTGTTCTCGCGGCCGGCCATGGTGTAGGAGGTGTACAGGTCGCAGCAGTAGCTCGCCTGAACCTCGAACTGCGCGATGTCGACGATCTGGCCGTCGCCGCCCTTGAGGACGTTGATGTATGCAGCCAGAACCGCAAACACGGTGGCGTATGCGGAGGTGAAGTCGTTGAGCCAGGGCTTGCCAACGACGGGCTCGCCGCCCTTTTCGCCGTTGAGGCCCATCCAGCCGGAGAACGCCTGACCGATCATGTCGTAGGATGCACGGTCGCAGTACTCGGGCAGGCCGCCGAATCTCGGGTTGCCGTAGCCGCTGATGTGGGCGATGATGAGCTTGGGGTTCACCTCGAGCAGCTCCTCGTCACGGATGCCGAGCTTTTCGAGCCAAACCATGTTCTCCATGAACACGTCGGCTTCCTTGATCAGGCCGAAGAACAGCTCCTTGACCTCGGGATGCTTCAGGTTCAGCTCAAGGGAAAGCGAGAGCTTGTTGCGGCCGTCCTGCGCCCAGGAGGTGCTGACGGTCTTGCCGTCCTCTTTTGCAAAAGGAGCGAGGACACGGAGCGTGTCGCCGACGCCGGGGCGTTCGATGTGGATGACCTCTGCGCCGAAGTCGGCAAGCAGCGTGGCTGCGTAAGGCATTGCGATCAGAGAGCCGGAATCGATCACGCGCATGCCTGCAAAAGGACCGTACTGAGGGATGATCTGTTTACGTTCGCTCATTTGAATAATCTCCTTTTGTAATAATATTTTTTTAACAAAATAGTCTCATGATATGCTGCGGCCGCCGGGGTGTGCGGTGACCGCAGCGTGTGCCTGTTATGCCCTGCGGTTTTTGATCTCTGCGATGACGGCAGGCAGGACGGCCTTGAAGTCGGCCACTGCGCCGTAGTGGGAGATGTCAAAGATCGGAGAGGCTGCGTTGTGGTTGATGCTGACGATGCACTTGGCGTTCTGCATGCCGACCTGATACTGCACGGAGCCGGAGATGGCGACGTTGATGATCATGTTGGGTTTGACGGCGGTGCCGGACTGGCCGATCTGAGCATCGTGCGGCAGAAATCCGTTGTCGACCAGGGGGCGGGAGGCGGCAAGCTGACCGCCGAGGAGGTCTGCAAGCTCCTTGAGAAGCGCGAGCTCTGACGCGTCCTTTACGCCTCTGCCGCCGGCAACGAGAACGTCTGCGTGATCAATGGGCACGCCGGTAACGACCTTCGGCTCGACATTCAGCACCTCGTAGCACGCCTCCTTGTCGACCGTGACATGCTCCGTGATGACCTCGCCCTTGCGGCTCTCGTCCGGCTCCAGGGGCGTGAAGATCTTCGGACGAACGGTCACCATCTGCGGTCGGCACTCGAGGATGACGATGTGCGCAAGGATGCTGCCGCCGTATGCGGGCGTGGTCTGATAAAACACGTCATCTTCATCGTAGCCGAGGTCGATGGCGTCGGCGGTGAGGCCGGTCTTGAGGGAGATCATCATGCGCGGCGCAAAATCGCGGCCGAGGCTGGTCGCCGGATACATGATGATCGAGGGCTTGTACTTCTCCGCAAGCTCGGTGAGCGCCTGCTGATAGGGCCTTGCGCTGTAGGATGCAAGGTTTTCGTGCTCTGCGACGATGACCTGATCGGCACCGCCGGCGATGAGACCGGCTGCCAGATGCGCGACCTTGCTGCCGAGAAGGACGGCAGTGATCGCTTCACCGTTATGCGCCTTGAGCTCCTGCGCCTTTGCGAGCAGCTCGTAGGTCACAGGATTGAGCGTTCCGCTTTGCTGTTCGGCAAATACCCATATGCCTTTGTAATCTTCCTTAGCCATTTGCCAAACCTCCTCAGACCAGGTGCTCTGTTTCGAGCATGTCAACGAATTTTGCTGCGATCTCTTCGGCGCTGCCCGTAAAGTAGGTGGTGTCGGTATTGCGTTTGGGCGGCTCGAATACGACCTTGGTAGACGACGGGGAGCCGGGGATGCCGGTCTGCGCCGTGTCTGCGCCGAGATCCTGCGCGTTCCAGACGGCACGGGGCTTTTTGAGCGCTTTCATAATGTTGATCGGTGTGGGATAACGGGGCGTGTTGATCTCCGCTGTTACCGTCACAAGTGCCGGGAGCTTTGCGCGCACCTTCTCGGTGCTGTCCTCGAGCACGCGGTCGCAGTAGACCCAGCCGTCTTTTACATCGATGCTCGATGCAAGGGTAACCTGCGGGATGCCGAGAAAGGCTGCGGTCGCCGGACCTGTCTGAGCGGTATCGCCGTCAACGGCGTGGCGCCCGAACAGCAGCAGGTCGTAGTCGCCGATCTTTTCGGCGCCTTTGGAAAGGGTGTAAGCGGTGGCGAGGGTGTCTGCGCCGCCGAAAGCACGGTCGGACAGCAGGTATGCCTCGTCGCAGCCGAGCGCAAGCGCCTTTTTGAGCACGTCCTCTGCCTGAGGAGGCCCCATGCTGATCGCAACGACCGTTGCGCCGTACTTTTCCTTGAGCTGGATGGCGGCCTCGACTGCGTTTGCGTCGAGGGGGTTGATCATGCTGGCAACGCCGTCGCGCTTCAGATTGCCGCGCTCGTCAAGCTTGACATCGTCCGTGTCGGGCACCTGCTTTACGAAGACAAGTATTTTCATCTCTATCTCTCCATTTGCTCTGTGCTGTGTACCGGTCATCCAAGGACGGAGCCGCTGATGACCATGCGCTGGATCTCACTCGTGCCCTCACCGATCTCGAGCAGCTTCGCGTCGCGGTACAGACGCTCGACATGGAACTCTGCGCTGTAGCCGTTGCCGCCGAGCACCTGAATGCACTCATCGCAGATCTCCTTGCACCATTTGGAGCTCATGAGCTTGAGCATCGCCGCCTCTGCCGAATGACGCTGGCCGTTCGCCTTCATTTCGGCAGTATCCCAGACCATCAGATCCATAGCGCGGACCTTTGCCGCCATATCGGCAAATTTGAAGGAAATGCCCTGATACGCCTTGATGGGTTTGCCGAAGGTGGTGCGCTCGTTGGCATACGCCTTGGCGATTTCCATCGCGTGCTGGGAGAGGCCGGAAGCAATGGAGCCGATGGAGATGCGGGCACCGTCGAGCGCCATCATGGCGACCTTGAAGCCCAGACCCTCTCTGCCGACGCGGTCGCACTCGGGAATACGGATGTTGTCAAAGCTCAGCTCGCAGGTAGCCGAGCCTCTCATGCCCATTTTGTGCTCGAACTTGCCGATGGTCAGACCTTCTGCATCCTTGGGGACGATGAAAACGGAGATGCCCCTTGCGCCTGCGTCGGGATCGGTCTTTGCCATGATGAGATAGTAGTCGGCAACACCGGAGTTCGTGATCCAGGCCTTGCCGCCGTTGAGGATGTACGAGCCGTCGTCCTGCTTTGCGGCGATGGACTTGATGCCCGCTGCATCCGAGCCCGCGGAGGCCTCGGTCAGGCCGAAGGCGAAGACCTTGCCTGCGGCTGCGAGGGGGAGGTACTTCTGCTTCTGCTCGTCACTGCCGTGAACGAGGATCATGTCGGAGGCCAGCCAGTTTGCGTCGAGATAAAGCGCGATGCTCGCGCTGCCCTTTGCAAGCTCGTTGACAACGATCTGAGAGGTGATGGCGTCGCCGCCGCCGCCGCCGTACTGCTCGGGGATGTGGATGCCCATCAGACCGGTCTCGACAAGCTTGGAGTAGATCTGCTGGTAGACCTCCATGTTGAACGAGAAGGTTTCGTCCATTGCTTTGTCATAGGGGGCGACTTCGTTCTTGGTGAACTCCCGGACCATGTCTCTGATCATGATCTGCTCTTCTGTGAATTTGTACATTGTGCATTCCTCCGTTAAGAAAGTGTTCGTTTCTGCTTACTCCTGAGTGTTGTACAACAGATTGTGACTGTTAACTGCTTTTTGCTCAATTCTGTACTACTACAGGCTATAACTGTTTTCTGAAGCTTGGCCTTGCTATTGGGTTTCTATGTGAACAATTTAACACCAAAAACACAGCTCGTCAACAGTTTTTGGCGAACTTACTTGCTTTTTGGCGCTTGCAACAAAGTGTGTTTCACGACAACAACAGTATGCACCGGTTTTTGTATAACAGTTACTCGACCGGCGGCGCGTTTTCGCTTCCGGATGCCGAAATTGTTATACAACACTTCGACAATCTTTTATCATTCATCATTTTTCTTGTATTTCTTCTCCACGGAATGTATAATCAGTATCACTTGGTGATACAGTTTGCTTGGGGGGAGTACCATTTCCATTAAAAATGATATCGTTTTGTCGCGCATCGAGGCGACAGAACCGGGAACGAAAATTTCTGTAAGGGGCCTTGCCTCCGAACTCGATGTCAGTGAGGGGACGGTCTATAAGGCCATAAAGGAGGCCGAGCAGCGCGGCCTTGTCATCACAAAGCCGAAATCCGGCACGTTCCGCATAGAGTCTGACGTTGACTCGGACAGCTGCGCTGTGACGCTTTCCGAGCTCGTGTCGGCGCTCGGGGTAAGCTGTGCAGCGGGCAGAAAATCGCTCGGCTGTACCATTGATAATATCGTGATCTGCGACAGCGATGAGGCGCAGCTTCTCAGCCGCCTGGAATATGCGGATCCGAGCCGCACGCTGTGCATCGTCGGCAAACGTCCCGACTTCCAGACCCTGATCATACAGTCCCGTGCGCATATGCTGATCACCGGCGGCGGCCGCCCGAGCGATTATCACATCGTCAAGGCTGAAAAAAACGGCGTCTGCATCCTCACGGCGCTGCAGAACACCTATGCGATCATGAAGCTGTTTGACAGCCAGTTTTCCTCGGCAAGGCTCGCGGACGAGGACGCCCCTGTGTCCGAGTGGATGCAGGCGCCGAACTACCTCTACCGCAACGATTATGTCGCCGACTGGCAGCGGTACTATGACGAGCAATTTCCCGGCATGAGATCCTTTCCCGTCGTCGATGAGGAGCTGCACCTGTGCGGCGGGATCGATATCCCGCGCACCTTTGCAGCCGGGCACACGCAGAAACTCTCGACGCTTGTGTCGCAGGACGCCAGGCTCCTGACGGTCGATGCACAAAGCTCCGTGCGCGAAGCGGCAAGGAAGATGATGCTCTCCGGCAGTTCGTTTGCGGCGGTTCTGCGCGATGATAAGATGGAGGGCGTGTTCTATGCCTCGGATCTGATCCGCTATTTCATGTATCTGGGCACGGAGAGCATGTCTGACTATGCGTCGTTTCTGGTGCCGGCTCCGGAGTATTCCAACGAGGACCGCAGGGTGTATGAGCTGCGCGTCCCGGAGGCGGAGCTTGCGAATATGGACATTCTGCCGACTGCGTTGATGCTCGTCGCCGCCGATAAGCATCTTGCGCAGCAGGGCTGCCTTGACTGCACTTTGAGCAGCAGCTCGTTTTTCTATCCTGAGCAGATAACGCAGGTCGGCGGGCTTATGCTCTGCACGGCGCTCACATCAAACGGCAAGGCGGGCTTTTCGGTCGAAGCGGAGGTCTATACCGAAACGGCAACGTTTGCAAAGGCCATGCTCATTTTTACGGAACGATAAGGGAACAAAGCTATGTTTTTATTGACGAAGGAACAGCAAAAGCTCAGAGCCGAGCTCAGGGAGTTTGTCGACCACGAGGTGTGCCCTGTGGCCACGGAGCTGGATAACCGAGGCGGCTTTCCGCACGATTTATACGCACGCATTGGCAAAATGGGCTATCTGGATGCGGAGTTTGAATACATCGGCAACGGCGCAAAATACGGCAGTCTTGAGGGCACGATTATCATTGAGGAGCTGTCGCGTGGACTGGCCTCACTGGGGCTGATCGTAAGCCCGCACTATCAGTGCACGGAGCTGATCGCCTGCTGCGGCACGGAGACGCTGAAAAAAAAGGTCATCGAGCCGGCGCGCCGCGGCGAGCAGCTCTTTGCCTTTGCCATATCTGAGGAGCGCGGCGGATCCGATGCGCTGGGCGTGGACACCATTGCCGTAAAGGACGGCAGCCGCTGGATACTGACTGGGAAAAAATGCTGGGTCACGAATGCCGGAGTCGCCGATGGCTATGTCGTCACGGCAAAAAGCCCGTCTGCCGAGCGCAGCCGCAGTATGAGCATGTTTTTCATTCCCAAAGACGCCCCAGGGCTGACGGTCGTGGAAAACCGCAGCATGATCGGGCTCAACAACTCGCCGATGGGACATATTATTCTCGACGAGTGCTCGATACCCGACTACTGCCTTGTCGGTGAGGAAAATGTGGGCTATCCGCTGATAAAGCCGCTTCTGAACGAAGGCAGACTCGATATGGCCGCTGTGGCGGTCGGCATTTCGCAGGCGGCGCTCGATGATTCCGTGAGCTTTGCCGGACGTGTCGGGCTGTACGGCCGCAGCCTGTCCTCCTATCAGGGCGTGTCATTCCCGATCGCGGATATGTACACGAAAACGCTGATGGCAAGAAATTCGCTCTACACAGTCGCCTCCATGATGGCCGACGGAATGCCGCACACGCGGGACGTTGCTGCGCTCAAGCTGTTTGCCACGGAAAGCGCATTTGCGACGTGCAAGGCCGCCTGCCAGATACATGGTGCGCACGGTCTGAGCGCGCAGTCTGGCGTTGACCGCCTTTTCCGTGATGCGCATATGCTGACCGTCGCTGAGGGCACGTCGGAGATCTGCCGGATTGTCATTTCCGGCGGCCTGACAAACCCGGACAAAATGTAAAAAGGAAGCAGCGTTTTTCCGCTGCTTCCTTTTCGATACGCCGGCAAACGCTGTGAGGTTTTTGCCCGGCAAAGACAATACCGGCGGCCGTGATCTCCTTCCGTATAAAACTGTTTTTGCCCGGTGTGCAAAAACGGCGGGTTTTGATATGGCATTGCTTGACAAGCCCTGCGCGGTGTGCTAAGATGCTTTCTCGTTAAAAGGGAGTAGTTGCGAATGCATGGTCAACAATCTCCCGGCAGCCGCCGGTGGTCATGCGCCTATGATGATAGGTAATGAGACTTTTAGCACATCATATGCTATGATCGTGCGGGAAGTCTCATTTTTTGCGCGCGGTCACAAAGGAGAATGCGTTATGAACCTCGATTTTACCGGCAGTACCCTCTTTCTTGTCCTGCTGCTGTTTGCGGTGGGGCTGATCTGCATCATCAAGGGCGGCGATCTGTTTGTCGATGCCGCAACATGGATCGCCGAGGCCTCCGGTATTCCCAAATTCATCATCGGCGCGACCGTTGTGAGCTTTGCCACGACGATGCCGGAGATGCTTGTGTCCATCTTTTCCGCGCTGGAGGGCAATGCGGACATCGCCATCGGCAACGCCGTCGGCTCGGTGACGGCCAATACCGGCCTGATCATGTGCCTGTCGCTGATCTGCATGGAGTGCACCATGCCGCGGCGGCAGTATGCGGTCAAGGCGGTGCTGCTGCTCGCGGCGATCGCGTTTCTGTTCGGCTTCACGCGCGACGGGCAGCTGTCCATTCTTGAGAGCGTTTTGATCCTTGTCATTTTTGTGTGCTTTATTGCCGAGAGCCTTGTCGCTGCGCGGCGTGAGCAGTCGCTTGAGGCCCCGGAGCAGGATGCCCGCCCCAAGACGGACGGCCGGACGGTCGCGCTCAATATCGGCAAATTCGTGCTCGGCGCTGCGGCCATTGTGCTCGGTGCGCAGCTGCTGATCGACAACGGAACCGCACTCGCGCAGATGCTTGGTGTGCCGGATGCCATCATCGGTGCGACCATGATCGCCATCGGCACGTCGCTTCCGGAGCTTGTCACGACCATCACGGCCATCCGCAAGAAGCAGTCCTCGCTGTCGGTGGGCAACATCATCGGCGCGAACATCATGGACCTCACGCTCATTATGCCGCTGTGCGCGCTCATCCTCGGCAAGCCGCTGCCGGTCGAGCGGCAGGGCATGCTGCTGGATATTCCGGCGTGCCTCGTCGTGTGCGCGGGTGCGCTCATCCCTGCGCTTGTGCAGGGCAAATTCAAGCGCTGGGTCGGCTTTTTCATCGGCGCGCTCTATATCGCGTATCTCGTCATCATGTTCACGTGCTTCGGCGCGTAAAAAACCGACGCCGGTCTCTTTTCGGAGACCGGCGCCGCTGTTTGTTTTGGGAACGCCGCGCAGATGCTGCGGGGGATGCAGGGCGTGTTTGCCTGCTTCCGGAAAATACTTGAAACCGGCACGGCCGGAGGATATAATGCTTCTTGTAAATGGCAATGATTAGAAAGGACTTGAGGGCTATATATGGCGAGCATGTCAAGGTGCATCGTGTGTAAGAAGTGCAAGTTTCCGGAACTGAAGTGTGAGATTTATGCAAATGGTATACCGCATGATGTTGTAAATGAAATCACTGACTGTAAACACTATGAGCGGAAGCCTTTTACAAATCCATCAGGGGATGATCTGCCGATCGCAAAAGGCAGATGAATAAAGCCCCATGCATCCGCATGGTGCTTTTTTGCGCCGGTGGAAGGCGGACGGCAGCAAAAAACCCCGGGAGCCGAAGCTCTCGGGGTTTTGGTGCGCGAGGCGGGACTTGAACCCGCACGTCCGGAGTGGACACTAGAACCTGAATCTAGCGAGTCTGCCAATTCCACCACTCGCGCATGGGCTTTGTGAATCAAAGCTTGTTTAATATAGCATTTCGCGCGGGGATTGTCAAGCGTATTTTCCGCAACTTCCCGAAAAAACGTGTCCGCTAATATTAAATGCACAGAGACTCCAACCGAGTCCGCTGTGCATTTTTTCTTTTTTATCGACCAAATGAGACGGAGGTGAGACCGACGGGAAAGTACCGCTACCTGACCTTCGAGGACAGGAAGAAGATCGAGGCGTGGCACCTGATCGGAGACCGGCCGGCTGACATCGCGGCCCGCCTCTCCGTCCACTACACCACGATCTACAAGGAGCTCCAGCGTGGTGCGACCGGCACGCTGGACAGGAACCAGCGCGAGGGGTACAGCGCAGAGCTCGCCGAGAGGCGACTCCGTGAAAACTTCAAGCGCAGGGGCAAGAAACGAGCAACGGCCGAGACATAAGCCAAGATCACCCGGCTCCGCGCCGGGCCGAAGAAAGGAGAGCCCACCATGAGAAACCACAACACGACCCCGACAGCGAAGATGGACGAGCTGCGCACCCGCGCAGACTCCTGAGCGATCGGCGGCCGTGTTTTTGTTTTTCAGAGGGGCAGCCAAGAACCCCGGCACCCGCCGGGCCAATTAAGAAAGGAGCACACCACCATGATGAAAAAAGAGTTTGAGGCCCTGACCGGCATCTTCCCGAGCGACGAGCTCTACAAGGCGATCGAGGCCGCGTACTACGACTTCGCCGGCGACAAAACCGCATTTTGCAAGGCGTACAAGGCCAACAAGGACGGCATCGCCGAGAGGATCCAGCGCGAGGTTGATATGGCGGCCTTCAAGGCAGCAGACAGCAGCAGCAAGGCGATCGCGCAGCGCGACACCGAGATCGAGAACCTGAAGAAGCAGCTCGAGCGCGAGCTGGAATGGCGGCCGCTGGAAGATAAGGACAACGCGAGCCAGTCCGAATACGCCGAGCTCGCAACAGCCGGAGGCACGAAGCGCCTGACCGATGACGAGGCCAAGACGCTCCTCTACAACTGGTACGGCTTCGCCAAAGAGAAGATCATCATCCAGCACACCATCCCGACCTATGAAGTCAACCGTCACCGCCAGCTTCGGCAGGTCGGAGAAATCGACCGAGCGCCGCTCTACAACGCGACCGACTGGAATTACATCCGCTTCGACTGCGGATGCATGGCCTACGAGCTGCACAACGACACCCTGCGGCCGTTCATTCATTGAGAAGGAGGTAATCGGAAATGAAGCAAGGCATCACCATCGAAAGAACCTGCGATCTGCACGACAGGCCGATCGTCAGGATCACCAAGCGCCGCGGGCGCCTATCTCTGGAGGAGGTCGGCGACCTCCTCCGGCACGAAGGCTTCGGCGAGTGGTGGGGGCACTACGCCATCGTCCTCAACTGTACCGAGTCCACCATAGGCGGCAACGGCCTGTTCGACTTCGACGAGCCAAAGGGTGACACCCTTGACCTCTACAAAATAGACGAGGGCGAGGAGTGCCCTATCTGCGGACAGTTCACTCCTCCCTATGTGTACTGCCCCAACTGCGGATCGAAGTGGAGCGATATAGACCAAAACGCCGAGACGCTGCTGGCGTCCATGAGAAACGAAACGGAGCGGAGCATCCGAGAGGCAAAAACACAAGCCGGCGCGTCTGCATGGTACTGGACTCAGATCGGAGCGATCGACATGGCCCGACAGCTCGGGCTTATAACGGAGGAACGCAGGCATCAGCTCTACGAGGAAATGAAGCCTCTGAAGCCCGTGGAGGTGCAGCATGAATGAAGCCAACGCCATCAAGCACGAGGCCGCCCTCCTCTGCCGGGGATCCTTCCCGGCGACTCTCGAGGAAAACGGCGAGCCCTGCATCGTGGAGGCCAGCATCTACCGGCTCAACGCTGTGGCTGCTGCCGGCTTCATGCTGGACGGCCCGGAGAGCCTGCTCCTCCACCTCGGCCTCAGCGAGACCGACACCTACATCACCAAGCACGACATCGACGACCTCGTCACGGTCGTCAGGATCCTCAGAAAGGAGGCAGACACATGGCAGCTCTGAGAGACATCGCCCGAGACGTCGCGGAGGAGATCCGCGACGGCATCGGCTGGGTGATCGTGTACCGCGCCGGCCGCTCGTGGAGCGCCCTGACCCTCTGGAGCGATCTCGGGAGCGGCGAGTGGGAAACCGACGACCTCAACGACGCCATCGGGATCCTGAAAACCGACCCGGACGCCGTCGTCCTGAACGGCTACTACTGCGGCCACTTCGGTGAGAGAATGACCATCGACGAGATCGCCGCCGGGATCCGCTGGCACTATGAAGGCGGCCACAACCGCCTCGCGGACTATTACGAAGTCGAGCAAGGGCTGAACGCCATCGAGGAGGCCCGCAAGACCGCCGAGGCCGCTGGCCTCCCATTCTGTGAACGTCTGGCCGAGGGCCCGGACGACGAGCTTGACCCGTACACCTACAACGGGAGCATGAGCCTCGACGACTACGAGGCCATGCAGGAC
>UMLF01011621.1_pt1 | contig 11888 bp, 11 predicted proteins | sample 1966501 | NCBI WGS metagenome assembly UMLF01 (sample SAMEA4836194, study PRJEB28245) | human gut metagenome | biome: gut microbiome; material: fecal sample | place: Denmark | collected 2008 | reverse complement strand
GATATTGATTTTGCATTTACTACACTTGATGTATTTGGTGCGTTATGAATTACTTTGAATCCATTGTCTAAGTTTTGTCCTCCACCTGCAAATGATATTCCTGTAAATTCTGTTTTTGCACCTTCTCCATTTAATATGCTCATTGGATATAACATTGATATTTTTGATCCAAATGAACCTGATACCCAATCCATTTTTGCATTTTTTCCTACTATTGCTTTTTTTGTATTTAAGTTAAGCATATTTTTTGACCAGTTTTCTATTGTTGAATATCTTAAATAAGCATTGTCTGCTACATATAATTCAACACATCCAGCGTGTAAGTTTACTTTATTGTATTTTGGTGCTGAACATCCTTCTATAAAGTGTAAACTCGCTCCTTCTTCTACAATTATCAATGTGTGTTCAAATTGTCCTGATTCTGGTGAGTTTAGTCTGAAATATGATTGCAATGGAACATCTACTTTTACTCCTTTTGGCACATATACAAATGAACCGCCTGACCATACTGCTCCATGTAATGCAACAAATTTATGGTCATTTACTGGTACACATTTCATAAAGTGTGATTTTACTAGTTCTGGATATTCTCTTACTGCTGTTTCCATATCTGTATAAATTACACCTTGTTTTATTAATTCTTCTTTCATACTATGGTAAACAACTTCTGAATCATATTGTGCCCCAACACCTGCAAGTGATGTTTTTTCCGCTTCTGGTATTCCTAATTTGTCAAATGTATTTTTAATATCCTCTGGAACGTCATCCCATGAACTATTTAATTTTGACTTTGGTCTTACATATGTTGCGATTTCATCCATATTCAATTCTGATAAATCTGGTCCCCATGTTGGCATTTCTAAATTGTTATATACTTCTAATGCTTTTAGTCTGAATTCTCTCATCCAGTCTGGGTCATTTTTTTGTTTTGAGATTTCTTCTATAATTTCTGGTGTTAAACCTTTTTTTATTTTGAACTCATATTCGTCTTTGTTTTTTATATCATAGATATTTCTATTTATTTCATCTAGTTTTGTTTTTGACATTTATTATATTTTCCTTTCTTGTCAATAGGGACGCCCCTTTTTGACAACTTGTATTTTATATTAAATTGCTTTATAATATTATTATAAAAATTAAAGGAGGGTTTTCATTATGAAGAAAAATCACTTTTTAGAACAGGCTCGGCTATATGGTCTAATTGGGCTAATTACCCTAATCGCAGCATTAATATTTTATATAGCAGTATTAAATTCTTATCCTTTAACTAATACAGAGGAAAATTATATAAAGATAATCTTTGTTTTCCTTTTTACACTTGCAATTTACTGCTGTCTAAAATTCTCAATTCTTTTTATTTTAAAAATTTTTCTAAGAAAGTAAGATTTTTCACCCCAGTTCCCAGCCGTCTTTTTGACTGGGAATCTTTCTATTATTTATATAATGTTATTTATATTGTGCATATCCATTTTCTTCAATATTTGACGCTAATTCTTGTCCACCTGTTTTAACAATTTTTCCATTAACCAAAACATGGACATAATCAACCTTTAAACTATGCAAAATTTTAGTATTATGAGTAATAATTAAAACAGCATTATTCTCATTTTTAAACATTTCAATACCTTTTGAAACAGTCTTTATTGCATCTACATCAAGTCCTGAATCTGTTTCATCAAGAATAGCAAGTTTTGGATTTAATACAAGCATTTGTAAAATTTCATTTTTCTTTTTCTCTCCACCTGAAAATCCAACATTTAAGCTTCTTTCCATGTTTTTAGGATTCATATTTAATTCTTCCATATATTTTTTCAATTCATCTTTAAATTGGAATATTTTTACTGGTTCACCTGTAATTTTATTTTTTGCATATTTCAAGAAGTTTGTAACTGAAACTCCTGGTATTTCTTCTGGTAACTGGAATGACATAAATATTCCTTTTCTTGCAATTTCATCAGTTCTTGATTCTGTAATATCTTCACTATCAAATGTTATTGTTCCATTTGTTTTTGTATATTCTGGGTTATTTAATATTGCATTTGCTGTTGTTGTTTTTCCAGAACCATTTGGTCCCATTATTACATGAATTTCTCCTTTTTTAATATCTAAATCTATTCCTTTTAATATCTCTTTTTCTCCTGCGTTTACATGTAAATCTTTTATTTCTAATAATTCACTCATTGTTTTTAATCCTTTCTTTCTGTCAATAGGGACGCCCCTTTTTGACAATTTTTATTTATTATCTGTCAAAAGGGCCCGTCCCTATTGACATTGTTCTTCTTGCGCAACATCTGCACTTTTCTTTATTGATATCATAATCACAGTCTAAATTTGTTAATCCAAGTTCTTTATGCACATATTTTGCCAATTTGTTTATTGTTTTATCCGTTATCGCTAATTTTATTTTTTCCGCTTCGCTTTCTGCTTCTTTTTCTTCTAAATTTAAGACATCTTTTAAAAATACATATACTATGTCGTATGCTTCTAGAATTTTCTTTGCTAAGTCTTCCCCTTTTTCTGTTAGTTCTATTGTTCCATATGATTCATAGTTTAGCAGTCCACTGTCTTTTAAATTGTAAATTGCTTTGTTTACACTTGGTTTTGTACAGTTCATTTTTTTTGCGATGTCTGTTACTCGTATGTTTCCATTTTGCTGTTTTAATATGTACATTGTTTTTAGATATTCTTCTGATGATTTTGATATCATGTTTCTTCTCCTTTTTTATTTTTGTTAGCTCCGGTTAACATTATACTCTCTTATATATTGTTTGTCAAGGCTAACACTTAAAAAAATGACACATTTTGCTAATTTTAGCATGTGCCATTTTTTAATTTAAAATATTTTATTAATTGTTTAATTTATATGGAGGTGATAATTTAGCGATACCGAAACATCCTCCCGCAAATAGTAACTCTCCAGTTTTAGGGTTAACCTCTAGAGAATTTGTTTCAAATCCTCCTTGTCTTCCCTGTTTTACAATAGAATTTGTTGTATTGCTTGTTACAACTTGGAAAGATTTTCCGCCGTCAACAGAACGATATAGTGCACAGTCATTTAAAAATGTATTTCCCGCTCCACCACAGTAAATTATATTAGGATCTATTGGGTCTACTGCAACTTTAGAAATGCTATATCCACCTTTTAAGTTTACAGGTGCTCTTTTATATTCTTCAACATATCTATTTAAAACACATTCTACACTTCCATCTTTTGTTGATGTTTTATATAAATATCCACCTTCACAGGCAGCATATGCTACTTCATTTTTCCAGTCATATGCTACATCTAATATATGTGCTGATGCGTATTTAGGATTTGGTATAAATTCTGTATTGTTTACTTTTTTCCAAGTCTTTCCATCATCATAAGATGTTACAATATATTTTCCAGTTTCGTCCATTCCATATAATTCTTTTTGACCTTTTGGGTTGTGTGTATAAACATTTATACATCCATCCATTTTTGCCCAAGTATGTCCACCATCTTCACTTCTTAAGTCACACGCAAATAATACTTTTTGATTTGTTGGTGATTGATAAGATGATTCTATTCCTGTGTTTATATTTTCTTTTGTAAAATACATTCCTGTATCTACAATTGTTTTTCCACCATCAAATGTGATTTTTAATTTTCTTGGGTTATGCCATGAGTCTGATACTCCAACAAAATATGTATTTTCGTCTACAGCATATCCTCCATAGCAGAATCCGCCCCATCTGTAACCTGACATACTAATATATTTCCAAGTTTTGCCTCCATCTGTTGTTACACATCCATCATAATCTTGTGAACCAAAATATATAATATCTGGATTGTATACATTATAGTGAACATTTCCTCCACTTAATATTCCTGTAATTCCGTTGCTATCCCATTTAAATGTTTTTCCACTATCTGTACTTGAACTTGCATAATCGCCTTGTGTATGTATCCATACTTTATTTTCCTCAATTGTGCTCCACATTGGAATGCTCATTCTGTTATTGTAAGGCATAAAGCTTAATTCATCTGATAATGTTGAATTTTTCCATGTCTTTCCACCATCTGTACTATAATATGGATAATTTTGGTATGTTCCTTGTCTATCTATCAATAACATTTTATTTGAATTTAATGGGCTTACTTTTATGTTCATTGGTTCTGGTGTTGGATATGAAGTTGATTCTATTTTTTCAAAAGTTTTTCCGTCTTTTGAAATATATACTCCATCAGTATTACAATAATAAACATTTATCTTTTTGTCTTTTTGTGCTGTTAAATCTAATCCTGTAATTGTGTCATCTATTATTTTTTCAAAACTTTCGCCTTTATTTGAACTATAATATATTCCGTCTTTTTTTGAAACATATACATCACCTGTATATGGATTTATTTTTATTGTTCCGTCGCTTAAATCATTGTTTACAAGGTTCCATGTATAACCACCGTCTGTTGTTTTATATAGGCCTTTTTCGTTTTCTTCTAAATAGTTGTCTTCTGTTTCATATGCTGTTGACCAATATGCAACCATACATCTATTTTTTTCTTGATTATATGATGATTCATCATAAGCTATTGATTCTCTTATGTCTCTGTGACCTTTTATTAACATCATTTTAGTAAACTTCCAAGACTTTCCTCCATCTTCTGAAATATATAGTCCATTTGTATTAAATGGTGAACCGTTTATTCCAACTGCTACAACGTATGATGGATTTTTAGGGTCTATAGAAAATGCTCCTACTCCTCTTGATTGTAGTCCTGCATTTGACTGCTCCCAGTTTTTTCCTCCGTCTTCTGAACGGTATACTCCACCTACATCTGTTCCATATAATAATGTTTTTCCATCTTTACTTATAGCCATTCCTATTGGCCATTGACAGCCTTCCCCACCTGTTGTTACTCCTTGTTTTTGTAATAATTCTTTTGAAACCATTGGTACTGCTGACCATGATGTTATGTTTGTTACATTGTTTTTGTCATATGGACATTCTTTTTGTTGTTTTATTAATAATGATAAATCTATTATGCTTAATTTGTTGTCACTGTTCATGTCTGCTTGTTCTAATGATGTTATACTTTTTGATTTTATTAAATATTCTTGCATTATTTGTATGTCTTCATCATCTATAACTGAACTTTGATTTATGTCTCCTACAAATATTTCTGATGCAGCAAATACTGTGCTTTGGCTTATTAGTATTCCACATATTATAAGCATTATCATTGTTTTTCCGATTTTTTTGTTTTTATAGTATAGTATTATTGCCAATATTGCTAATATAATTATTACTAATAATATTGTTCTGCTTGCTCCTGTTTTAGGAAACATTTTTGGTAGATTTTCTTCTGTTTTATTTGTACTTTTGCTTTCATCTGTTGAATTATTTTTGTTTGAATTTATTATGTTATTTTGTTGATTGTTTTCTAATTCATTTTTTACTGAGTTATTTTCTGTAATATCATTTATTGTATTTTTATCTGAATTTCCTGTATTATTTCCCGTTGTTGTGTTTTCCAATTTGTTCCCTGTTGTATTTCCTGTCGTTGTGTTTCCAATTGTATTATCTGCTGTATTCCCTATCGTTGTGTTCTCCACTGTGTTACTTGTTGTGTTTCCAGTTGTTGTGTTTTCTACTGTATTATTAGTATTGTCTTCTGTTGTATTTTCAATTGTATTTTCTGGTTTTGATGGTTTTTCAGGAGTAGTTGGTCTTTCTGGTATACTTGGCTCTGAAGGTTTTGATGGTTCAGTTGGATCTGTTGGTTTTTCTATTAAACTTTCATTTTCTTTTATTGAAATTTCTTTTGATAATTTTTCATTTTCAAATTCTGTTTTGCTGTCAGATGCTGTTATTTCATCTATTGTTATTTCTGTTTTTCCAACGTTTGCACTATTCTTAGCTTTTAAGTTTATTTTTAATATTTCTTTGTTAGTTTCTTCTTGTTTGTTAATTACAATAAATTCATTATTTTCTTTATTATATTTTAAGCTCTCCCAGCCTTTTTTAGTTTCAAAACTATTCTCATCTAGTTCTTCCCAAATATTGCTATCATAGTTTATTTTTGCTTTAAATGCATTAATTTGTTCATCACTATCTATTTTTAGTATAATGGATGTTTCTTCTCCTTGTTTTATTTCTGTTTTTTCTACTTCTATACTACTATTTAATGTTTTATCTGTTGCCTGTATTTTATTACTAAACATTAAAAAGCTTGTACATATTATTATCATTGTTATAAAAAAAACTACCCTTTTTTTCATTTTTATTTCTACCTTTCCATATTAACTTTTTTATATTTATATTTTAACAAAAAAAGAATTAAATAGCAATAAGTCCTTAATATAATAAAACGAAAATAAGCTAAGGTTTTACCCTTAACTTGTTTTCGTTTTTAAAAGCCTAGCTTTGCTTTTAAAAAAATTTCATTTCACGTTGCTTAAAAGACAGTGATAGTTAATTCTTTAAACATTTCAGGATTTGTAGATTCTAAAACTTCATTAATTCTATAAAGAATTTCTTCCTTTTGTGTCGGAACATGTATTTCTAAAAGATATTCTTTAATCTGAGCTAACCCCTTAAAATCCTCCTTTACTTCTTTAGTTGAATCTATTGTTACTAACACTCTAAATCGAAAGTCTGTTTTTAAAGCTAATTGAATACCAGCTTTACTATATGATATTTTAAGGTTGGTGTCCTCACGTTTGATTATTTTTTCTTCTAAACTAACACTTACGCCCAGTTTCTGATCTTTTTGAACAAGATATATTTTAGTTGCATATCCTTCAGTTATGCAAATCCTTGAAAAACCATCACAAATATTTCTATTTAATAAAGTAACTAAAACTTTTTTGTTGTCCTCTGTGTAACATTCAAAAGTGCCTTCATTTTTCTTCCAGTTTTTAGGTTTAACTGAATATTTTATTTTTGTCAATTCTGCAATTTGTTCAAAATCTTTTGGAACCTCCAATCCTTCCTGTTCAGCCCATTGTTTAATTCTTCTTTTTAACTCTGATTCAATATTATTTGTTTCATTCTCCCGTGAAATATTCATAAATTATCCTCCTTTAGTAATTACTAATACGGGTTGCATATGCATTAAGACATTTTTTCATCCATGCCTCAAGGATGTTTATTATATTATACAACAAATTTACATAATTTTCAACTTTTGGTTTACCTTCCGAAGTGATACTATATGATGCAAACTTTTATCCTAAAGCAACATCTAATATCATCATAATTGTAAAGCCTATTGCAACGCCAATAGTACCAATATTAGAATGCTCTCCTGCTTGTGACTCTGGTATTAATTCTTCTACAACAACATAAATCATTGATCCTGCTGCAAAAGATAATAAATATGGCAAAATTGGAACTACTGCATTTGTAAGAAGTATTGTAATGACTGCACCAATTGGTTCAACAATTCCTGATAAAGTACCATATAAAAATGCTCTTGGCTTTGATACTCCTTCACTTTTTAATGGCATTGAAATAATTGCTCCCTCTGGAAAGTTTTGTATTGCAATTCCTACTGCTAGAGCAAATGCTCCTGCCATTGTAATTCCAGCATTTTGACTGATTGCTCCTGCAAATGTTACTCCGACTGCCATTCCCTCTGGTATATTGTGCAATGTTACTGCAAATACCATCATTGTTGTTTTTTTCAATTTTGATTTTATTCCTTCTGGTTTTTCACTTTCTAAGTGCATATGTGGAATTACACTATCTAAGATTAATAAAAATACAATTCCTAATAAAAATCCTATTGCTGCTGGAATCCAAGCAACTTTTCCTTGTGTTTCTGCCATTTCTATTGATGGTATTAATAGTGACCACACTGATGCTGCTATCATTACTCCTGATGCAAATCCTAATAAGATTTTTTCTACTTTTTTATTCATTTCTTTTTTCATTAAGAATACCATTGCAGCTCCTAGTGTTGTTCCTAAAAATGGTATTGCTAAACCTAAAAATATTTGCATAATTTTATCTCTTTTCTTTTATTTTTATTATATTCATTTGATAATATATTGTTTATTAAACACAAATTATTTAATAGATAATTTATTCTTTATAAAATCTTTATCAATTTTTATAGTAGTTGGCCTTCCATGTGGGCAAATATATGGATTGTTTAAACTTAATAAACTTTGTATCAAATTTTCAACTTCTGGCATTAACATCATTTGGCTATCTTGACTAACTTTTTTCTTGTAATTTTCTTTTATTTTTTCATATAGCACTCTTTCATGTGCCACATGCTGGTCTATTAAAAATATTTCGTTTTCTACTTCTATTATTATAAATGTTCTAAATAATATTCCTATATACTTATATTTTACTGTTCTTGCTTCTCCTCTTTTTCGTAATTCATTTTTTGAATTTATATTTGCTATTATATTTTGTTCAGCTTCTTTTTGTTCTTGATTTTCACTTTTTGAATTTGAACTTTTTTCGGAATATTCATTTGTTAAAAATTAATACTCATTTTCGATATATTCTTCATTGTGTTCCTCGTTTTCATTATTTCCCAAAAATTCAAATTTAAGCATAGTACTTTTTATTGCATGATATACAACTTTGTATATTTTCTATTATCTCTTGAAATTAAAGTGTTTCCTATAACACCTGTTACTTTGATATTATCACTTTCGTAGTTTACTTCTAGCAAATTTTCTTTTATTTCTTTGCCATACATTAAGTATATAATATTTAAAATATTGCCATTTCCGTTAGAAAAGAATATATTTTTTCCATCATTTAATAATCTAAATGATATATTAGGATTCGCAAGTGCTACTTTTTGAACCCAGTCTTTTATGTATTTGAATTCTGTAGCATCTTGCTTTAAAAATTTATATCTTACTGGTGTGTTAAAGAATAAATTTTCTACTAAAATCGTTGTTCCAGCTTGCATTCCACATTCTTCCGCTTCTATTATATTTCCTGCTTTTGCAACAATTTTAGTTCCTGTAAATTCATCTTTTGTTTTAGATTGCATTGTTAAAGTTGATATTGCACTAATACTTGCTAATGCTTCACCTCTGAACCCCATTGTATATGTTTTTTCTAGGTCTTCTACTTTTCGTATTTTGCTTGTAGCGTGTCTTTCTAGAGATATTGCCATGTCATCTTGTCTAATGTCTTTTCCATTGTCAGTAATTTTTATAAATGTTTTTCCACCATTTTTTACTTCAATTACTATGTTGTCGTTACAGTTCACAGTCAATAAAATTATTGTGTGTGTGTCACCCTCTTCACCTTGGGTAATTATATATATTCGAGATTTCGTTCGTTTGATTGGAGTGAAAAATAGAAAATCTTAAATATATATAATTCCGACTATAGTTAACCATAAATTTTGTTTTATAAATATATTTTTTATTTGTTTATCTTAAAATCCTAATACTTTTAATGTTGCAAATTGATATTGTTTTTCTGTAAATGATAATATTCCTAGATTGTAGATTATTACAAATCCTAAAATTGCTGATACAACAATTAATAAAACTATCATTTTTTGTACTGTTTCTAGCATACTTTCCATTCCTTGTTTTAATGTTGTTAAACTTTGGATTGTATCAACTCCGTCAATTGTTTTTATATTACTTAAATCTTCGTCTGTATATACCACATCTGCTTTATATGTAAGTCCTAATGACTCAAAATATTTTCTTGACATATTTAATTGTTGATTTTGTGGATTTCTATTTAATCCTACAATTTTACAAGTGTACCAATTATCGTCTCCAAATATGTGCCAAGTAATTTCATCTTCAACTTTTAAATCTAAATTTTTAGCTAAATAACTGTCAAACCATACTCCTTTTTTGTCTTTACTAAATTCTTCACCTTCTACAACATACATTTTTGAAATATTGTTTGATTCTATAAAGTTTGTTTCTAATGTTACATCTTCTTTGTTTTCAAGTTCTGTATTTATTGTTAGTAATCTTTCTGCATCTTTAACATTTTCGGTATTTTTTACTTTTTCTAAATCTTCATTGCTAAAATTTTCTCCTGATAACCATATATCTTGAAAATTGTTGTCTTTATAATATTTGTCAGCACTTTTATCCATTCCATCCATATATGCATGTATTCCTGCAAATACAAATACTCCTAAAATACCATTATGAATATGTTGAAAAATTGCATTTTGTTTTGTCTTATATCTCTTAATCTTTTTTTTCTTAATTTTTTCATTTTTTATTACATTCCTCCTTTTTTGAGACACTAGGGACGGTCCTAAAATGTTTCATTTTTTGTCGTATTTTGTCGCATATTACCATTTTACTTCGTCAATATTTTTAGGATTTTCATTTTTTGTAACACTTTCTATTCCTCCGTTTTTTACTCTTATTGCAGTATCTGCTATGTCTGCAAATAAACTGTTATGTGTTACTATAATAACTGTGTTTGCTCCATTGTTTCCGTCACATTGTTTTTTTAGTAATTTTAAAACTTCAACTCCTGTTTTTGAGTCTAGTGCACCTGTTGGTTCATCACATAATAACAATTTTGGATTTTTTGCAATTGCTCTTGCTATTGATACTCTTTGTTGTTCTCCTCCTGATAGTTGGTTTGGAAATTTGTTCATGTGTTGTTCTAGCCCTACTGCTTTTATTGCTTCTTTGCTGTCGTTTCCGTTTTTTACTATGTCTTTTACTAGTTCTACGTTTTCTAGTACTGTTAGTGTTGGCAATATGTTGTAGAATTGAAATATAAATCCTATGTTTTCTGCTCTGTATTCACTTAATTTACTTTCTGTGTATTTTGAAATTTCTTCTCCATCAATTTTTATACTTCCTTCTGTTGGTATGTCCATTCCTCCTATTAGGTTTAGTAGTGTTGATTTTCCTGCTCCTGATGGTCCAAGGATTACTACAAATTCTCCTTTGTTTAGTTCTAAGTCTATGTTTTTTAGTGCTTTGAATTCACTTTCTCCTATTTTGTAAGTTTTGCTTACATTTTTTAGTTCTACTATTTTTTCCATAGCTCCTTTTTAATGTGAAATGTATTTCATATTTTCAAAATTATTATATATTTATATTATATTGTTGTCAAAAGTAATATGAAAGATTTTTCATGTGTTTTTTATAACAATAAAAAATGTCGAAAATTAATGAGTTTTTGTATTTCTCATTTTAATTTTCGGCATTTTTTACCTTTTTATTTTATTATATTTATGAATTACTATTTTATTGCATATGCTTGTTCTGCTGTGCTTCCGTCTCCTGAATTTGTATTGTCTATTTTGACATTTGAATTTAGAGTGACTACTGGTCGAAAAGCATATAAAAGCGGCGATTGATATCCACTAGTTCCGCATAAATCATCAGCTTTCAATGAACCGTTTTCAACTTCACGTATAAAATAGCAACCGAAATCTGAATTAATTGTTAAACATCGTGATGAAATCCAATAATTTTTATATTTATTTTCTCCTTTTTTTATAAATAATTCATAATATTTACTATTTGTAAAATCAGATTCGTCCATTTCTTTTTCCCAATATGTATATTTAAGTTCTAATTCATCGGCTTCTTTCTCTTCTGTTTGTTTTATATATTCGTCTTGTTGGCTCATTCCTAGCTTATTTCCTTCAATTCCATTTACTTTTTGTTCTTTTTCTTTCAATAATATATTAGGATAATATTTACTTGTTGAAAAATTTGTACTTCCATACTCTGTATTAAACTTTGAATAATCTTTTTCATTTATATAGTCTGTTATATCTTCAATTTTTAAATTTTGTACTTTATTTGCTAATTTTGAATTATTGTATAATACATTACATGCATTATCTAATAATTTTACTGCATTATTATAACCATTAAATCCTTTTAATTCTATTTCTGAAGTTGTTGGTGTTTCACTTATTAATCTTACTTGTCCAT
>UMLF01075343.1_pt1 | contig 11909 bp, 6 predicted proteins | sample 1966501 | NCBI WGS metagenome assembly UMLF01 (sample SAMEA4836194, study PRJEB28245) | human gut metagenome | biome: gut microbiome; material: fecal sample | place: Denmark | collected 2008 | reverse complement strand
TTGTGGCGGGAACTGTAGTGTGGCAGTATGGAAGGATGCATGAAGGAGCGATAAATTCTCCAGATGTGTCAGGTGGCAATGCAGGCAGCAGTGCAGGGAATAGTAATACAGTAAAGAAGATCAGCGACAGTAAGAAGATCAGGACAGCCCAAAGTTATGACGAAATCTATAAATATATCAAACGTTCACAAGATAACTCCGGCATTGCAATGTATGCAAGAAGTGTAAATGAAACAGCAGCCGTAGAGGATTCGGCTTCAACAGGAAGATCAACGGCGTCTTCAACGGAAACGGCCTCGGCAGATACCGGTGTGGCAACAGCAGATGGCAGTTATTCACAGACCAATGTACGACAGTCCGGTGTAGATGAAGGGGATATTGCCAAAACAGACGGGACTTATCTATATGTGCGGGAAGATAATGGCCGGACCATCGATATTGTAGACGTAGGAAACAGCGGAACGAATATAGAAAAATACAGCGAGATTACGCTTGGAAAAGAATACACAATACAGGAGTTTTATGTAAATACAGATCAAAAGAAACTGGTGGCTGTATGTCAGAAAGAATGTGCAGATAAAAGTAACAAAAAGCAGACGAACACAGATACCTGGAATCAGACTAAAACAGCGGCGGTCACTTATGACATCCGTGATATTAAAAAGCCGGTAAAAGAAGGCGAAGTAACACAGAGTGGTACTTACAATTCGTCTCGTATGGCAGACGGATATCTGTATCTGTTCAGTGAATACTATACAGGTGGCGACATGGTCAAAGATAAACCGGTCACCTATGTGCCTCTGGTGAATGGCAAAGAGATGAGCCAGACCAGTATCTGTCTGCCGCCGGTGAATTGTGGAACAATGTATGAAGTGATCAGTTCCGTGGACATCAGCAAACCGGATAAAACAGTAGATAATAAGGCAATTCTCTCCGAAGGCGGTCAAATGTATGTAAGTGGAAAAAATATCTACTATTATGAATCAGAATGGCAGCAGGATAATCAGACTGTGACGACACTTCGCAAGATTTCTTATAGAAAGGGCAAGCTAAAGGCCGTAGCTCAGGGAAAAGTAAAAGGATATCTGAATGATACATTTTCACTGGATGAATATAAAGGGAACTTAAGATTATTTACAACCAATGATGATGAAAATCTGGTAACAATCTTAGATAAGAAATTGGATAAGATCAGTTCTATCGAGAATCTGGCAAAAGGGGAATCCATCTATTCTGCAAGATTCATGAAAGAGGCAGGATATTTCGTGACATATGAGCAGGTAGACCCGTTGTTCAGCGTGGATCTGTCCAATCCGGAGAAACCAAAGATCCTCGGCAAATTAAAAATCCCGGGATTTTCAGAATATCTGCATTTCTATGGAGAAGATAAGTTACTTGGAATCGGCATGTCAACCGATGAAGAATCAGGGGTGTCGGAAGGCGTAAAAATCACCATGTTCGATATTACAGACAGAGCGGATGTAAAAGAAGAATCAACCCTTGTACTGGATGATCTGTATGGAACAAATGCAGCATACGATTACAAATCCGTTCTGGCCGATCAGCAGAAAAATAGGATCGGGTTCTCCGGCTACAGCCAGAATGGGGAAACGTACTGCCTGCTGACTTATAATGGAAAAGAGAAAAAGTTTGAAACAATCCTGAAAGAAGAGATTAATGGAAATACTTCGCAAGGTATCCGGGGGATTTATATAGAAGATACATTATACGTGATCAGTGGAAATATTATCGAGGCTTATGATATGGATACCGGCAAGAAAAAGGGAGATATTATATTGTAAAACCGGAAGTTTTATAGTCGAGGTTCCAGAATGGAAAATAAAACACACAATACCGAAACAGAAGGAATCATATAATCGGTATTGTGTGTTTTTTAGATACCAAAGTATGCAAGAGAAGCTGCCAATGGCAAGTTCTGTAGATGTAACTGTTACTGCATATGACTCAGACGGCTGCGAAGCACAGGTCCGACAATGATCGCAATGATAATCTTCACTGCGTCACCGGCAAGATAAGGGATAACTCCGACAGAAAGTGCTGCAACAAAGGACATTTTTAACTGAATTGCAAGCCACTCTGTACCGAAGATATAAGTGATCGCCATACCGATGAGCATACCGACAACGGCCAGGATTCTGTTCTTTGGAAATTTGTCAACGAACAGTCCTGCGATCAGTGCGAGGAAGATAAAACCAATCAGATATCCGCCGGTAGGACCTGCAAGCTTACCTAATCCGCCGGTGAAACCAGAGAATACAGGAAGACCGACAAGGCCAAGTAACAGATATACGATATAGCTGATCGTTGCATCTTTAAATCCAAGTACATAGATACTGATCATGATCACCAGGTTGGTAAGACTGATCGGTACCGGACTGACAGGGATCGGAATCGCCATAGGAGCGAAGATACAGGTGATCGCAGTCATCAGGGCGATCAGAACCAGTTTACGGGTGGAGAGCCTTTTCGTTGTTGTGCTGTTTGCTGTGTTATTCATAGTAGTAATTGTCTGCCGGCTGGCAGAACTCCTTTCCTTTAGATTCATATCAAAATATAAAAGCAGTATAAAATGAAATGTGCAAAATGTCAACTATGTGTTTGGTGCGGTTAACAATTGAAAAGGTGATATGTTGACAAATATGGTTACAGAGAAACTGTATAGTATTGTGCAAACATTAAAATAAATATATAGAAATCAGACAATTTAACGTAAAAAATAAAATAATGAAAAATAAAAGAAAATAATCGCAAAAAGTATTGACAAAACAAAATGCGGATGATATTATGTAATCAATCCAAAGGAAATCCGAAATAAACAAAAAGGACTCCTGACGAGAAAGGGAATCTTGAAAATTCTATAGCATATATTTTATAAGAGAATTTTTATTATCAGAGTTTCGATTCATTTAGAAATCTAAAATGCATATATAGGTATAAAGTATTTGGTAATGCATCGAATATTAGATATCGTAAAGTATATTGTAAAGATAGAGAATGGATGAAGTAAGATTATAAAATGATATCACGGGGATATAGGAATAATCTTAATGAAAGAGACAAGGTAATAAATATCATTTATATCTTATGTGTATAAAGAATGAAAAAAGTTTATAAGGATAAAAAATATTTCATATGTCGGTGAGATATGTTGATTGGAAATTTATGAAAAGGAGGCTTAATCCAATGGACACAGTAGAATCATCGAATCAATATGTTAGTGGTATGACAGTTAAAAATTCCCATAGAGTAAGCCTTTATAATAATAGATAAAAAGGCCGGTAGAGGAGATTCAGATAATAATAAAAATAAACGGAGAAAATAAAACCGGATAATAAAAATAAAAAAACTGTAAACATATTGAACATAATACCATATATTTAAATATATTATTAAAATGTGTAAAGAAACATGAATAGTAGATTTGAATGAACATGTAGGACAATGAGTAAACGATCATTGAAATACATAAAAAGGCGTCAGGGAATAAAATAATAATTAATTCTCCGAAACAAATGAAAAGTATATGATAAAATTGAATATGTAACAGCCATCATAATAAAAAGAATTATGATGGCTGTTTTTTTATCGCCATGCGTTCGTAAGGAGCTGCCAGTGGCAGGTTTTCGGTATTGCCATGCATTCGGAAGAAGCTGCCGACAATAAATTATAAACTTTTGTAACTTTTGTAATATTTTTTTAACATATTTAACCGGATATTTTGACAATAGACAGGTCATATGATAAACTTATATAAGTAAAATTGTAGGGAAATACGCTTTTTTAAAATAAATATTTGAGGTGAGAAATATTGGATAAATATGAATATAGGGTAAAGACCGAGCAGATGCTTGATCATCTGGAAAAAAAGGAATACCAGAAAGCAATGGATATAGCTGAAAGTATAGACTGGCGAAGAGTAAAGAACGCTTCTATGCTTAATACGGTAAGTGAGATTTATGAATATAACGGAGAATTTAAGAAAGGGAGAGATATCTTATTCCTGGCATTTGACAGAGCACCGGGAAGCCGTAAAATCGTATATCGATTAGGTACATTGGCATTAAAGATTAAGGATATCAGAGAAGCGACAGACTGTTATGAAGAGTTTGTTAAGCTGGCGCCAAAAGACCCGAATCAATATATCCTGAAGTATAAGATCCTGAGAACTCAGGGAGCAGCACTTTCGGATCAGATTGCGGCGTTGGAAGAATTTAAAAAAGCGGAATATATTGAAAAATGGGCATATGAACTTGCCAAGTTATATGATGAGGCGGGAATGACTGCGGAATGTCTGGAAGAATGTGATGACCTGATTCTTTGGTTCAGCGAAGGAAAGTATGTATACCTGGCGATGGAACTTAAGATGAAGTATAAGCCACTGACGCCGCTTCAGCAGGAAAAATATGACAGCCGTCCGGGAGCAGTAAAGAAGCAGCCGGAACCTGTAAAACAGACGGAGTCAACATTGGAAGAAGTTGACGATGAGAATGAATATGATGAAGGTTCTGAGGAAGAGGTACAGGAAAGTACGGTGCAGAGAATAGATGATGCACAAGTACAGGAGATTCCGCCGGAGCCGGTTCCGATGCAGGAAGAGTTTGAAATACCGGAGGAAGCCGCACAGGCAGATGTCGTACCGGAGGAAGTTGTACCGGAAGCAACTGCAGCAGTGGAAGAGACTCCGATGTATAGGGAAGAAGAACCGGAAGCATCTGTTGAGACACCTGAAGAGCATACATCAGCAATCAAACAGGTAGTTACGGGGGCCACATTAGAAGAAGCTCTGGCACAGGGTGTTGCTGTTGCAAGCGGTATTAATATTGAAGAAGAAGCAATGAAAGAGCGCGAGGATGAAATCCTGGCAAACGGTCAGATGATGATCGATGATATCCTTCAGAAATGGGAAGCAAAACAGAAAGATCATGAAGAGGCGATTGCAAAGCAGAAAGCCAAAGATGAGGAGCGTCTCCAGAAGGAAAGAGAACAGGCAAGAATCCGTCAGGAAGAAGAGCGCAAAGAAGTAGAAAGAAAAGCAGCTGAAGCAGAGGCCAGAAGAAAAGCTGAAGAAGAGGCCAGAAGAAAAGCCGAAGAAGAGGCCAGAAGAAAAGCTGAAGAAGAGGCAGCAAGAAAAGCAGCTGAGGAAGAAGCCAGAAGAAAAGCTGAAGCAGAGGCCAGAAGAAAAGCTGAGGAAGAGGCAGCAAGAAAAGCAGCCGAGGAAGAAGCCAGAAGAAAAGCCGAGGAAGAGGCAGCAAGAAAAGCAGCCGAAGAAGAGGCCAGAAGAAAGGCTGAAGAAGAAGCAGCAAGAAAAGCAGCTGAGGAAGAAGCCAGAAGAAAAGCCGAGGAAGAGGCAGCAAGAAAGGCTGAAGAAGAAGCAAGAAGAGCAGCCGACGAAGAGGCCAGAAGAAAGGCCGAGGAAGAGGCAGCAAGAAAAGCAGAGGAAGAGGCAGCCGACGAGGAAAAATCTGAAAGAAATACACAGAGAATACCGGATGACATTGTCCGTCTGATGGAAGAGATGGAGAGTGAAAATGAAGATTCCGAAGATGAGATTTATGAGGAAGAACTTGAAGACGGTCCGGGAATGGATGAAGATTTCATAGAAGGAATCGAAGATGAGCTTGACGGACTGGATATGAATGGAAGCAGTTTCGAGGAAGGTGATTTTGACGAAGCCGACTTTGAGGAAGAGGATCTTGAAGGGGAAGACTTTGACGAAGCCGACTTTGAGGAAGAAGATCTTGAAGGAGAAGACTTTGACGAAGGCGACTTTGAGGAAGAAGATTTCGACGAGGAAGACTTTGACGAAGCTGATTTTGAGGAAGAAGATCTTGACGAGGAAGAACTTGAAGAGGCCGATTTTGACGAAGACGAAGACGACTTTGAAGACATAGATGATGAAGAAACCGATTTTGACGAAGGCGACTTTGAAGAAGATATGGACGAAGAGGATTTCGACGAAGAAGAGATCGACGATGACGAAGAGCTTGATTTTGGCGAAGACCTTGAAGGGGAAGATTTTGACGAAGCTGACTTTGAGGAAGAGGATCTTGATGAAGGAGACTTTGACGAAGGCGACTTTGAGGAAGAAGATTTTGACGAAGAAGAGATCGAAGATGAGGATGACACAGAAGAATTAGAGATTGAAGAGCCATCCGAAGAAGAGATCCAGGCAAGAATTAAAAAGTCAAAAGGTGGAGTTCCATTTGATACCGGATTCGTTGTAACAGGAAGATATGATCTGAGTGCAACGAGTGAAATCGGATTAAAGGCAGGACTTACGGAAGAACAGAAGAAGTTATTCTCATATTTCGTTCCGGTAAGAGGAATGAGTGAACAGATCGTAGAGGTTCTTGATAATGACAGACGTGCCCAGAGAGAGGGTACTTCCAAGACAGGAAACCTTCTGGTAATCGGAAGAAAAGGATCTGGTAAAACAGTTCTTGCGGTTGATATCGTAAAAGCAATCCAGAAACAGAGAAATCTGAAACAGGGTAAAGTAGCGATCGTTACAGGTGAGTCTTTGAATAAGAAAGAACTTACGAATATCATCCAGAAGCTTCGTGGAGGAGCAATCATCATTGAACATGCTGGCAAGCTGAATTCAAGAACGGTAAAAGAACTTAATTATCTGATGGAAAAAAAGACAGGTGAATTACTTTTCGTACTGGAAGATCAGAGAAAACCTCTGGAGCGTCTGATGACAGCTAATCCGGAATTCAAGAAGAAATTCAGTTCGAAACTGGAACTTCCGGTATTCATTAATGATGAGCTGGTAACATTCGGTCAGACATATGCGAAAGAGAATGGATATAAACTGGATGAGATGGGAATCCTTGCACTGTACAGCCGTATCGATGTAATGCAAAGAGAAGACCATGCAGTATCTGTTGCAGAAGTTAAAGAGATCATGGATGAAGCAATTGCTCATTCACAGAAAGCAAATGTAAAACACCTTGCACGAAGAGTATTTGGTAAGGGAACAGATGATTCTGACAGAATTATTCTGAAAGAAGAAGATTTTAAAATTTAAGTCAGATTTTGGAAGAGTTTTGACAAACTAAACTGTCAAAACTCTTTCTTTTTGCCCTTTTGTAAAGTATAATGTTGTTATAAATATGCAACAGAATGCGAGGGGTAATTATGGCTGAAAAAAAGAAGAAACCGTATGAAATAGGCGAGCTGGATCAATACCTTTTCGGACAGGGAAATCATTACGAGATTTATAAGAAGCTGGGTGCACATCTGGTACAGGACGGAAAACAAAAAGGTGTGTATTTTGCGGTATGGGCACCGCATGCACAGGCAGTTTCGGTAGTCGGAGAGTTCAATGAATGGGATACAGAGGCGAACCCGATGAAGAGAGAAGAACCTCTGGGAATCTATACCTGTTTTATACCTGGTGTGAAGAAAAATCAGATGTATAAGTATTGTATTGAGACTTATTCGGGAGAACAGATATTTAAGGCAGATCCATATGCCAATTATGCGGAATTAAGACCTGGAACAGCATCCAGAGTTACAGATATCGAGAATATAAAATGGACGGATACAGAATGGATGACCCACAGAAAGACCTGGAATCATAAGCATAAGCCGATGTCTATCTATGAGGCACATATTGGTTCCTGGATGCGCCATCCGGGACGGGAAGATGAAGGTTTCTATACATATAGAGAGTTTGCCAGAGCAATTACCAAATATATTAAAGAAATGGGTTATACACATGTGGAGCTGATGGGGATCGCGGAGCATCCGTTTGACGGTTCCTGGGGATATCAGGTGACTGGTTATTATGCACCGACATCCCGGTATGGAACACCGGAAGATTTCGCATGGATGATCAATTATCTGCATAGAAATAAGATCGGTATCATTCTGGACTGGGTACCGGCCCATTTCCCGAAGGATGCACATGGACTTGCTGATTTTGACGGAACTGCGACGTATGAATATGCAGATCCAAGACTTGGAGAACATCCGGACTGGGGAACAAAAGTGTTTGACTTTGGAAAAAATGAAGTCCGCAATTTCCTGATCTCCAATGCATTGTTCTGGATTGAAAAATTCCATATAGACGGACTTCGTGTAGATGCTGTTGCGTCTATGTTATATCTGGATTATGGACGAAAAGATGGCGAATGGGTAGCGAATAAGTATGGTGAGAATAAGAACCTTGAAGTGATTGATTTCTTCAAACATTTGAACTCTGTTGTTCTTGGAAGAAATCCGGGAGCACTCATGATCGCAGAAGAATCTACAGCATGGCCGAAGGTTACCGGTGATGTGGAAGAAGGCGGTTTAGGTTTCAGCCTGAAGTGGAATATGGGATGGATGCACGATTTCACGGAATATATGAAGCTGGATCCATATTTCCGTAAGCATAATCATCATCTGATGACATTTGCCATGAGTTATGCATACAGTGAGAATTATATCTTGGTATTGTCGCATGATGAAGTGGTACATCTTAAGTGTTCGATGCTTAATAAGATGCCGGGACTGGGATTTGATAAATATGCTAACCTTAAAGCTGGTTATGCATTCATGATGGGACACGCCGGTAAGAAGCTTCTTTTCATGGGGCAGGAATTCGCACAGCTTCGTGAATGGAGCGAGGAAAGAGAACTTGACTGGTTCCTGTTGGCTGAGCCGGAGCATCAGCAGATGAAAGAGTGGGTAAAAGCGTTGCTTCATCTGTATAAGAGTCATAAAGCGATGTATGAGATGGATCAGAGCTGGGAAGGATTTGAATGGATCAATGCGGATGATGGATACAGAAGTATCTATAGTTTCATGAGACATTCCAAAGGTGCAAAGAAGAATCTGTTGTTCGTCTGCAACTTTACGCCGATGGCAAGAGATGATTACAGAGTCGGAGTTCCGAGAAAGAAACAGTATAAGTTGATTCTGAACAGTGATGAGGAAAAATACGGCGGAACCGGAGCGGTAAGGAAGAAGATCTATAAGGCTGAGGCAAAAGAATGTGATGGAAGACCGTATTCATTTGCTTATAAGCTGCCGCCTTACGGAGTTGCTGTGTTTGAATTTTAAGAGGAGTAATTTTAGGATTATTTAAATTTTGGAATAGAGAGATTTTAATTTGAATAAAGTAAAATAAAAAACGCCGGGAAGTTTTTTTAAGCTTCCCGGTGTTTTTATACTAAAGTATGCAAGAAAAGCTGCCAGTGGCAGGTTTGCTGTATTGTCATTATAATTCGTTTGTTACTATAATTACCTGCTAATGCTTATGTCTAGTTGGCAGAGCCGTTAGTTGTGGAATCAGACGTATCAGAGTTGGAAGAATCTGATTCGCTGCTGCCTGGTAAGCTGCTCTGAGTATCGGACTGATCATCGGCACTGTTATTCAGTGAAGAATCATCCGCAGAGTTGTCTGTTGTGCCGGCATCTGAAGAATCTGCATCACTGTTCAGAGAATCATTCTGTGTGTCGTCAGACTGATCATCATCAGTATCTTTGCTGTCCTCTGTATTGGCATCGTTTTTGCTCTTATCTGAATTGTCTTTTTTAGAATCGCTTCCGCCGAACAGATCCTTGAAGAATTTCTTGATCTTGCCCCAGAATCCGCTGTCATCGCTGTTGTCATCCGAACTGCTGTCGGAAGAATTATCTGCGCTGTCGGAATTGTTCGAAGAAGAGTTGTCGGAAGAATCCAGTGTGCTGTTACTTACGACATCATCGCCGAGTGCACTGTCATCCGTATTGTTGATGATTCCGCCATCAGAGCTGTCACTGCCGCCGAAGATTCCCTTGATGGAATTCCAGAGGTTGGAGAAGAATCCCTCGCTCTTTCCGTCGATGTTGTTCAGTGTATTCTTCAGTGCTTTGACATCATAGTCATACTGGGAAATGTTCTTTAACAGTTCAGTGATCTTGTCGATCTGTTCCTGTGTCAGAGTGACATCGTTATTCTTGGCAGCATCTTCCACTGCATCCTGAATATCGTTTTCATCTTTTAAGCCGTCTTCAATAACGCTTTCTTTGGCATCATTCATGACATCTTCGGCTTTGTCCTGTCCGATATCATTTGCCAGATCTCCTGTTGTGACAAGTTCGTCGGTTGCGGCAGCCTTCTGATCTTCGTTCAGAGTTGTTCCGGTGGCTTTCTCATAAGCCATCATGATTCCTGTCAGTGCGCCTGTTCCGGATACTTCGATCGGAGAAGCAGCGATAACGTTACAGTTCTCGACACCGGATGTAAGAAGTGTACTGGAGATCATAGAACTTGTAACATAAGTTAAGTTGGAAACCTTTACTTGGATTCCGCCGCTTGTGGTCGGCTCTACATATGAACAGCTGTAGGTACGGGTACCGATCTGTTCTTCCGGAGCGACCCCTTCGAGATATTTTCTTTCATCTGCATTGGTAACTTCGATGACTTCTGCTTTGTCAGAAGAGGTACCAAAGTACTCATACATGGAATTCTTCTGTGAATCTGACAGGTTGGCTCCAAGTGTTACAACTTTAGATGAATCTGCCTTTACGACCAATGGTGCCGCAGTAGAACCAAGTACAACTGCCATGGCAACTGGTAATGCTCTTTTTAAATTTTTCATAATGCGTGGTGTGTTCACCATGCCCCCTTTTTATTAAATATATTTATCCCTGTTACTTCTTAAATATAGCATAAAAAACTATGTTTTCCTAGGAAATATAAATTAACTATTTCTAAAGATTTTCTGTAGACGTGCGTCAAAATCGTTCTGTGATATCATCCCCTGCATGACAGCGATCAGTTCCTGGTCTTTGAAAAAGAGAAATGTCGGAAGAAGATCTGTCTGATACTCAGCTGCGAGAAGTTCGGATTCTGTGGTCTCTACTTCAAAAAAGCGAATGCTGCCGGAATATTTTTTCTGGTATTTTTTTTCGAGATCTTCTATAATGGGACGCATCATTGCACATTTTCCACACCAGACGGCGTAGAACATGACTACGGCAAACACGGGATGTTCCGTGCTTTCACCCGCCGGTGCATCGGAAGAAAGCTGCCAGTGACAGGCCCTGAAGCTTTCAAAGTTTTGTGTCGTCAGATGTAACATAAGCTTCCACCCTTTCACAGGATTACAGGAGCATAAGATATGCTCTCTATTAATATATGAAAGGAAAGGGAAGAGGTTCCTTTATCTGCGTTTTGCGATCAGTTTGCAGATCGGATTGCCCATGGAAGAGAATTTTGCTTCATATTCGGTCATAATATTTCCTTGGTTCATCTTACTGTCATTATGAAGATCATAGGAAAGCTGATCCAGAACGAACAGTTCGGAAGTCTTAAGTTCTTCTACGGAAAAGTCGAAGAGCGGACGGTTGTCTGTCTTGAATTCTACGGTTCCGTCTGCAGTCAGGACTTTGTCATAAAGCTTGAAAAATTCGTTGGATGTCAGTCTTCTTCTTGCATGGCGGGCCTTTGGCCATGGATCGGAGAAGTTCAGGTAGATACGGGATACTTCCGCTGGGGCGAATACCGTCGGCAGGTCATTCGCATCCATACAGATGAATCGGATGTTGGCAGGAGCTTTTCCTTCGGCTTCCAGTTCCTGGAATTTCTCAACGGCACGTAATAAGACGCTGGAATAGCGTTCGATGCCGACGTAGTTGATCTGTGGGTTTTCGGCTGCGAGAGTCAGAAGAAACTGACCTTTTCCCATACCGATCTCGATGTGCAGCGGTCGTTCATTTTGGAACTCCTGATTCCAGTGTCCGCATAAGCTTTCCGGATTCTTAACAACTTCTTTGCAGGCTTCGAGAACGCTCTCTGCACGTGGTATATTTCTAAGACGCATATGTGTGTTCCTCCTTATAATCAATGGATTTGCAAGGATTTTCTGACATTTTGCAAATCGTTCTTAGTTTAGCGTCTGTGCAGGAAAAAG
>UMLF01083509.1_pt1 | contig 12016 bp, 12 predicted proteins | sample 1966501 | NCBI WGS metagenome assembly UMLF01 (sample SAMEA4836194, study PRJEB28245) | human gut metagenome | biome: gut microbiome; material: fecal sample | place: Denmark | collected 2008 | reverse complement strand
ACCCCTTTGACAGTGTGTTTTCCTAATAGGCGCTAATCATAGGCTACTGCCATACAGTCGATAACCGTACAATATGCATCAAATCCTCTTCCATTCACGAAATGAATGGCGTTTAGCAAAAATTTTGCTTCAGGCTTATCACTTTTCTCAAGACGTGCAATATCTGCATCACTAAAGTTCACATCAAAATAAGTGGCAACATCAAGTCCTAAACATACAAGTTTGACCCCAGATTCATATACAATTTTTGCAGCTTCCGGATCGACATATACGTTCCATTCACTCTGTGGGGTATCACCAGTTGCATTTAAAAAGGCATAATCATTAAGTCCAAAAGCACCGGAAATTGCGATGATTTCCGGAATCATATCTTTTATTTCAGGAGCTTTGATCATTGCCATTGCGATATTACTCATTGGGCCTGTAGAAACCAGTGTAACTTCGCCTGGATTTGCTTTTACCGTTTCAATGATAAGATCAACCGCATCTAATTTGGATAACGGCATTTTCGGGTCAGGAAGAAAAGCTTCTGCCTGTCCATCTTTTCCATGTGTAAATGGATCGCTTGGGCTTTTACGAATAATCGGATTTGCCATACCGCGTGCAACCGGAATGTCAGTTCTGTTCAGCAGTTCCAATACCTTTCTTGCATTTACACATGTTACATCTACCGGATAATTACCATTTACAGTTGTTACTGCCATTACATCAAGTTTTGGAGATTTAACCGCCATAACGATTGCCATAGAATCATCCATACCCGGGTCACAGTCTAAAATAATTTTCTTAGTTTCCATTGTTCCGTCTCCTTTGCTAAATTTTGCTAAATTATACCATTATAATTTATCTTTTTCAATATATTTCACATATTATTTTAGCTTTATTTATCATTATTCATAAAAAAGAAACATACACAGAAATTTCGATGTATGTTTCCACAAAAAATTCACTAAATATAAAACAGGATTATTTTTTCCTTTTTCTAAACAGATATTCATCCAGTTCTGTTTTTATATTATCCGGAATTTGCCTGGCAACAGGACAAACTGCAGCTTTCGCCAGGCGTTCTGTAAAGTTGGATAAGAAATTGATATCTTTTTGTAACTGTTTCATTGATAAAACATCTTTTAAGTCATAACGGCTGTGAATAGGTGCAATAATCGTGTGTGCAATACGTGCAAAAGATACTGCAGGTATTCCTTTATCTGCAAATGGCGTAGAGTCACTAGAATAGACTCCAGATCTTGCTGCAATCGGAAATCCCATTTCTGCTGCCATATATGCAATATAATGTTCAAGTTTTTCTTCAGCGGATACACAGGCAATAAACTGTCCCATATAACTTCCGATCATATCCAGATTGATATTGAAAACCATTTGTTCCAGTTCTTTTTCATGATCCTGCACATATGCTTTTGAGCCCAGCAGACCGCACTCCTCGCTTCCACAAAAGAGAAAACGAAGGCCAAAATTTCTTTCCTTGTCCCGCATTTTTTCCATAATACCAAGCAGACCAACGCAGCCACTCATATTATCGTATGCGCCATGGGATAGGGATGTAGAATCATAGTGTGCACTTAGCACAATCCATTCCTTCCTTTTTCCGGAAAGTTCCGCAATAACGTTATGGGATTCTCCTTCATATTCACTCTGTTCTACTTCCAGGCGTACTCTTTTTGTTTCGTTCTTTACTAGTTTTACTGCTTCATTAACATTAATCATTGCACATAAAACTTTTCTTTCCTTTCCTACCACAGCTTCTCTTAATTCCCTCTGATCAATGTCTGTGTTCGGATAATGTGCGTCCCCATATCGGAAAAGAATTGCCTTCGCACCGGCTTTCATTAAATCCTGGTAAGTAAAAAACGAAATATTTGATGTATCCAGTAATACGATTTTATCTGCAGCACCTGTGATTGAAACAGGGTCCGTTCCCGGCATATAATATAATTCACCTTCTACAGTTCCGCTGCCACAGCCTTTGAAAGCTTTACAGGGTATCTCCACACCATCGGCAAAAAGATGTGCTTTTTTTATCGTACTCAAAGAAACCCGGAAATTTTCCATCTTTACCTGTGCACCTATATTTTCACATTGCTTTTTCAAATAAACTGCAACCTGCAGTTCTTCTTTTGTTCCACTCGTATGGACAAAATCTGTATTTTCAAAAACCGTTTCCAGATTCAAACTATATCCCCCTAATTTTTTATAGGATCATTTTTCCTACAGATGCTCTCTCCTTTAGCACAGGTGTATAATAATAATTACTCGGGGCATCTTCTTCCTCTGTTTTTTCCAGATCAGCCAGCATCACTTCAACAATCTTTTCGGCAAGCTGCGCCGTATTTTGTTCAACACTGGATAAAGGTGGAGTAAGGAAATCACAGATTGAAGTATTATCAAATCCAACAACTGACAATTCTTCTGGAATTTTAATCTTTTCTTTCTTGGCATATTCATAAATTCCAACTGCAATCTCATCGTTTCCTGCAAAAATTGCAGTTACCCCCTTAGAAATAAGGTCTTCTGCTCCCATCGCACCTGTATTTTTCGTAAACTCGCCATAATAAACCAGCTTCTCATCATATGAAATATCATAGCTCACCAAAGCCTGCTTATATCCATCCATTCTTTTTCGAACGGTATAGGCATCCTTTTTTCCCATGATACATCCAATCTTTCTATGCCCACAATGTATCAAAGATTCTGTCGCAATTTTTCCACCTAGCTTATTGTCTGTCGTTACGAAATCACAAAACACAGAATATACTGCACGGTCTACAAGTATCATAGGAACGCCACTGTTTTGCAAAGCCTTCAGCATTTTGGGCAGCTTTGTATCTTTTTTGCCTGTACAAGGAGGTATCACGATAATCCCATCCACATTTTTGCAAGTCAGGCTTTCTAATGCTCTATAACAGCAGTCAAGATCATTTCCAACTGTACATTGAAAAACCGTATATCCTTTTTTATATAATTCCTGAGTAATCTTATATGCCAAATCTAAAAAGAATGGAATTGGCTCTGGAAGAATAAGCCCTACCGTCTTAATGTTGCCAAACCTGTCTGCAGAAATCAATCCCTGATCCTGAAATTTCATTTCTCTGGCTACACGTAAAATTTTTTCTTTTGTTGCTTCTGCCAAGCGGCAGGGACGGTCATTCAAAACCTGTGACACTGCGGTTGGCGACACCCCCGCTGCTTTTGCAATATCTTTAATCTTTACCTTCACGAAATTTTCCTCTGCTAAATTAATTTAGCAAAATTATAGTATAATTCACAAATCTCGTCAAGGATATTCTGTTCTTCTTGCAGCATTCTATTTCAGTTCTGCCAGCAATGAATTTCCAATAGTATTTTTCGGCATCTTTACGTCAAAATTGTCTGTAATTGTACAGCCAACTACAGCGAATGAGTTCTGATCATCCAGCTTTTTACCGTACTCCATCGACGGAGAGTACATCAGTAATGGTACCATTTCTTTTGTATGGTCGGTTCCTTTAAAAGTTGGATCATTTCCATGGTCTGCTGTTACCATCAACAGATCATCGTCTTTCATTTTTGAAAGAAACTCTCCAAGCTTTACATCAAATTTTTCTAATTCCTGTGCATAACCTTCCGTATTGCGGCGATGGCCCCACAGAGCATCAAAATCGACCAGGTTCGTAAATACCAGACCCGTAAAGTCTTTATCCAATAAGGAAATTGTCTGTTCCATACCATGTACACTGCTGACAGACTTATAGCTCTCCGTTATTCCTTCTCCATCGAAAATGTCTTTTATCTTTCCAACACTAATAACATCGTAATCTGCAGATTTTAATGCGTCCAGTGCTGTTTTTCCATTTGGTTTTAAGGCATAATCATGCCGGTTAGATGTTCTTTTAAATTCTCCGCGTTTCTTTCCAACATAAGGTCTGGCAATCACGCGTCCAACTTTCCATTCATCTTTCATTGTAATTTTACGTGCGATTTCACAGCAGCGATATAATTCTTCCAGCCCAAATGTCTCTTCATTTCCACAGATTTGAAGTACGGAATCTGCTGAAGTATAGACGATCATATGTCCTGTTGCAATTTCCTCTTCCGCAAGTTCATCAAGAATTTCTGTTCCACTTGCGCTCTTATTTCCAATAATGACCCTTCCGGTTCTTTTTGACAATTCATCAATCAGTTCCTTTGGAAAGCCAGTTTCCGTGAATGTCTGAAAAGGTTTCGTAATATGAAGACCCATCATTTCCCAGTGGCCGGTCATGGTATCTTTTCCAATACTGGATTCAAGCAGTCTGGCCTGATATCCCTGGATATCACCAGTATAATTTACATGCGTGAGTTTATGCAGCCTTCCCAATCCCAGTCTCGCAAGGTTCGGAATTTTTAATTCAGAAACATTTTCATCAATATGTCCGCATGTATCGCAGCCTTCATCATCATATTCAGCTGCATTCGGCATTGCTCCAATTCCAAAAGAGTCTATTACAATTGTAAAAATCCTTTTATATTTTTTCATTCTGATCCTTTCTACCCCATTACAGACAAGCTTCCAATGCGACTTTCATCATATCTGTAAATGCTGTTTGACGTTCCTCTGCAGTTGCTTTTTGACCCAGTGGGAATGAATCGGATATAGTTAAAAGGCAAGCAGCCTTTTTTCCTAATACATTCGCATTATGGAACAATGCGAAACTTTCCATATCGACACATGCGCACTGGTGTTTTCTATTGATTTCTTTATAGTCATCAACATTCTTTTCACAATAGAACACATCGCTTGAATGAACTCTGGCAAGTGTTACTGGAATCTTCAGTTCTTCTGCCACTTTCATAATTTTATTATTCAGCTCTTGATTCGGTAAAACGATGTCCTTATCATATCCATTTTGTGTCCGCGCAAATGTAGACTCACTCCAAACGCTATCTGCAAGTACAACATCTTTTAATGCAAGGTTGGCAACATAGGCTCCAGCAGAACCAATGCGGATAATCTGATCCACGTCATACATAGAAAATAACTCATAGGAATAAATCCCCATTGAGCCCATTCCCATTCCACTTGCCATAACGGTGACTCTTTCCCCCTTATAAGTTCCCGTATATGCATAAATATTTCTGACTGAATTTACCAATTCTGGATTTTCCAGAAAAGTTTCAGCAATAAATTTCGCACGCAATGGATCTCCTGGCATTAAAACTTTTTTTGCAATCTGGCTTTTCTCAGCCTGGTTATGTGGTGTTGGCATAATTTCCTTCTCCTTTAGCTCTTGATTTTTATATGATTATAAAATATTATATAAATCAAAATTAAAAAAGGCCATTTGGCACTTTTAGCCAAATAGATTTTGGAGTGATCATCAGTATGAAAAATACAGATTTGCAAACACTTTCATCCAGCGAACAGGCATTTGTAAAACAATTTCTTGGAAATGCCCCGCAGACTTTATTGTCAGCGGCTATAATACAAAACCATCCTAAAAACCATAAACTGATCCGAGCTAACGATGCCTGCTCTTATGTTTATATTTTATTAAAAGGAAAATTACAGGCAATAGAAGAACGGTTATCTTATGAGCCCTACCACTTTATGGAGATCACTGCTATCAACATTGTCGGAGATTATGAATTATTTACCCATGACATTTCCAGAATGGTTACACTCATCACAATGGAGCCCTCTCGTTTTATTCTGCTTCCAGCAAAAGACTATATTGAATGGATACGAGGTGATGCAGCAGCTCTTTTTCTTCGCACGCAAATGCTGATCAGGCACACTGTCCTGCAAAGTCAAAATGAACGCAAAATACATTTTTTGAGTAATCGGGATAAATTACTACATTTTTTGTACTTTCAATATAACCATTATGCGCTTCCGGGTACTTTATTTCAGATTAAATACACACATGCTGAATTAGCCAATATGACGGGATGTTCTGTTAGAACAATTAATAGATTAATAGAAATTTTTTTTAAAGAAGGCTTGATTTTTATTAAAAAGGGAAAAATTTATTTATCGGAAGAACAAGCTCATATAATCGATGAGACTATTAGAAATAATAATTAAAATAGACATAAAAGAAACACTTCTGAATCTATTTCAAAATTTTCTCCAAATTCTTCCAATTCGTCGAAGCGCATCTGTTCCAGTGTCACATAGGCTTCAATCTGTACAACTTTGATTTCAAAAGGGATCAGCCCCTTTTCTTTTTGGTAATGGATGTAGATCTGGATGAGCATGGAAGTGATACGGTTTTGGGTAAGGTCACGCTCTTTCTGGGCCAGATCCCGGTCATTTTCCGCAAGTCGGCGTTCTGTCTGTGCCAAAGGTACGTTCCTGCTGGGCTAGCTGGTCCTGCTGTCCAGCCATAGTGGAAATACTGATAGAGATATTGATAAGGGACATTCCGTAATAAAAAAGCAAAACAATGGCAGCCGCAAAAGGCAGAACGATATAGGAGACCAGACTTGCAAGGATTCCACGGGTAAGCTTCTGCCGGAACTGAAGCAGAAGGGAAAAATCCAGCAGCATTCCCAGCACGGGGAGCAAAATGGAAATATAATATCCGGGATTTCTGTGGTAATAATTCTGCGCATCTATGTAATAATGTAGATGAGTAAATTGTGATACGCATACAAGTAGGATGGCTATGCTGCAGATGGCGTAAACGGCATTTACCCTGCGGTTCTTCCTCTTCTCTTTCGGATCCTTTTCAAAAATCCAGCAACACACATAGCCGTGATAGATCAGTAGCAGAATGTCATTAAAGAGAAAAACAAGGAAGTTGCTGATCAGTACCTTATGCCGCGCTGCGCTGCCAGGGCTTCTCCAGAATCTCTAGGCAATAGCATCACTTGCCAGAAAGACAGCGCTGGAGAAAAGCATCAGAAGCATATATTTTTCTTTTCACGTTCAATCTTCCTGCTCAGGTGCATACAGAAAAATGCAAGCAGGCAGAATATACTGCCCCAGAGGAGAAGGGCGATGTGGATGGATTGGCGGTTTGTCATGGGGATCCTTTCGATATTTATGCCCACTATACAATATTTAATCCTTCTAAATATTGAATGGCTGTTTCTATTAGGGACATACATCTATTATAAAAATATTTGTAATGCCGTTTATCAAGGACATTTGTTTGAGTTGTTTCATGATGACGAATACTGAAACTATTACCTATTTCTGTAAGCTCATGAAATTCTTTATCAAATAAGTCTTTAAATACTTTTTGATTATCACTCATATCACTTATGAGTTTTTCTACGGAATTTCTTTTATTCATTGTGGAGGAACAATAATATGATTTTAATCGTTCAAATGCATCCCAAAGTTTTTCCACGGCAATCTGAAAGTTACTTTCATCATAATATTTGGTAGCTTCTTGCAATAATTCTTTCAGTCCTGCTTCTTCAATGTTCATTAATGAATTACTTCCTATTCGGGTATCAAATACCCTGCTTATTTTTCCATTATATAAAGAAAAAGGAATTTCATTCAATTTCAAAAGTGCATTAATGCCTGGCTCAAATTCATTTCCTTCACTATGTCTATTAAAGAATTCTACGGCATCAAAAACACAAAACGGTGAGCTAGAAAGAATAAAATTTTGTAAATTATCAGTTTCAACATATTCTTTTTGATTGTTATAGCATTTAGGGGTATAAAATTGTTTTATGTCTTCAAATACATCTGCTGCTATCGTTGTGGGATAATTGAATCCAGTTTCAGTTGTTGCATAATATCCTATATTATAGTGCTCCAAAAACTGATAAATTTGATTTCTGGCCTTTTTGCTTATGGATAAGGATAGTTGCTTTTCTTTTATTTCCTTAGAATGACGTTGGGAATATGGAATAAATAAAGTAATTTTTTCATTTTGATATATTCTCCATCCATAAACATCTCGGTTGGATATTTTTTTTGCTGGGTATAATTCATATCCGTCATTTTGTAATAAATCATTAATTTTTTCCAAATATTCCTTCCAATATCCTTTATCATCCCTAACGGCTGGATGAAATATCTCACAGATAAATTTTAAATATTTTTCATCACTGCCATTTATTAGTTCGAACCGTTCATCTTGAAAAACCCAACAGAAGGGATAATCTTCATTGTTTATTGTATGCTGCCATATGTCGCCTTCAGCATCTTTATATCTTAGGTCTTTACTTGGAAGCTTTTTTAAATTGTACAGTCTTTTGAGAAAGTCAACCTCAGTAAGTCTTCCCCAATAATAATATATAATTGTTTTAGCTTCGAAGAATTCGTCTATTACTAAACCATTTCGAAATAAATCTAATATGTCACGCCTGGTTATCTCTGTAATACGATTCATTATATTTTCCTTTCGAACTTTTTTTAGAAAATTTGCGGGTACCGTATTTATTCTTCATTATTTAAAGTATTACTGAAAATATCAAAAGTATTGATAGAGCTTTTGGTGTCTAGGTAAATATCTTTTATAAACTTGGATAATGGCCTTTTTCCAAATTCGTCTGGGTTAGCATATCCTCCATATAACAACCTATATAATTCATTTTCATCTGTAAACAATAATCCTGTTGAGCTTATTAGGGATTTTATATAAGTCGGATTGTAATATTTCATTTTTGTAATTATTTCCTGTACAATATCTTTATGTTTATTGTATATTTCTTCCAAATGAAGATTTTTAGCATCTTCTAGAGCCTCTTCGTTTGAAGAAACTATTTGAAGTTTTATTGCTTCTGAATTTTCCATATAATCACAGCCAAGCAAGTCGTATCTGAATGAAATATTATCTTTAATTTCCTGCAAATATGGGTAGATATTGAAATTTGTATTATTTTTTATACTATTGCAGGTTCCACAAACCGGAATTAGATTATAAAAGGATACTGCGAACATTGGAAATTCATCTTTAGGGTAAAAATGGTCTAGTTGAAAGGTGCCACTATACATTCGCTGAATACTTTTATTAATTTTTAACTTTTCAATAAAGTTTCTATTGCAATAAGGGCAAACATCCATTCCAGCTTGTTCATAAATCAGTTGTTTGGCTTCCTGAGGCATTCCTTGATATAAAACTTTAACTATATAATTGTTTTCTTTATTGCAAATATTGTTAATCTGTGTAAATTCATCTTTTATTTGTTTATAATTAGGATGAGATTTTAATGTATAATATAAGTTGCGCAATTCCTCTGGCGCTAAAAGTATAATTTCTTTGAATTCTTTTCCCTGGAAAATTCTTTTGCATTTTTCATTTATATCATACAGGAACGAAGAGTTCCGATTTTGGACAATTAATTCATAAAATTTATTTTCCTTTTCTTCATTTGGGGTGTATTTTAGAGGAATCATATATCTTTCTCCATGATTTTTCTTTTCTGTATTTCAAGCTGCTTTATTTTTTCATCAAGTGCATTAAGTATTTCTGTTTTTTTTGCTGTGTTCTTAAATTTTTTTAATAATTTGTCATTTAATTTATTTTTTATCAGAGAGTCTCCGATACATTCAATTTTGATTTTATAAGTATAGAAACTTTCTTTAGTCATAACAGATGCCTCATTAATATCTTTTATGATGTCTTGAATATACTTCATTGCAAATTTCCCCATTGAATTATTTCCAAGATAAAAGGTATCGTTCAATATTTCATATAGATTTGCGCCAAAGGTTTCTTTATGTACGGTATTATCAACTTTTGTTCCGTCTTCCGTTTTTTGTAAATATATTATATTTCCTTTTGGAAAATTGCTAAGAAAAAGAGGTGAAGGTGTTGTCATTACAACTTGAATTTTTCTTCCCCTATAGCACTGGTTTATAAGCATTACAAAATAATCTATAAAGTCTCTTTGCCATGCTGGATGTAAGCTTAAATCAATTTCATCTAAGCATACAAGTAAATCTTTTCTTGTATGATGTTGTATTTGGGTTGTATATATGTCTAACTGGCTAAGAAAATACATCCAAGACATTAAGTTTTGAAAAACTCGTTCACCTGATGAAAATATTAGGTTGCTTATTCGCAAATAACGAAGTAAAAAACTGCCATAAGATCTTTTTCCATCGTAGAGATCTTTATTTACTCTTGCTCTTTTATCAATATATGTAATAAAGTCTTTCCAGTCACTGGATTTGGGTAAGGAATCTTTTGAGATTTTTTTAATTTCCTTCCCTGATTTGTATGCATAATCCTCTACAGGAACTAAATTTTTTATTGACGGAATTTTATTCATCAGTTTTGAAAAAACATTTATTTCTGTTAAGGCTTCACTAAAATATGAGTTTTCAGATGTTTTTTTTTCTGAAGAAATTATTTTAGAAAATATTTCTTCAAGTGAAAAATCAGACTTTAATAATTCTCCATTATTTTTTAAACACCATTCAAATATAAAATTTATTTTTAATACATAGATAATATCCATCTTTATTTTATTGTGATCAAATTTCTTTTCTAAATCAGTCAAAATTGTTTTTATTGAATCAAGTAATTCAGTATTTTCAATATTGACTTTGGAGATAATTGAATATACAGATTGAACATTTATTTGTAAATTAGTTTGAATAAAACCTTCATAAGTATTAATGAAATCGGTTGTAATCAAGAAGCTATAAAATAACAGATCACAAATTTGTTGAAAATCTTTTGGATTTTTATTTTTCTTTAGTAATTTACTGTATAAGTCAAAATTGTTATAGAGACTGGTTGTTTCTGGGAATATAAATTCAAAAAAAGTATTGCTAATTGAAGTTAAGCTTGCAGGCGTTATTACTAATTCATCAAGAGTTTCACTTGAGCCCATTCCACTAATATTATCAAAATAACTATTGGAAATATAGATTTTAGTAAATCCACGATATGCCTGGTTATTCAAAATATTATATTGAACGATATCAGGATTATTATTTACATAAAACAAATTTTTGTTTTCTGTGAAAACCTCTGGAACATCAATATTACATTTGTTGATATTAGTATATAGCGATAATTGGTTATTATCCTTTAGTATAATTAAATTCATATTGTGTTTATAATCATCTTCGGCTAGAGCATGATAACGAGGGTCATTTTCTTTATCATATGGATAACAGTTCAATGTTAGTAGATTTTTCAAAAGAGTAGATTTGCCGGCACCATTATCTCCAACTAATACAGTTATATTTGAAATAACGTCTGAAGAGAATACATTATAAGCTATGTTAGAAGATATTTTTAGTTCGTATTTCTCAGGGGATGATTTTGACATAGAAATATTATATTCAGGCGAAAAACAAAAACCTTGTTCATGAATACAATTGTCGTCATAAATCCAATAATATATTAGCTCCATAAAATTTTCCTCCATTCTACCAAATATATTTATATAAAATGCCAAAATTTGACTGCTTTAGGCTGCTTTTATAGGACTTGATTATGATAAGTATTCACTTAGGTTGATCTTTCATATTATTGATATTATTTGTATTAGTAGTATCAATAGATGAAGGGTTTAACTCCAGTTCTTTTAAAATTTTCTGTCCTTCTTTTTCATGTGCCAAAGATTCATGCTGATTATCTATAAATAATCTAACGGCATTACAAAGTGTAAGCGCCCCCAATATTCCTACTATTCCGCCTTGGATTCTTCCTTTTACAAGCCCTTTTTTATTGGCTAAATTGATTTCTTCCGTAAAATATTTTCCAATGTGAGTAAATCCTTTTTGCATATTTCCATTCCCAAGTTTCTTTAAAGCATGTGTCATATCCGATGCTGATTTGTTATGATCTGTTATTAAATCAATAATTTGTTTTCCTGTATTGGTCATAAGCGTTTATCTCCTTTGAAAGTAATCAATTATTTTTTGCGGAAATAAGAAAAAATAAGAAATTATCTTATAAAATAAGGCAAGCCTAAACAGACCTGCCTCTTTATAATAATTTTTCAGTTATTTCATTACATACAAATTTTCATCAATCCACTTCTGGACCTCTTTTTCGTTCACTTTAACCAGACGGGCAATCATCTTTACGTCCATGCCCTCTTCTGCCATGGAAAG
>UMLF01064969.1_pt1 | contig 12017 bp, 10 predicted proteins | sample 1966501 | NCBI WGS metagenome assembly UMLF01 (sample SAMEA4836194, study PRJEB28245) | human gut metagenome | biome: gut microbiome; material: fecal sample | place: Denmark | collected 2008 | reverse complement strand
AAGCCGCCGGGTCCAGGCCGCCTGAAAGCGTTCTCCCACTGGGTGGCACGGTCAGGTTATATGCCCTGGCGAGCCTTGTGATGCTGTCAAGCAGAATCATCACGTCTTTTCTGTGTTCCACCAGACGCTTAGCTCGCTCAATCACCATCTCCGACACCCTTTTATGATGCTCCGGAAGCTCGTCGAAGGTGGAATAAATCACTTCCACATTTTTTCCTACAATGGCTTCCTTAATATCCGTTACCTCCTCAGGCCTCTCGTCAATCAGCAGAATGATCAGATGCATCTCTGGGTTGTTTTGCAGCACAGACTTGGCCACATCCTTTAGCAGCGTGGTCTTTCCGGCTTTGGGCGGAGAGACGATCATTCCTCTTTGTCCTTTTCCGATGGGGGAGATCATATCCATCACACGCATGGCAATGGATTTTCCGGTTCTCTCCATACGCAGACGTTCATTTGGAAAGATCGGTGTCATGTCCTCAAAATTATAGCGCTTGGAAGCTGCGGAAGGAGACAGCCCATTGATGGTCTTTAAAAATAACAGGGCGCTAAATTTTTCCTGCTGGGTTTTCACCCTGGTATTTCCACTGATAATATCCCCTGTTTTCAAGTTAAAACGGCGAATCTGAGAGGGAGAGACGTAGACATCATTTTCTCCCGGCAGATAGTTGGCGCAACGGATAAATCCATAGCCATCCGGCATCACTTCCAAAATTCCGGAGGCCACGATCCCGCTGTCTAACTGCGCCAATTCTCCAGACATTCGTTCCTCGTGGCGTTCTTCCTGCCCGTGACGTTCCCCTTTATGCTGTTGAGGGATTGGCTGGGGACTATCGGCATGTCCTGCCTCTTCCTTTCGCTCCCGTTCCTGTTTTTCCTTTTTGGCCTCTTCTTCCTTTTCGTCCTCTTTTAACATCAGCTCTATGACTTCACTTTTTTTCAATGAAGAAATATTTTTCAGTCCTCTGGACTTTGCAATACCCTTCAAAGCAACCGCTGATAATGTTTCATATTGTTCTCGCGTCATCTCGCATATCCCTTCCTTTAATTTATCCTGATAACATATGTTCACACTGTGTTGGGAGTTCTTGTCTGAATCGACAGGAAATATAGATCATTGACCAAACGATCGCCCTGAGAGTCAACTGCCCCCAGGGCCTCTGGAATCCTTACACGCCTCTTACTATATCACACTTTTTTTCAGAAATCCACTGTTTCTTCCCCAAATCCCCATTCTTTCTAGGAGATCATACCTCCCGCCATCCCTCCGCCCATACACATCAGGCAGGTGGTCACAAGACCTATTGGGGATATTTGCTGGGAGCTTGCCGATGCTATGGACATCAAAAACAGCACGCCAAAATACAGAGTCCCTGTCAAAAGTCCCCACAAAAATTTTCGGTTTGCTCCCCCTTTCCCCGCCAATATACCGCCTAAAAAGCTGGAGAGCACATAAATAATCATGATGCCCACGGTTATTTTACTCTCATCCAGATCCATTTTGTACAAGAGCAGAGCCAACAGCAGCAACAGGGCTCCCGTAAGCAAATAAGCCACCACCAGAGCCCGGAGTACATTCCATACGCCGTTCTTTTTGATTGTTTTCGTTTCCATGACATCTTCTCCTGTCTATGTAACCCTTCCTTTGCCGAATTGTTACCGATTCTTTCCTTAAAAGTATATGACCAGGAAGGGGGCCTTATGCAGCCACAGCCCCGGACCGACGAATCTTTCCTTGCAATCTTACCCAAAATCATGTATATTCTTGTTAACAGACTTTTACGAAAGATGGAAACACGCTTTTTTATTGCTGCATAGTATGTGATACCAGGGTCATCCTATCTATTGACCCTTATTTTTTTAATGACAGGAGATGATGTTTTGGATTCCAGTGATGCCATACAATTTGGCGTAGTATTCATACTGGTCTTACTTTCCGCTTTTTTTTCCTCTGCGGAAACGGCATTGACCACGGTAAATAAAATTCGTATCAAAAGCCTGGCGGACCAGGGAAACAGGCGGGCGCAAACGGTTTTGAACGTTTGTGAGGACTCCGGAAAAATGTTAAGCGCCATTTTGATTGGAAACAATATTGTCAATCTTTCCGCTTCCTCCCTGATGACCACGCTGGCCACCCGATTATTCGGAAGCGCGGCTGTTGGTATCGCTACAGGCGTTCTGACTCTTATCATTTTGCTCTTCGGTGAAATTTCTCCAAAGACTCTGGCCACTGTTCACGCAGAGAAACTGGCCCTGGCCTATTCCGGGATTATTTATCTGCTGATCCGTGTCATGACACCTGTGATTTTTTTCATCAACAAGCTTTCTTCCCTTTTGATGCGTCTGCTGCACGTAGATCCCAACGCGGCTACAGACACCATGACGGAGCATGAACTTCGCACCATCGTGGATGTAAGCCATGAAAAGGGTGTCATCGAAACAGAGGAACGACAGTTGATCAATAATGTCTTTGACTTCGGTGATTCTCAGGCGAAGGATATCATGGTGCCCAGGGTGGATATGGTTTTTATTGACGTGAACAGTACCTATGAGGAGATTATTGATATTTTCCGGCAGGAAAAATTTACCAGGCTCCCAGTATATGAGGAGAGTACCGATAATATCATCGGCGTACTTAATGTAAAAGATCTTCTGCTCTATCGTTCCCCGGACGAATTTGATATCCGTCAGATTCTGCGGGATCCATACTTTACCTATGAATACAAAAAGACCACCGAGCTGATGGTGGAAATGCGCCAGGATTCCATTAACTTTACCATTGTGCTGGACGAATACGGCGCCACGGCAGGTTTGATTACCCTGGAGGATCTTTTGGAAGAAATTGTGGGGGATATCCGGGATGAGTATGACAAGGATGAGGAAGAGTTGATCCGCCATGTGGGCGACCGGGAATTTGTGGTCAGCGGTTCCCTGAAACTGGATGATTTAAACGACGCTTTGGAGCTAGATTTCGCATCGGAAGATTACGACTCCATTGGCGGCTACGTCATAGAGCGGCTGGATCACTTGCCCAAGGCCGGAGAATTTGTCGTGTTGGAAAATGGCATCCGCCTGGTGGTAGATGAGGTGATCAAAAACAGAATTGATAAAGTGCATATCTATCTTCCGGAAGAAGAAAAGGTTTCTACTTCCTCCGAAGCTTAAACTTTTGCCCTCCGATTGATCACGGAGGGCATTTTCATCAGGAATTCTCTCCCGGTTTCTTCATCTCAATCGTTTCCCCGGTCATCCGCAGGATATCCTTTATTTCCTCCAGCGGCATCTCCAGATAAGCAGAAAGCTCCTCGATGGAAACCTTATGCTCCAAGTCTTCCTCCAGGTTCTCCACTGCTTCCCGTAAATGATTCGCCCTGCCTGCCAGGTGCTCATCCAGCTGCCTTTGATCTTTGGACAAGCCGATGGCTTCTTCCATGGCCTCCTGAATACGCATAAACAGGTGCATCCGGTAATCCTCCAGACTGCCATCCTCCGGAAGCTGATCCATTGCCAGCAAAAGAGCCACATTTCCTTCCTGGATCAGATCACTTTGTGCCAGCTCCTGGCCCAGATACGTCATTGAAAGCTCATATACGGTCTTTAAATGCAGCTGTACCAGTCTTCCCCTCGCCTCTTCGCTTCCCCTGGCCGCCTCTAAAAATAGGGCCCGTTCCTCCTCTTCCGTGGCCTGTTCCAGTCCTTCCAATTCCTCCAGATACAGATCCAGAAAGTGGTCGGCTAAAAAGCTTTCCTCCTGCTGGGTTTCTTCTCCCGGCGGAACCAGCACCGTCCTTCTTTCTTCCTCAGACTCATACCCCACAACCTGAATCTTTTCGCTGAGAAGATATTCATAGATCAGCTTCATCTGCTCCTCATCCAGGCGGGCATTTGCAAAAAATGCCCGGATTTCCTCTGTAGTCAGACGGTTTTCTTTCCTGTCCGCCAGCTTTTTGATCTCACTTAACATTTCCCTGAATACTATTTTATTCTGCATGTTTATTTCCCTTCCAATATTTCCAGCGCTTTTTTCAGCTGATTATCTTCTTCCCGGCTGATAACCGATTGTTGCCGGAGTGACTCATCCAGCTCCACTTCCACGTCCGGTTCAATTCCCACCTTGTGTATATCATTTCCATCTGGGGTATAATATTTTGCAATGGTCATCTTCACCGCAGTTCCATCCGGAAGCGGAAACAGCCTCTGGACGATTCCCTTACCATAAGTGGTGGTTCCCACCAGCGTACCGATTCCATAATCCTTTACAGCCCCTGCAAAAATCTCCGATGCGCTGGCACTGTACTCATTCACCAAAATCACCAGGGGAAGGTCAAAGGTGTGCTTTCCGTCGCTTCGATACTCCGTTCTCTCCCCGTTTTTATCCTCTGTATAGACGATGATTCCTTCCGGCAGCATCTCATTTAAAATATTGCAGACAGTGTCCAGAACGCCCCCCAGGTTGTTGCGCAAATCAATGACAAGCTTCTCCATTCCCTGCTTGGTAAGCTCCTGCTTTGCTTCCAGAAACTGCTCTTCTGTCACCTGCTCAAAGGAGGAAATCGCAATATATCCCACCTGGTTTTCCAGCATATCCCAGGATACTGTGGGAACCTTCACATCCGCCCTCTTTACATTAAATTCCAGGTAGTCGTTCTCCCCATCTCTGATAACGGTAAGCTTTACGGAATCTTTGTCATTTTTCTTAATCTTAGCCACAACCTTGGTCAGATCTTCACCGGAAACCTCCGCATCATCTACCTTGTAGACCACATCTCCGGCCAAAATGCCCGCCTCCCAGGCAGGCGTTCCCTCATAACAGCTCACCACCGTAATCACTCCGGTCTCCGCATCCTGAGTCAATGCCACTCCGATCCCATTATAGATCCCACTGTTGGACTCCTGGACCTTTTGCAGCTCCTGTGCTGTATAATACTCTGCATAGTCATCGCCCAGCCCCTGAATCATGCCCTTGTAAATCTGATCCTCTACCTGTTCTGAATCGATGTCATCCAAATAATATGCATTTACAATTCCCTCAATCTGGCCGATTTTCTCTTCCACCGTATCCAGATTCACATGAAGCTCTCCCGGATTTTCCGGTCCTGAGATAAGCGCTGTCACTCGGTCTTTTACTGCAAACCCTGCCACTCCCACAACTACCGCAATGCATACCCCACAGAAAACTCCCTTAAAAAAATTGCCGTTTTCGTTCATGAATCTGAGCTCCTTCTTTCTTTTGCCCCCCACTTTGGTCTTTCCGGTAAACGGAAAGGTTTTGGTGCTGATAACATTCTATCACCTCCAAAACCTTTTTATGCCTTAGTATAAGCCTCTTCGAAAGGCTTTCTGTTCTCCCTGTCTAACCTCTCTTATCCCACATACTGGTGAGGATTTACATAGGAGCCATTCACAGTCACCCCAAAGTGCAGATGGGCTCCGGTGGAATACCCTGTGGATCCCACCGCTGCAATGCTCTCTCCCGCGCTCACCGATTGTCCCGGAGACACATAAAGGGCGGAGGCATGCATATAAACGGTAGAAATTCCCTTTCCGTGGCTGATAATCACATAATTTCCGGCAGACACGCTATACTCTGCTACCACCACTGTTCCGGAAGCGGCAGCCACAATAGAGGAGCCTTGGGGAGCGCCGATGTCGATCCCCTGGTGGTTAGAAGAAGCCCCTGCCGTGGGAGACTCTCTGCCTCCAAATTCGCTGGTGATCGTGTAGCTGCTGGGACAAGGCCACACAAATCCCCCCTGTCCGGAAGTCCCGGTATCTGACGACACCTCCTGTTGCTGAGAGGATTCTGTCTGTTCCGTCTGCTGGGTCTCTTGCTGCGCCTGCTGTTCGGCCTCCTGTCTGGCGGCCTGGGCTTCCTGTCTCAGTCGCTCTGCCTCTGCCTGAGCTTCTGCCTGAGCCTGGGCATCAGACTCCGCCTGGGCGGCTTCTGCCAAGGCCTGGGCCTCCTCTGCTTTTCTCTGGGCTTCCAGTGCGGCAGCCTCCTGCTTTTTGGCTTCTTCCGCAGCTTTAGCAGCAGCAGCCTCCTCAGCCGCCTGAATCTCATTCAGAATGGCCTGCTGCGCCTCCATTTCGCTTTCGTACTCCCAGGCCTTTTGCTCCTGATCGCTGATCTTTGCGGTATAATTCTGAATTTCCTGCTGTTTTCCCTCCATAACAGACTGTATCTCGGCCTCCTGCTGTTCTACCTCTTGCCGCATTTGTTTGCTGTCACGGTAATCCTCCTTCAGCTTCTTTTCCTTTTTGGCAACCTTCTTCTTTGTCTTCTGGTACTTGCTCAGCATGGTTCTGTCATACTCCGCAATCTGCGCTATGTACTCGGCATTGTTCAGCAAATCTGCAATACTCTGGGAGGAGAGCAGCATCTCCATGGATGCGTAGTCTCCATTCTCATAGAGGTATTGAATACGCTTCTTCATATCCTCGTACTGGGTCTGCTCAGCCTCCTTGGCCTTCTTGAGCTGTTTTTTTACTTTCTTAATTTCCTTCTCTTTCTCAGCAATCTGTAAATCCAAATGATGAATCTGCTCTGACAAGTCTGTCAGCTGCCCGTCCAGCTGGGTAACGCTCTCCTCCAATTCCTGCTTTGCCGCTGTTAAATCATCAATCGCACTGTTGACTTTATTTAAATCCTGTTCCAGCTGATCTTTCCTGGACTGCGCTTCTTCCTTACTTTTTGTGGAAGTGGCAGCCACATGCATCCCTCCATGGGCAGCCAGAACACATGCCAGCAAAACAGAAAACACTTTACGATTTCTTTTCTTCATAGATTATCACCCTTATTCCTTATACTCTCAAATGTTTCTTAACGGTAATGAAACTTCCCAGAAAACCGATGCCCATCCCCAGCGCCAACGACACCGGAATCAGGGTAGTAAACACTTCCCTGGTTGGCAAAAACTGCAAAAAACCGGCTAACAAGGAAAAGCGCTCCATCACATACCGAACCACTCTCTCATATACTACATACAGCACTACCAAAGGCACGGCACATCCGGCAAGGCCAATCAGCACTCCTTCAATCAAAAATGGAGCTCTGACAAACCCGTCCTTTGCCCCAATCAGCTTCATAATCGCAATTTCCTCACCCCGCACGGTGATACCTATGGTCACCGTATTACTGATCAAAAATACAGAAACGCAGAGCAGAATCGCTATAATAGCCACGGAGACGTAACCGATCAGGATATTAAAGGTGGAAAGGGTATTAGCCGCCTTCTCTGACTGATTGACTTTTCGGACCCCTTCCAGATCCTTGATATAATCCACCAGTTCCCCCTGATCCTCCACATTTTTCATATAGACTTGATAATTCGCGGAATTTGCCAGAGGATTATCCTCCTCAAATCCCTCTGCCAGTTCTCCATCCCCCTGAAAGTACTTGTCTTTATAAGAATCCCATGCCTCCTGGGCAGATACAAAATGGATTCTGGCCACCTCCGGGCGCTGCTCTATAGCTTTTCCGATCTGATCGATCATCTCCTGGGTGGCGCCCTCGTCAAAAAATACCGTAACCGCCACACCCTCTTCGGCGGATTTCACAATATAATTAAAATTCACCACAATGGCATAAAACAGCCCAAACAAAAAAATACAGGCCGTCATCGTGGCCACTGAGGCCAGTGAAAACCATTTATTCCGAAAAATATTCTTCATACCCTGTTTCAGGGTATAACCGATACTGCTGATTCTCATAAATACTCACCCTCTTGCTCGTCACTCACAATTTCGCCCTGTTGCACAACAATAACTCGCTTCCTCAGCGAGTTTACAATCTCTTTATTATGGGTTACGACAAGAACCGTGGTACCCTGTCTGTTGATTTCTTCCAGCAGATGCATAATCTCAAAGGAAGTTCCCGGATCCAGGTTTCCCGTAGGCTCGTCCGCCAACAAAATTGCCGGGCGGTTTACCAGTGCTCTTGCAATGGCTACTCTCTGCTGTTCCCCGCCGGAAAGCTCCGTAGGAAAGGACTTGTACTTTTCCGCCAGGCCCACCAGGGACAGCACTTCCGGTACCCTGCGTTTTATCACACGCCCCGGAACCCCGGTTACCCGCTGGGCGAAAGCCACATTCTCAAACACGTTGCGATCCTGCAAAAGCCGAAAGTCCTGGAATACGACGCCCAACTCCCTCCGGTATTTGGGAATCTGCCTGCGCTTCATGCGGTTTAAGTCCCGTCCGTTAACACCGATAAACCCATCTGAAGGCTCCAGTTCCTTCAGCAGCAGTTTAATCAGCGTGGATTTTCCTGAACCGCTGTTTCCGACGAGAAAAACGAACTCGCCCTTCTCAATGTGAAGATTTACCCCATACAAGGCAGGATGCCCTTTCGTATAGGACTTGCTCACATTCATTAAATCAATCATACAACCTCCTAAACTGCAAATAGCTCCTTCTCTCCCCCATACAGTCCCCATTTGCCGCTTTATCCGGTCAGCCGTCGGTTCATCAGATGCGGTCGCAACAAAGAACGGCACATCCGGCCTTGTCCGGCCTGATCAATAATCCTGGCTCTCCATATACTTCATATATTTAACTACCATCAGGGCAATCTTAAAGGTAATGGCGTCCTCGAATACCCGAAGATCCAGTCCCGTACTCTTTTGAAGCTTATCCAGCCGGTATACCAATGTATTTCTGTGAATATAAAGCTGCCTGGAAGTTTCGGACACGTTCAGGCTGTTTTCGAAGAATTTGTTGATCGTGGTCAAGGTTTCCTCATCAAAGTCATCGGGAGACTTTCCCTCGAAGATTTCCCGTATAAACATCTTGCAAAGAGGAATGGGAAGCTGATAAATCAGTCTTCCGATTCCCAGAGAGCTAAAGGCAATCACATGGCGGTCGTCAAAGAAAATCTTTCCCACGTCCAGGGTCATTCTGGCCTCCTTATAGGATCTGGAAACCTCTTTGATCTCATCCACAATGCTTCCGTAGGCAATGTGTGCCTCTGCCTTTTTCGCGCTTCCAAGGCAATCCAGAATCTGTGTGGCCACCCGCTCCATTTCCTCGTAGCCTTCGCCCTCTGCCAGCTCTTTTACAATAATAATACTCTTTTCATCCACCGCAGTGATAAAATCTCCGGGCTTATTTCCAAGCATGGTGCGGATGCTTTCCATGGCGGAATTGTCCTTCTCGTGATCGGTCTCCAGCACAAAGACCTCTCTGCGCACTTCCGTCTCCACATGAAGCTTCTTCGCTCTGTTGTAAATATCCACCAGGAGCAGGTTGTCCAACAGCAGGTTTTTAATAAAGTTATCCTTGTCAAACCGCTCCTTATAGGCTACCAGAAGATTCTGGATCTGAAAAGCGGCCATCTTTCCCACCATATAAACATCGTCACTGCTGCCCCTTGCCACCAGTACATACTCCAACTGGTGCTCGTCAAATACTTTAAAAAACTGATAACCCTGTACTACCTGGCTGTCTGCCGGCGACTCCGCGAAAGGCAGGACCGAAGTGGTAGCTTCATCTGCCTCGGGAAATGTGGTAGCCAAAACATTTCCTTCCAGGTCAATCACACACAGATCTATCCTGGAAATTACCTTTAATCCGTCAATGGTTGACTGCAAAATCTGATTTGATATCATGAAGTTCCTCTCCTTTACACATGTACCGCACACCCAAATACACATAACAATCTAACCTATATATTAATACAAAATGCTGAAAAAAGAAAGGGAAAATTACAATTTTTATATTTTCCTTTGCATCTTTGCACGCCTTTTTGCGCTTTTGTGCTTCATAATGTCAGAATCCACCTGAAACGAGTCATATGAAAGAAGGGCAGATGAATGGCTCACCTGCCCTTATCCTTACCCTTTTCTTTCCAGAAATCCCTCTCCCAAAACCTCTCTCGCATCGCTAACCACAACAAACGCCTCCGGATCTGCATCATAGACGACTTCCTTCAGATCCACAATCTCCTTTTTGGACACCACACAAAACAGCATAAATCTGTGTTCACCGGAATAAGCGCCCTGAGCGTCCAGGCAGGTCACGCCCCGTCCCAAATTCTCCATGATTTTTCCAGATACCTCATCCTTCTTTTTTGTAATGATAAAGGCAGTCTTTGCAAACTTCACGCCCTCAATCAACTGATCCGAAACCAGAGATGTAATAAAGATGGCGATAATAGCATACAGCGCCCGGTTCATTCCAAACAGGAAAGCGCCCAATAGTACAATGGCACCGTCAATCACCTGCATAATCTGGACTATGGAATAATGCTTCAGATAATGCTGAACCAACGCCGCCATCAGATCTGTTCCACCGGTGGTCGCTCTTGCCATCAGCACCATCCCGATTCCGATTCCGGCGATCACACCGCCGTAGACCGAGGACAGAAAAAAATCGCCGCCTCCCAAATCCAGCACTGGCAAAAGATATAGCCAGAAAGACAGGGAAATCGTAGCAAATAGGGTTCGCTTTAAAAAACGAAGCCCTTTGATCTTCATTCCCAGCAGAAACACCGGAATGTTCAGCGCCAGGTTGGTCAGCCACAGAGGAATCCCACCTGGTATCAGCTTCGAGGTGACTTCTTTGATTACAATTGCCGCACCAGTAAATCCCCCTGTCACCAGATTGACAGGCTCATACACTGAATTAATGGCCACAGCCATCACTGCCGTACCTGCAAACATCAGCAAATAGTCCAGAACCGCCGGACGACTCTTATGAAACTCCATGACCAATTTCTTCTCCTTTTTGTCTATGTACTCGATACCATGGTTAATCCTGCTCTTTCATCCTTCGCAATCTTCTTTTTTTCCATATTCTTTCCAAAAATTTGGGTTTTAACTCCGAATTCTCCTTAGAACAAAATATTTTTCCGGCACCGATTAACACTCTTGCCCCCAGCTTCGCCTTGTTCTCTGCCATAAATTCCTCCTGTCTGGGCGAGGAAAGGGTCGCTAAAAGAACATCCGGGGAAATTCCATTCACCAGATTCACAATGCCGTCCACATCCTCCTTCCCATCATCCGGAACACAAGAACCCACAATATTCAGTTTTGGGTAATGGATCTTCAGATATGTGAGGATTTCTTCCTTTTCTTCCTCATTCTCCCCGATCAGCATGATACTCTTTCCCGCATCCGATATATATTCTAAAAATGTACGGATAAACCACTGATTCTCTGCTTCCATCCGTCGCTCCGCCAAAGTAATCTCCGCTGCGTCTAAAACTTCGCGGTCCCCAATCAGGCTAAGATCCAGCTGTTTTAGCTTCTCCTGATATTTCTCTGACCCGGAAGCCTCCAGCAGTACATCAATCGTAATCATGCCGATGGTATTCAGGGCTTCGGTCTCCATATATCCCCTCACCAGCTCCATGGCCTTCACCACGCTGATATTATCAATGCTGACCCCTAATAGGTCTCTTTTCTCATCCATATGCTCACTCTCTTTTCTGTAAATCCAATATAGCAGAAAACAGATTTGATTTCAACAAAAAGCGAAGGGCAGTCAAACGTCCCGCCAAAATTCCTTTTGGTTCGTCTTTTTCGTTCACAATTTATTCATTTTACATTCAAAATTCTTTTACCCGACCATCATTCTTTCTTCATTTCTTCTGCATATAATAGTATCATCAGAGGAAAACAATCTCAGAAGTCATCATCTAAGTATTTTTATACTTTTCAAATAAACTTTTTCATAATAATGCCAGACATAATATGTCTGGCATCCTCCCTTTTCAGGGAGTTTTTTTATGCCAGAGGAAGCGGTCTGACTTTCCTCTGGCATCGCTTTTTAGACGTCTTTCTTAAATTTCAAACAGAAGATCCCCGTAGGACGGCATCGGCCATTCTTCTTTATCCACAATCATTTCCAGCTCGTCCACCGGTTTTCTCAGCTCCTCCATGGCTGCGCTTACCTTTTCATGGTAATAAACAGCCTGCTCTCTTCCAGCTTCCATACCTGCCGCTATCTCGGTCACTTCTTCCAGCTTAGCCAGCGCCATCTTGGTCTTCGACAGCAACGCTGTCGTTTCCTTTAATAAA
>UMLF01003390.1_pt1 | contig 12053 bp, 10 predicted proteins | sample 1966501 | NCBI WGS metagenome assembly UMLF01 (sample SAMEA4836194, study PRJEB28245) | human gut metagenome | biome: gut microbiome; material: fecal sample | place: Denmark | collected 2008 | reverse complement strand
ATGAACCCCAACAGCGCCGGCAGCCAGTTCTTCATCATGCACAAGGACGCTCCCCATCTGGACGGCCAGTATGCCGCTTTCGGCAAGGTGGTTGCCGGAATGGAGGTCGTGGATAAGATCGCTTCCGTCCGCACCGACTGGAACGATAAGCCCACCACCCCCGTCAAGATGAAGACCGTCGAGCTCATCGAGGGCTGATCTTCTGCGCTTCTGTCCCACACCGTCTGCCCGTGAAGTGCCCCGTCAAGCAGACAGAAAAATAATATAAGATTTTTGTTCGCCGTTTCCACAAGGGAACGGCGAATTTTTTGTGCAAATCGGCGTTAGGACGCTCGATTCATGGCACGGACGTGAGCTTGCAGCGTCCAACACGGGACATTTTTTTGATATTTTACTTCCGCTGTATCGTGATTGTTCTTGCTTGACATGAAAATACCCCCAGAGTACGCAGAGTTTTCTTTTTACTCTGTCTACTCTAGGGGTAGCATATCATGTTGAGGATACAGGCCGGGGGCTTTTCGTATATGTGTCAGAAAAAGATGAGAGGTTTACTTTTTTTCGCCCTTGGGCAGCAGACCGGCGCGCTCCAGAGCCGGGCGCAGGGCCAGATACAGGATGACCACGCAGATGGTGGAGGCTACGCTGTTGATAAAGGTGACACCACCGGCGATCTTGGACAGGGCCTGTGCCACGGTATACTCCTGGCCAAAGATGTAAATGTTGCGGAAATAGCCCAGGAACGGGTCGGTGATGACGTTCAGCAGCAGGCCGGAGCCGCCTGCCACGATGACCTTGAGCAGGTAGCCCTTGCTGTGGCGGTCGAGATCGCGCAGCTTGAACACCTTGTGGGCCACGGCACCGCAGGTGATGCCGATGATGAACTTCAGCACAAAGGTGGTCACGGCATAGCCCGGGTCACCGGCCAGGATATCGGCCAGAGCCAGACCGATCGCACCGGCCAGGCCGCCGGAAACGCCGTCCAGCAGCAGGGCGGTCAGGGCGGTGAAGGTGTTGCCCAGATGGAACGAGGAGCCGCCGTAGAACGGCACACGGAAGAACAGGTACGCCACCAGGCTCAACGCGGCCATAACGCCGGTCAGGGCCAGCTCCTTGGTGGTAAAGGTGCGCTTGTACAGCACACTGCCGAACAGGATGACGACGATCACCACAGCCAGCAGCAGCCACATTGCAGTTGTAGACATGATTTTTCCCTCCAAATTTTTTCGGGGCGAACCCCCTCCATCCTGTTCCGCAGGATCGTTCGCCCGTTTCAAAGCCACTTACCCATAAAACTACTTGACATTTGGGTGTGTGGTTGGTATGCTCCTATTATACGCGGAACTGGCACCATGAAAATACCCAGAATAAAGTTTTTTTATGGGGTCAGTTTGGCAAAGCATCCAAAAAGGGGAGAGGTCTTATGTTTCATCTGACAACTGCACTGGATGCCGCCAGCGGGGTGCCGCTGTACGAGCAGCTCTATGAGAGCCTTGCCGCCGAGATGCGCAGCGGGGCCATTCCGGCGGGCACCCGGATGCCCGGCAAGCGGCGGCTGGCGGCAGAGCTGTCGGTGTCTGTCAACACGGTGGACGCGGCATATCAGATCCTGGCGACCGAGGGCTATATGGAGCCGCGGGAGCGCAGCGGCTTTTATGTACAGGAATATCTTGCCCTGCCCACCCGGCCCGAGGAAATGCCGCTCCCGGTGTCTGCCGCTCCGCCAGAAGCAGCCGAGCCACCCGTCCGGTTCGATCTGTCCACCCGGGGCGTGGACCCGGGGCTGTTCCCGTTCCGCACCTGGGCCCGGCTGCAGAAAGAGCTGCTCTATTCCTCACCCCAGCTGCTGACCCATGGCGATGCACAGGGGGACGTGGAGCTGCGGCAGGCGCTGGCGGACTATCTGGAGGAATACCGGGGCGTGCGGTGCACCGCTGAGCAGGTGGTGGTGGGTGCCGGTATGGAGTATCTGCTGAGCCTGCTGGCCCCGCTCCTGCCCGGCAAAACGGCGGTGGAAAACCCCGGCTACCAGCGCGCGAAGCAGGTGCTGGAAAACAACGGCGTGGCGTGCTGCTGCCTGCCTGTGGATGCGGACGGCCTTTCCGTTGAGGCATTGTCCGGCTCGGGCGCGGCGGTGTGCTATGTCACGCCCAGCCACCAGTTCCCCACGGGCGTGACCATGCCGGCGGGTCGCCGCACGGAGCTGCTCCACTGGGCATCCCGCTGCCCGGGCCAGCGGTATATCATAGAGGACGATTACGATTCGGAGTTCCGCTTTGATACCCGCCCCCTGCCCAGCCTGCAGGGCATGGCCGGGGCCGACGGCCCGGTGGTCTACCTTTCCACCTGCTCTCGCAGTCTGGCCCCCGGCATCCGCATCGCTTACATGGTGCTGCCCCGGCAGCTGCTGCCTGCCTGGCGGGCAAAGTACCGGATCTATTCCGGCACCGTCAGCCGGTTTGAGCAGCAGACCCTGGCCCGCTTCATCCGCGAGGGCTACTTTACCCGGCATCTTGCCCGGGAGCGCGTGGCCTACAAGGCCCGGCGGGATGCTCTGGCTGCCTCTCTGCGCGCTGCTTTTGCGCCGGACGAGCTGACCCTGACCGGCCTGCACACCGGCCTGCATCTGTTGGCAAGTCTGAAAAATGCCCCACCGGATGCCGCCCTTCACGCCGCCGCAAAGGCGCAGGGCGTGGCCCTGAGTCTGCTGAGCGATTATGACCTGACCGGCGGGGAACAGGACTTTTCCGGTACGTTTGTGCTGGGCTATGGCTCCCTGAGCGAGGCATCATTCCCCGAGGCGGGCGAAACGCTGAGGAAGGTCTGCACCGCCGCCCGGGAAGCGTCTGTGACCGTGTAAGTGCCCGCTTTTGCATCCCACGCCCCGGGCAGGGCTTCGGCGTGGGGGAGGGCGCTGTTGTTGGCCAGAAACTCCAGGACCGTGCCCAGCAGGGTATAATCCTGCGCCGCAAAGTCGGTGAGCAGGGCCGCGCTGCTGACCCGCAGGGCATCCGGCAGGGTGGCGGGCAGCAGGGCGAGGTCCTGCCGGAAAAAGGCTTCCCACACTGCCGCCCGGGCAGCGGCCCGGTGGGCAGGCGGCAGGGTGCCGTCCGCATCCCAGCCGGAGAGCAGAGCGTGGGCCTCCTTGGCCGAAATGCTCTGCACGGCGGCGGAAAGCCCGGTTTCGGCCAGCTCATCGGCAGTCAGTGCCCCCGAAAACCCCACCCGCACCGGCCCGTAACGGGAAGCAGTCTTTTCCAGCACGGCGGGGGACAGCGCCAGATAAAGCATATCCTCCGGCAGGCCCAGCACCTCCAGAAGCGCCTGACGGCACCGGGCGGGCCCCGCCGCTCCGTAGCAGTGGGCAAGGCTGGCAGTCTCTCCGTTGAAGGGAACCGTCAGCTCCCCCGGCACGGCCAGCAGGTTCAGACTGTTCTGAGCGGCGTTCAGGTAGACCAGCAAAAAGCCCGGCTGCTCCCCGGCGGTGCAGAGAAGCAGGGTCATCCGGTGCTCGGCCCGGGGCAGCTGGATGGGCACCCCGCTCTGGGGCTGGGCGGTCTGGATGCGGGTGCGCACCATCTGCCGGGTGAGCAGGACTGTGCCGCCCACCAGCGGCAGCAGCACCAGAAGTGCCGCCCCCAAAGCCGCCCAGAAGGGCCTCCAACCGTTCTTGTGCATCCCGTGTTCCTCCGTTCCGTTTTGGAACAGGGTGGGCCGGGATGCGCTTTTTTATACAGAAACCGCTGCCCGGGCATGAAAACGCCCCCTGTGCCATACAGTAGAGCACAGGGGGCGTTTGTGTATGTGGGAGAGCTTGGCGCGGGTGAATGCGGTGGTCGGCGGTGTGGTATGGGGGCCGGTGGGGCTGGCACTGCTGTTTGGCACCGGCTGCCTGCTGACAGTACGCACCGGTTTTTTCCAGCTGCGGTATTTCGGGTACTGGATGCGGCACACCATCGGGGCCATCTTCCTGGACCGGAATGTGACCGCCCACACGGACGATGAAGCCATCAGCCAGTTCCAGAGCCTTTGCACGGCGCTGGCGGCGACCATCGGCACCGGCAACATCGTGGGCGTGGCGGCGGCCATTCTGGCGGGCGGGCCAGGGGCTGTGTTCTGGATGTGGGTCATGGCCCTGCTGGGGATGATGACCAGCTATGCCGAGAACGTGCTGGGCATCTGCTACCGCCGCCGGGATGCCGCCGGAAGATGGTGCGGCGGGCCCATGTACTATCTGGCCGAGGGGCTGGGCGGCGGCTTTGGCCGGGCACTGGCGGTGCTGTTTGCCTGCTTTTGTGTGCTGGCCAGCTTCGGCATGGGGAATATGAGCCAGATCAACTCCATTGCGGGCAATCTGCAGGCGGTGTTCCGGGTGCCGCCGGTGGCAACGGGCATCGTACTGGCCCTGCTCACCGGGCGGGTCATACTGGGCGGGCTGAAGCGGGTGGCCGCAGTCACGGAGGCCATCGTCCCGCTCATGGCCCTGTTCTACCTGTTCGGGGCGCTGACCGTGGTCTGTGTCCATTGGGCGGCTGTCCCGGCGGCATTCGCGGCCATCTTCCGGGGGGCGTTTGGCTTGCAGGCCGCCGGGGGCGGGGTGCTGGGTTACGGCATGGCCCGGGCCATCAGCTGGGGATTCAAGCGGGGAGCCTTTTCCAACGAGGCAGGACTGGGCGCGTCGGTGCTGGTGCACTGCGCGGCCAACGTGGAGGAGCCTGTCCAGCAGGGAATGTGGGGCATTTTCGAGGTGTTTGCAGATACCATGGTGGTCTGCACCCTCACGGCCCTTGTGGTACTCACCAGCGGCCTTGTGGATCTGGACACCGGTGCGGCCATGACCGGTGTGGAGGCCTCCGCACTGGTGGGGCAGGCCTTTTCCACGGTGTTCGGGGCGTTCGGGCCGCAGTTCATCGCGGTGTCGGTCCTGTTGTTCGCCTATTCCACTACGCTGGGGTGGAGCCATTACGGCACCCGGGCAGTGGTGTATCTGCTGGGGGAGTGTGCCGCCGCAGGATATAAACTGGTGTTTGCGGCCATGGTGCTGGTGGGTGCTGTGATGAAGCTGGATCTGGCCTGGGCGCTCTCCGATACCTTCAACGGCCTGATGATGCTGCCCAATCTTGTGGGCGTGGTGGGGCTTTCGGGAGTGGTGGTCCGGGAGACACAAGCGTACCTGAAACGAAAATGACCCTCTCCGTCCCTGCAGTCTGTCTGTCAGATGCGGGATGGAGAGGGTCATTCTTTATCGCTTCTTTTTATTCGGCTTCGGGGCAGGCCGCTTCAGGCTCCGCACCGCGTCACGCCCGGCGGCGATGCCGCTGCCAAAGGCCCAGTGCAGGTTGAAGCCGCCGCAGCTGCCGGCGCAGTCCAGCGTTTCACCCACAAAGTAAAGGCCGGGGCAGCCCTTGAACTGGAAGCTGGGGGTCACTTCGGTCAGGCTCAGGCCGCCGCCGGTGGTCTGGGCCTGCTTCCAGCCGCAGGGGGTCAGACCTTCGAACAGCCAGTGCTTGGCCGCGTTGGCCAGCACCTGCCAGGCGGCATCCGGCAGGGTGTCCACCGGTTTTTCAGGCAGCTTTGCCGCTGCCCACAGGGCGCGGCCCAGCTTGGGATTGAGCAGACCTGTCCAGAAATCCGCAGGTGCCTTGCCCGGCAGCAGGGGCACCCGGGCCGCAAACAGGGCGGTCAGGGCAGTCTCATCCAGCATGGGGAAGAGGTCCAGCTCAACGGCCGGGCGCTTTGGCCCCCGCCCCGGGGCCAGATGGCCGGACAGCTGCATGATGCAGATGCCCGAAAGCCCGTAGTCCGTGAACTGCACCTCGCCGCTTTCCACAGCCACGGTGCAGTGGCGGTCGAGGTCCAGCAGGGTGGCGGCGGCCTTGGCCCGGATACCGGCCAGAGATCGGTTGGGCTTTGCTGTCTGCAGGGCGGTCAGGCAGGGGTACAGCGGCTCCAGCTTTCCGCCGCACTGGGCGGCGAATCGGGTGCCGAAGCCGTCGGTGCCGAACTGCGGCCCGGCATTGCCGCCCATGGCGCAGATGACGGCATCGGCCCGCAGGGTCTGGTCCTGACCCTCGGCATTCTCACACAGGATGGTGTAGCCGCTGCGGTTCTGGCTCAGGGTCTGCACAGTGCAGCCGGTACGCACCTCCACGCCCAGCCGGGCAAGGTGGCCTTCCAGCAGGGCCAGCACGTCTGCGGCCTGGTTGGAGTAGGGGTACACCCGCCCGGCCTCATCGGTGCGGGTGTACAGGCCCAGCGCCGCGAACCATTCCAGCGGCGCGGCGGCATCCACCGCGGCCAGCAGGGGCCGCAGGGCGGCGGAGTCAGCGGTGAAATACTGCTCCGGTGCAATGCCGGTGTTGTCCAGATTGCAGCGGCCGTTGCCGGTGGCCAACAGCTTTTTGCCGCACCTGGGGTTGCGGTCCAGCACCGTCACCCGCACTGCCCCTGCCGGGGCAGACTGGGCGGCGGCCAATGCGGCGGCAAGGCCCGCTGCACCGCCGCCCAATATCACGATCTGCTGCATAAGAGCACCCCCTCAGAAATCCATACATTTTATTATAACATACACAGCAGCAAAAGGATAGAAGAATGCCCCAAATTTGCAGCGAATAATCTTTGACGAAAGCCTTGACAGAAAAAGCAGAATTTGGTAGTGTTGATTCGACGGAATTGCGTGGTTTCGCAGGCTGTGGAAATGCGGCCGGAAAAGGGCAGAGAGTTGGGACTCTGCTGAGGAGAAGCTGAATATGTGGAAGAAAAAAGAAAGATGGACGGCAGCTGCGCTGCTGCTGGCGATGGTCGTGGTGACAGGTCTGTGCTGGTACATCCTGTGCATCCGGCAGCAGTTCTATGACGAAGGCACCCGCAACCTGCTGGAGACCTATGAGCAGGTGGATAAGTCTTTTTCCATCTTCAGCCGGAGCAACTGGAACATGCTGAACGAGTGGGGCAAGAGCCTGCAGGCTGCCAATGAGGAGGGCCTGGCGGAGGAACGCCTGCGCAGCTATGAGGCCGAGCGGGAGATCTGGCGGTACAGCAGCGTGTATCTGTTCAATGAAAACTGCGAATATTGGAGCATCCGGGGCAAGCATGAAAAAGTGGATCACCTCTGGACGGCCTTTGAGGAGATGTACCGCACCGGCAAGCCTACGGTGTCCAGCTACATTATGCGGAGCGGGGAGCGCCGGGTGGTATATTCTGCGCCCATTGCGCCGGTGGAAATCGACGGCACCACCTACACCAGCCTTGCCGTGAGCTATCGGAATAAGACCATAGAGGAATTGATCGGCGGCAGTGCTTATGGCGGCCAGAGCGACTGCTACATCATCCATCCCGATGGCGATGTGATGCTCTCGGAGGAGCCCAAGAGCGAGATCGAGGACTGGATGGACAACCTGTTCGACTACCTGCAGAAGCATGCGCAGGTGGATGCGGGCACACTGACCTGGGCCCGGCAGGACGTGGCAGAGGGCCGCAGCGGCAGCCTTTCCTGCTGGCTTGAAGGCAAGAGCTATTATCTGGTCTACCAGCCTGTGGGCTTTCAGGATCTGTCCATTGTGGGCATCGTCGGCCGTGACGTGGTGGACAGTGGAATGCGGAAGATCCAGAACGCCACCATCCTGCTGCTGGCTGGGCTGTTCTTCTGCGCAGGCATCGTGCTGGTGTACGGTGTCCGCACCGATGCCCGCCTGCGCGTGGAGGAAAAGGAGCGCGCCCTCCGGCAGGAAGAGGAGGCCCGCCAGCAGATGGAGGACCTGGCCAACACCGACGGCCTGACCGGACTGTATAATGAACGCTATTTTGACGCATTGTTGAAAGAAAACGAGCTGAACAGGACACCGTTTGTCCTGTTCTACCTCGACCTTGACCGTTTCAAGCCTGTGAACGACCGTTACGGCCACGATGTGGGCGACCAGCTGCTCAAGGAGGTGGCCAGCCGCCTGCGGGGCTGTGTGCGGGAGAGCGATGCGGTGTTCCGCATCGGCGGGGATGAGTTCGCCCTCATCGTCAACGGAGCCGTAACGGAGGGGTTCTGCAAGAGCCGGGTGGAAAAGATCAAGGCAGCCATCCGGGAGCCTTACCGCCTGAAGGATGCAGAGGTGCAGGTTGGCACCAGCTGCGGCTGTGCGGTCTACCCCTGCGACAGCGACGATGTGCGTGCCATCCGCATCCTGGCCGACCACCGGATGTATGAGGATAAGCAGCGCTCCGGCCGGAGCTGCGAGTGATGAGAACGATAAAAGATTTCTCCCAGTTTCTTGTGCTTTCTCCCAAAATGAGCGTATAATTGGGAGAAGAAAGAACGGGCTGGGAGAAGGAACGGGTGAATCATGCGTACATTTGATTATAAAAAGATTGCAGAATACTCCTGGGATAATGAGGTCTTGTCTTATGTTGCGAAGATCCATGAATGCAAGGGGCGGCAGGAACTATATCTGAAACAAAGGCCCGCTGAATTGGAGCGGCTGGTGGAGATCGCAAAGATCCAAAGTACAGAGTCCTCCAATCGGATCGAAGGGATCATCACGACCAATGCACGCCTGAAACAGCTGGTTGAAGATAAAACGACTCCACGTAACCGGGACGAAATGGAGATATTGGGATATCGGAATGTTTTAAATCTCATCCACGAGAACTATGCCTATATTCCGGTAGAGCCGGGGTACATCCTGCAACTGCACCGTGATCTGCTGAAATATACGAATTTGACCTATCGAGGACATTTTAAGACTACACCCAATGAGATCGATATGACCCTTCCCAGCGGGGAACGCCATGTGCTGTTCCGTCCGCTGGAACCATACGAGACACCGGGTGCTGTGGAGGCACTTTGCTGCACTTATCAGGATGTGCTGTACAGAGAACTCGTTGATCCCCTGCTTTTGATCCCCTGTTTTATCTTGGATTTTCTCTGTATCCATCCTTTCAATGATGGTAACGGCAGAATGAGCCGGCTGCTGACCCTTTTGATGCTGTATCAGAATGGATATGTTGTGGGGCAGTACATCAGCATTGAAAAAGCAATTGCAGAGACTAAGGATGAGTACTATGCAGCATTGGCGCAGGCTGATCAGCACTGGCATGAGGAGGAAAATGACCCGACACCGTTTATCAAATATATGCTGGCGGTGATCTGCTCCTGTTATCAGGATTTTGAGCAGCGGGTCGATTTGGTTGGCGGGGGACAGAAGCGCGTGACGGCGTACGAACGAGTGCGCAGTTATGCGATGGAAAAGCTGGGAGCCTTTACAAAACAGGAGGCCGCAGAGGCCTGCCCGGGCTTTGGTACAAGCTCGATTGAAAGTGCGCTGAAAAAACTGACAGAGGAGGGCGTTCTGGAGAGGATCGGCGCGGGCAGAAAGACGCAGTATGTGCGCAGGTAAGGCTCCGGCCGAAGCTGAATGAATAATTCCCTTCCTGTTTCCACAGAATAACCATACTTCACAGAAATCTGGAAGCAAAACCGGAACATGGAAAGGAAGGGAACCTTATGAAAGCAACCGGCATCGTGCGCCGCATCGATGAGCTGGGGCGGGTGGTCATCCCCAAGGAGATCCGCCGCACCCAGCGCATCCGCAGGGGAGACCCGCTGGAGATCTTCACAACAGGGGACGGCGAGGTCATCTTCAAAAAGTATTCGCCCATGGGGGAACTGAGCGGGGTGACGGCCCAGTATGTGGATGTGCTGAGCAAGTGCTTTGCCCTGACGGCCTTTGTCTCAGACCGGGACCGCATTCTGGCGGCATCCGGTGCGGGCAGGCGGGATCTGGCAGACCGCAGCGTGAGCCAGCCGCTGGAAAAGCTGATGGACAGCCGCAAGCCCTACCAGAGCGATGGCAGCCCCGAAAAGGCGTTGCTGCCCTGTGAGGGCTCACCCCGGGCGCTGCTGTGCGCTGTGCCCATCATTGCGGCGGGGGATGTCACCGGCAGTGTGGGCCTGCTTACGGAGGACCGCACTGCCCAGCCCGATGCCGCCCAGCTCAAGGCGGTGAACGTGGCGGCGGCATTTCTGGCAAAGCAGATGGAGGAATGATCTATTATATAGGAGAGCCGCCGCAGGGCGGCTCTTTTTTGTGCGGCCTTTATGACAGAATTATGAATCTTTCAAAACTTTTCTGAGAAGCTATTGACAGCGCCGCAAAATTGGATATAATGGTCTTAGCACTCAGGAAGATGGAGTGCTAAAGAACGAAAAGCGAACGAAGGAGGCAGGCGCTATGACGATGGATGCACGCAAACAGCGTGTCTTGCAGGCGATCGTTGCGCTGTATGGCCTCGAGGGCGAGCCCGTGGGCAGCAGTGTGCTGGCAAACTACTTTGATATGGCAGTCTCCAGTGCCACGCTGCGCAACGAGATGGCCGCGCTGACCAAGCTGGGTCTGCTGGAGCAGCCCCACACCAGCGCAGGCCGTGTCCCCAGTGCCAAGGGCTACCGTTATTATCTGGATCATCTTCTCACCGATGACCAGCCGCTGGACCGTGTGACCCGCGCCCGTGTGGACGCGGTGTTCGCAAGCCTTGACCACGAGCCGGAAAAGCTGGCACAGGGTGCCGCCAAGGCGCTGGCCGCCATCAGCGGCTGCACCGCCGCCGTCAGCACCCCCTGTGCTGAGGATCTCTGCATCGCCCACTACGAGGTGGTGCAGGTGGGCCGCAGCGCCGCAGCGGTGCTGGCTGTGACCACTGCCGGTTATGTCCGCACCCGTGTGGCGCGGGTCCGCACCGGTCTTTCCCGGGAAAATGCAGCGGCGCTTGCCGCCCTGCTCAACCGGAACCTGACCTTTGTGGCTCCTGTTGATCTGTCGCCCCGGCTCCTTGCAGAGCTGTGCAGCCAGATCAGCCCGGAGCTGGTGCCGGTGATCAGCGCTGCCGCCGCCATCCTGCAGGATTCCACCCAGCCCCATGTGTATCTGGGTGGTGAGCAGTACCTGCTGGACTGGCCTCAGCTGGACGGCAAGGTGGGCAGCATCCTGAGCCTGCTGAACGACGAAGAGCAGGCCGCCGCCCTCATTGCACCCCCGGCAGAGCAGAGCGAAAGCATCCTGCTGGGCGAGGATCTGGAACCTCAGATCCCCGGCCTGTGCATCGTGAGTGATCGGTATCTGGTGGGCGGAGGCCTCTGGGGCTCCGTGGCCCTCATCGGCCCCACTCGGATGCCCTTCCAGAAGCTTATGCCGCTGCTCCACACCTTTGCCGATCAGCTTGGCGAAGGAATGAGCGGCAAACGAAAAGATACCCCGCAGGCAGCCGCACCCCGGCGGACTGTGATCTATAAGGAGGACCTGGAATGAGCGAAGAAACAAAAAAGACCCCGCAGGCAGAAGAACCTGTCGTGGAGCCCAACACCGCCGAGCAGGCCGCCCCGGAAACTGCACCTGAGCAGGCAGCGGCTCCCGAGACGAACGCTGAAGCGGCAGACCCCAAGAAAAAGGATGGCTTCTTCAACAAGAAGGCCCGGGAGCTGGAGGCCGTGAAGGCAAAGCTGGACGCGGCTGAGAAGAATGCCAATCAGGCCAAGGATCAGCTGCTGCGGATGGCCGCTGAGTATGAGAACTACCGCAAGCGCTCCACCCGTGAGGCTGACCAGAAGTTCAACGACGGCGTGTCCTTTGCCGTGAACCAGATCATCCCCATTCTGGATACGCTGGAGATGGCGGCCAACGCCCCCACCACCGACGAGAACTACAAAAAGGGCGTGACCATGACGCTGGACAAGGCCGCCAAGGCGCTGGATGCCCTCCATGTGGAGGAGATCGAGGCGCTGGGCAAGCCCTTTGACCCCAACTTTATGAATGCCGTGCAGCAGATCCCCGCCCCCGATGGGCAGGAGAGCGGCACCGTGATCACGGTTTACCAGAAGGGCTACAAGCTGGGCGATAAGATCGTCCGCCATGCCACCGTTGTTGTGGCAGAGTGATTTTGCAAGACCCCGCAAGGGTTTTCAAATATAACATCCGCTTGGTAACATTTGAGCATCATATAAACAAAAAACGTTCTGAATTTGAGAGGAGCTTTCATTATGAGTAAGATCATTGGTATCGACCTTGGTACTA
>UMLF01062309.1_pt1 | contig 12138 bp, 9 predicted proteins | sample 1966501 | NCBI WGS metagenome assembly UMLF01 (sample SAMEA4836194, study PRJEB28245) | human gut metagenome | biome: gut microbiome; material: fecal sample | place: Denmark | collected 2008 | reverse complement strand
GCCCCGGCGGCGAGGCGCAGGGATACCGGAGGAGGCGCGGCTACACCGCCGTCTGGCCCTTCTGCTTCTTTTGGGAACCCTGCCCATGATTCCTGCCCTTCTGCTTCAGACCCGGGCCGCCCGGCTGGGGACGCTCCCCGGTGTGGCGGTGTTTTTGGCGCTGAACGGCCTTCTGCTCTTCCTCACAGACCGGGTGGGCCATGGAAAGCGGGACGTCCGGTCTGCGACAGTAGCCGATTCGCTGTGCATGGGACTGGCCCAGGCACTTTCGGTCGTACCCGGCCTGTCCCGCACGGGACTCACCATGGCCGCAGGGATTTTGCAGGGCCTGAGCCTGGAATTTTCCTGGAAATTTTCCTTCCTGATGGCGGCTCCTGCCATGCTGCTTCAATCGGTGGTGGCGCTCTTGGGCGCACTGAGAAGCGGCGCTTCATTTTGTGCGCCCTATCTGGCTGGAATGGCCTTGGCCGGGTTGTGCGCCTATCTGTCCCTGCGGCTTTTGCGGTTTGCGGTTCGCCGGGAGGTCTTCGGTAGCTTTGCTTATGCTTCCTGGGGCACAGCCCTTTTGACTTTTATATTATATCTGATCTGTTGAGGAGAGAATCTACATGGCACAAAAGAAACCTGCGTCCCGCTCCGGGGCGAAGAAGAAAAAGCCCGCCACCGCCGCCAAGCGGGCTGTGGAGCGGGAGCCGGCCAAAATCCCCGTCCGGCAAATATTGGCAGGGGCTTGCTTCCTTCTGACGGTGCTGGCCCTTTTTGCCTGTCTGGGCTTTCAGGGCTTCATCCTTGCCGGCGTAAAAAGCCTGCTGGGCGGACTGGTGGGGCCTGTGGGCTTTTACCTGTCTCCGGTTTTGTTCGGATATCTGCTGGTTCTGCTGCTGTCTGGCAGCCATCGCCCGGTGGGGTTGCGCAGTCTGGCAGCTTGCCTGTTTGTGGTTGCAGTCTCTGCGATTGCCCATTTGTGTGGGAAGCGGGAGGCTCTACCCGGTGGCTTTGCCATGGTGGGTCAGCTGTTCCGCACCGGCGGAGCCGGAACCAGTGGCGGCGTCTTGGGAGGACTCACGGGAATTCTGTTTGAGCTGGCCCTGAGCAAGGTGCTGGCCGTCATCGTTCTGGCCACCTTGGCTCTGCTGTCCCTTCTGTGGACCTGGGGCATCACCTTGGGGAGCATTTGCCGTGCCATTCAAAACCGGCCACGGCCGGAGCGTCCCCCCCAGGAGCAGCCCCGGGAGGACCCGGCTGCTGTGGTGGTCAACCACATCGCCAATAAACACATTGCGCACCTGGAGCGAAAGCGCCAGGCGGCAGAGTTTGACGTTCCGGTGGATGATTTGCCCGTAGGCAGATCTGCCAAAAAGGAGAAATCCAAGTCCCAGGTCCCCTCCCCCGATGCATTCCTGGAGTCTCAGCGGAAGGCTGCCCGGATACAGCAAGAGCCTTCGGTTCCTTTTGACGAAGAACCCATCTCTGGCAATACCGTCATTCCCTCTGCCCACCAGGAGGAGTTTGGGGCAAGAGCGGTTTCGGAAGAAGAGCTCTTGGAGTTTACTCCAGAGGCGGACGCAGACATTGCCCAAGCGGTTATGCAAGCCGTGGCTCCCATACCGGAGGAACCGGCTCTGGAAAAAGTCAGCGCCAAAGACGCCCGGGCCTCTGCGCAAATGGTGGCCCAGGAGATTGCGGAAAACGCCCAGGCGCCCAAGCCGGAGTATCACTTTCCTCCCATCAACCTACTGAAAACCGCCCCCGGCGGCGCCACAGACGGCACGGCGGAAATGCGGGAAAATACCCGCCGCCTGAACGAGGCTCTGCAGAGCTTCAAAATTGAAGCCCGCATCTGCAACGTCACCCGGGGACCTTCAGTCACCCGGTACGAGGTGGAGCTGGCCCAGGGGGTCCGCCTGGCCAAGGTGACGGCCCTCCAGGACGACATCGCCCTGGCCCTGGGTGCGGTGGGCGTTCGCATTTCGGCTATTCCGGAGAAAATCGCCGTGGTGGGCATCGAGGTGCCCAACAAGCAGGTAACTACCGTGGCCCTGCGGGAGGTCATTGACTCGCCTCAGTTTTCCAAGGCCAAGTCCAAGTCCTCCTTTGCCGTGGGCAAGGACATCAGCGGCGCCTGCGTGGTGGGAGACATTTCCAAGCTGCCCCATATGCTCATCGCCGGTACCACCGGCTCGGGCAAGTCCGTGTGTATGAACAGCATCATCATTTCTCTGCTGTACAAGGCCAAGCCGGAAGAGGTCAAACTCATTATGGTAGACCCTAAAATGGTAGAGCTGGGGAATTACAATGGCATCCCCCACCTGCTGATCCCCGTGGTGACAGACCCGAAGAAGGCCGCCGGGTCCCTGCAATGGGCGGTGACCGAGATGATGCGCCGCTATAAGACCATGTCCGATGCCGGGGTTCGGGACCTGGAGTCCTTCAATCGCATTGTGGAGAGCGCCGGGGAGGGGGATCCCCTGCCCCAGATTGTGGTGATCATTGACGAGCTGGCCGACCTTATGCTGGTGGCAGCTAAGGAGGTGGAGGAGTCCATCTGCCGGATTGCCCAGATGGGCCGCGCCGCCGGGATGCACCTGATCATCGCCACCCAGCGTCCCTCTGCCGATGTGATCACAGGCCTCATGAAGGCCAACATCCCCAGCCGGATTGCCTTTGCCGTGGCCTCCTCCATGGAGTCCCGGATCATCCTGGATACCCAGGGCGCGGAAAAGCTGGTGGGCCGTGGCGACATGCTCTATGCCCCCCTGGGCAAGGGCAAACCCAAGCGCATCCAAGGTTGCTTCGTCAGCGACTCCGAGGTGGAATCGGTGACGGAATTCGTCAAGGAACACTATGTACCAGACTACAGCCAGGAGGTCCTGGAGGAGATTGAGAGAAAAGCCGAACAAAGCGGCAAGGGCGGCAAATCCGCCGACTCTATGGATTTTGAAATGGAGGACAGCGACGGAGACGAAATGCTCCCCGCCGCCGTGGAGGTCATTTTGGAGACAGGCCAGGCCTCAGTTTCCATGCTCCAGCGCCGGCTGAAGCTGGGCTATGCCCGGGCCGCCCGGATCGTGGACGAGATGGAGGAAAAGGGGATTGTAGGTCCCTTTATGGGCTCCAAGCCTCGGAATATTCTCATTACCAAGGAGCAGTGGCAGCAGATGCAGTCCGGCCTCCCCATGGAAGAGCCGGAGCCGGAGGAACCGGTCCCGGAGGAACCGGTCCCGGAGGAAATTCTCTGAGTATCAATCACGCCCCAGGCGGTTTGACCGTCCTGGGGCGCTTTGGCTTTTGCATGCCGTCAAAAACGGCGTCATATCATTTGACAGGCGGAGCATGCCATGCTATCATACAGAAAAATGGAACGGAGCGGGTCAGATATGACATTCTACCAGATTTTATGGACCTTTTTCATCTACAGCTTCGTAGGCTGGTGCTGCGAAGTAGCCTTTGCAGCCTGCAAAACCGGTCAGTTTGTGAATCGGGGCTTCCTCTTTGGGCCGCTCTGTCCCATTTACGGCTTTGGCGTAGTAGCTGCCCTGCTGCTCATTGAGCCCATCCGGGAGCACTGGCTCCAGGCCTACCTGGTGGCTGTGCTGGTCCCCACCGTCATCGAGTATTTTGTGGGATGGGCGGCTATGAAGCTGCTCCACACCCGGCTCTGGGATTACTCCCGGATGCCACTCAACGTTGGGGGCCATGTGTGCCTCCTGTTTTCCCTGGTGTGGGGAGTGGGCTGTTTGGCTGTGGTGTACCTGGTGCAGCCCCTGGTTCTGAAGCTGCTGGCTCCACTTCCGGAGCCTGTGGGTTGGGTGCTGCTGGCTCTCTTTGGGGCAACTGCCCTTGCAGATTTGATCCTGACGGCCATTGAAGCTGCCAAAATCCCTAAGCGCTTGCAGGCACTGGAGGAGATGGAGCGGGGCCTGCGTCGGATTTCCGACGGCATTGGCGCGGGACTCTCCGGACGCACCCTGGAGCTCTGGGAAAAGGGGCAGGAGAAATTCTCTACACAGAAATGGGATGAGCTTTTAGGCACCTTGGGCAGCCGGAAACAGGAATTTTTAGCTCAGCGGGACGAGATGCTGGAAAAATACCACGCTTTTCTGGAAAAGCCCAGCCGTGGTTACGCCCGGCTGCTGAAGGCCTTCCCTCACCTGCAACAGACGGAAGCCCACCGCCGCCTGGAACACCTTCGCGCCCTCTACCGGCAGCGGCGGGACAGGGAGAAATAACTACCAGATGACGCCACAACCGATCCGCGCTCCGGCGTCCCCTGCCGGTTGGGAGCGGTAGTCGTCTGCCATACGGTGGACGATGACGGTGTGCCCCCGGGCCTGACTGGGGAGAAACCGACCGGTCCAAACGGCGCTCCAGGCCCTCCCATTCTCAGACAGCAGGACGGGAAGATCCCCCAAATGCCCGGGATGCCGCTGACCTGGGAGACCCCAGTGGTCGCCTGCGCCATCAAATGGTTCCAGGACCGTGCGGCAAGCGCCGCCCTGGTGCAGGTGCAGGCCAAAGAATCCGTCCCCCGGCAGTCCCTGAAGCTGGGCCACCACCACAGTCCCGCCAGAGGCGGGATAAAAGAGCACCTGCCCCTGAAGGCGCTCGTAACCGGGAGCGCCGGAAATGGTAGCTGCTGCCTCGGGCCGATGGGAAAAGATACGGTTTAGATCAAGCATATCGCATACCTCCTCTCATTCAGCATATGAGAGAGGAGAAATTTTGGACCCCGCCCGCAACCCCGGCCGGAAAAATCCGTCTGGATTGACAAAGGCCGGTTCTGCAGCTCCGGTCCAACACCAGAAATGGGAGGGAATCCTATGAAAAAGCAGAACATCACCAAAACATTGACCAGCCTTGCCGCCCTCAGCCTGACAGCGGCCTTGATGCTGACCTTCCCCGGCTGCCAAGCCTCCCGGACCTCCGGACAGCCGGACACCACGCCTCAGGACACGACGCCCCGGAACACCACACCGCAGGACACCGAAGCCCCACCCACCACGGAGCCGGAGGTGACCTGGAAGCCGGTGGAGACCACCATTGACCCCGGCGATCTGCTGACCCCCATGCCTACCGAAACGGAGCCGGAAGTGACCACCCCCGCCTCCCCCACCGAGGCCCAGGTCATCCGGGCCCACGATATCTCCCAGTCCGCCCTGGAAAATCTGATGGCCCGCCACCCCGGCTCCAGCCTGATCTCTGGTTCCCTGCCCCTTGTCCACCTGACAGACCGGGCAGCTCTGGATGATTTTCTGAAGGAAGCCGGTTCCCAAACCCTGAAGGACGCCTGCGAAGGCTACGACGAATCCTTCTTCCAGGACAACGACCTCATCATCGTCCCCCGCGTCACCACCACCGGCTCCGCCCGCCACACTGTGGAGCTCGCCACAGAGGACCAGATCCTGTCGGTTAAAATCACCGTTACCACCCCGGAAATCGTCACCATGGACATGGCCAACTGGTTCCTGGTCATCCCCGCCGCCAAGACAGACACCCAGGGCAGAACCCCGGTGGCAACCATTGCAGGAGTGCCTGGGGGAATTGGGGTGCCAACCCCTGGGAATCCTGTTCGAAAATATCGCTTGCGGTAATTCTCTTTCGCAGATCAGAGCGCAAGTTTGTAGATACTGAACCAACAATGTAGAAAACAGGCCCATTCTGCCAAAATTGAATGGGCCTGTTTTAAACATATATTGTCAAAAAAGCTAAGTCATTCCATATAGCAATCTGCCTGAGCCAAAAATAGCTCCTGATAAATGCCCTCTTTTTTGATTAAGTCTTCATGACTTCCATTCTGTACCACCTTTCCTTGATCCAGCACAAAAATCTCTTGACAAAATCTACAACTTCCCATACGATGAGAAATAAAAATACTGCCTTTGCCCTGCACCAAACGGTCAAATGTGGAAAAGATTTCATATTCGCTTTCTGGATCAAGCGCCGCTGTCGGCTCGTCTAAAATCACAAATGGCGCATCCTTATACAATGCTCTGGCAATGGCAATCTTTTGTGCCTCCCCACCACTGATGTTACTACTATCTTCATCATATTTATATAAATTTGTGTCCAATTGATGTGGCATTTGCTGAACGCGCTCCTGGATTCCGGCCTTTTTCAGGCAATCCCATATTTTTTCCTTATGGCCTCCCATGCCCGCTGCCACGTTTTCACCTATAGGGAATGAAAATAAACTAAAATCCTGAAATACCACCGAAAACAGCGCCAAATAATCTTCATAGCAGTAATCTCTAATATCTACGCCGTTCAGAGTGATTCTGCCTTCCGTAGGTTCATATAGCCTGCAAAGTAACTTCACAAAGGTCGTCTTTCCGGCACCGTTCTTTCCCACAATTGCTACCCGAGTGTGGGATGTGATCTTGCAAGAGACGTCTTTTACTGCATCTGTTTCCGTGCCTTTGTAGCGGAAGGAGACGTGGTGAAATTCTATGCAATAGGACTTTCCAGGTATTTGCTGTATTCTGATGCTACCAGAATCCTTCTTGCTTTTTATTTTTATAAAGTCTTGGAACGTTTTTACAAACCCGGTTTGCAAAGCAATTTTCTGGTTTACAGTCAGGCACATACGGATTGCCTGATTTAGCAATACAATTGAGCCGATATATTGAGACAATTCTCCAATACTGGCAGCCCCTGACAATACTTTACAGATTACCACAACATACGCGGCCAAAGTACAGAGTCCCTGGGTGATCGTGTGCAATGTCTCTTGGTTTTTTGCGGCGTCATCATAATATTTGTTGTAGAATCTAAGCGAATCATTCAGCGCCATGCTGTGTTTTTGAATAATTAACTCCAACATGTCAAATAGGCGAATTTCCTTTCCCATTTCGCCATTCATAAATACCTTGTCAGCAAAGTAGTTCAGTTTCCGCTCCACCTTCATCTTCTCTTGATATCCACTGCTGCTGTACCTCTTGAATCTCGCAGCAATTTCATTACTTATCAGGAAATTCCCCACTGTCACAAGCATCAGAATACAAAAAGACACCGCCGGCGAAGAAACCCAAGAAACCCACCCTTGATACCCAACGGAAGGATTTAACGTGCTTAGGCGAAGCACTGCCGCAAAAGATATCAGGACTTGTGTCGCATTTTTCAGCAACTTGTTGTAGTACCCCAAGAAAACATTGTATCCGCCAATATGATTCATTGAGTATACCGAATCAGATATTTTATGAAGCAGTTCTGTATTTTCCATCTCTTCATAGTCAAGCTCCATTGCTTTCTGATTCACGCGCCGCAGCATCTTTCGATGCGCCCTGTCTGACTTATAAGTATGGATGCTGCTTAATGCATCCAGCAGCAGACCGCCCAAGAAGATAAATATTGCAAGCACCACAGTGATCTGCACAGCTTTTGCAAAATTAGCCTCTATGAGCAAGTCTATGATACGTGCAGCGCAAACCAGCTCTATGTATGGAAATACAGCTTCCAAGATTGCTTGCAACACAGAAAGTACAAGCAACCCCTTTTCTATTTTGTGGATTTGGATCAATGCCTGTATACCGTAGCGATGGTGAGATATCTGTAGACGTTTGTTATGCATCCCGATCCCCCTCCTGATAATAGGATGCCTGGATTGTGTACATACTAGCATACTTCCCCTTTCGGGCAAGTAATTGCTCATGGGTACCTTCTTCCACAATTCGCCCATTGCTCAGAAGAATGATTCGGTCGCAAAATTTCGTAGAACTGAGTCTATGAGAAATAAAAATGCTGGTCTTCTGCTTTGTTAACTCATAATATTCTTGGTATACTTTGCTTTCTGCCACAGCGTCCAACGCCGAGGTTGGTTCATCTAAAATTAAAATGGGGCGGTCTCGATATAGGCAGCGGGCAATCATCAGTTTCTGCAATTCGCCGCCAGATAAAACAACGCCTTCAGGATCTAATTCTTTTGTCATATTTGAATTTAGGCCCTGAGGGAGAGACGTAACTTTTGATCCAAGGCCCACCTTGTCCAGGCAAAAGTGGACGCGCTGATAATCTGTTCTTTCCTCAGGCATGCAAGATATATTTTCAGCCAAAGTTGCCGCAAGTAGATGGAAGTCTTGAAATACTACCGTACACCACTGATACATCTCTTCCGGTGTAAATCTGGATGTATCAAACCCATTTATGAGCAGTCTCCCGGAAGTTGGACGGTAAAGCCCACATATCATTTTGATCAAAGTCGTCTTTCCGGCTCCATTGTTCCCCACAATCGCAACTTTTTCACCAGGGTGAATTGTTAAGTTAAAATGCTCAAAAATTGGCTTCTCCGCCTCGGGAAACGTAAAAGAAACATCTTCCATACAAATCTCAGGCGCAACATTTTCAAAAACCGGTGCTGACGGAGATTCCTCTCCCTGGCCAGAGCAATCCCTCAGAACTTCCCGTGTGTTCCGAACATGGATACTGTTTATTTGCAAATATTGGATGTTATGAAAGATCTCCTCAATCCAATTGTTGATTCCAAACGCCAGCCCGATTGAAAACACAAAGTCATCTACAGCCATTCCGTTTTCTACCTGCCTCAATACCAACAAGTATACAGCCAAATATTTCACTGCTAATAAGAGGCGGCCTGTAGCCTTCACCAAAAAGAAATAGCTTAGTTCCTTCCTATGCCACTTAACACGAGACTTTGTTAACTCATCCCACTTTTGCAGTATCCAAGACTTTGCACTGTATATTCTTATGTCTTTTGCATTTTTAATATCTATTACATCCCTGTTTATATTCTTTATTTTCACCTCCAAGCCTTGCCACTCCACTTGGTTGTCTGATATCCACTTTTTCTGTAACGTATTTAACCACAAAGATACCGAAGATAACGCCACCTGCAGCAATGCAATCCGAAAATCTACTCTTGCCTCCAAAGTGCAGTAAACAACCAACCCTGTTATCCCAAGAAGGAGCTTTCGAGAATCCAGAATCATGTTGTGAAAGCCACTATGGAAACCGTCATAAAAGGACTCTTGACCTGCTTCATATTTAGCTTTAAACTTATATCTATCAATATTTTCATAATTTGTTTTACAAATAATTTTATAGTATTCTTGAGATCTTATTATTCGGTTATTGTTTACAATTTTATTGGCTTTTTTCTCAATTCTATTTGCTATAATAATTATAATATTAGAAATTAATATATATATAACAATTGCAGAAAATTCTCCATTGTCAGTTAATATGCTTATAGCAAATGCTGGCATATACGTAACCATGCAGGAGTGCAAAATTTCTCCAGAAATAATTAAGATTAAGCCAATAATATACTGTGCCAGTTTTTCTTTTAATATAAAATTATGGCTAAATATTATTTCTTTCATAACTTATCATTTTATACACAAGCTATTTGCATGTACGCGCATTGAAGTTTATCGTGAATATTTGGTTGCTCAAGTTCTGTCCAAACTAGCCCAGGACATCTCGTACATTTTTCTTGAAAAACACAGGTCTTGCAATCTTCTGGATTATATCTTGAAACAATATCTCTTAATTTTTTTAGACTTTCTCCCTCAATTGACGAAAGTACACCCGTAGTTTTAATATTCCCAATCGGCACCCTCAATGTATCGCACCCGTAAATACTCCCATCGCTTCCTATTGCAATCCTGTAGCTTCCGGGCCTACATTTGATTTTTTTGGGTGTTTGAACAAGCCCCCTTTCATATAGAATTTTAAACTTATTATTATCAATCATTATTTTATTGATATCTTTTGTTCCTTTTATAGAACGTATTATACGCCATGAGTATAATATTTTTATACCTACCTCTTTCATTAAATTATCAAAAGCAATAATATCACCAAAATTTTCATTAATTATGCTACAAGAAACCGAAATTGGCACCTTTTTATTTTTTAATTTAAGTATGTTTTTATATGTAGCATCAAACGACCCTTTTACCTGGGTTATTGTGTCATGTGTCGCGGGCAGACAACTATACAGAGATGTTCTTACTAATGATATATTTTCCTTTTTTATAAATTCTATATCATTATCATTTAGCATAAATATATTTGAAAATAGGTACACAATAAAGCCATTCCGCCTTGCCGCAGCTACTATATCTCTCCAGTTCGAATGTAAAAGCGGCTCTCCGCCAGTTATTACGGCGCGGACAAAAGAAGAGTTTCTTAGCTCCTCAAACATAGTTACTAAGTTTTCAACCGGAATCGTACTTCCTTTTTCGTCATGAAAACAATGCATACATTTTAAATTGCATATATTAGTAATTTCTATATGTATTACTGTTGGTATCGATCTATTCGCGCACGAATCTATGTAATAATCTATCTGATTGTTTTCAGAAATAAACTTGTCATCTATAGCAATCTGCTCACATTCAATCGCACCACATCTTGCAAGATTCTCAATAAGGGAATGCAGCTCAGACTCATCTATGCAATAGCCATCTTTTTTAAGACCCTCGAGTAAATTCTCAAATGTAGTATTTTCACCTATATAGCTCCAGACAACTGACACGTCTTTCTCAAACATAAATAATGAATTATATTTAGCATTTAAAATTACAAAATACTTATCATTATATTTTTCAAATATGTGATTCCCTTTTGAAAAGCAGAGCATGATGCTATACCCCCCTAATGACCGATCAATAACTGTCCCGGACTGGTAGATAGACAGTGGCGCAAATTATAAATTTATAATTATATTTTATCAATTAACAACATTTTCATTGTAGCTGTGGTTGCACTTATCTTCGTTGACTTCCGCTTCTTCTTGCGCTTTAATCATACCTAGCGATAATTTCATATTTTCACCTCCAATCCAAATCTTTTTGGGGTCACCTTTCACCTATGTTGAAAATCATAACTTCATGCTCTCACCTCCAGCCCCAATCAGCGCCATCTGCCCACCTATCAAGTGTATCGCAATCTTCTATGCTATTGATTGCCTCCACTCATGAGGAGTATAGCATAAATATGATTATTTGTCAAGAGTAATGAACTTATTCCATATGCGAACGCTACCCTTGACTTTACCCCCCATATGTGGTATATTTGCATTACTTTTCGAGCCCTATGTGGCAGAAATCCATTTCAACCAGATTGGAGAACCGTATTATGGAAAGAATCAAGACCATTGAGACCCGGGACCTGTGTGCCAGCGCTAAGAATGGCGGCTGTGGGGAGGGCCAGACCTCCTGCCAGTCTGCTTGCAAGACCAGCTGCGGCGTTGCCAACCAGCAGTGCGAGAACGCAAAGAAGGCTGACCGGTAACGAGAGCCGGTTTTCTTCCATTTATGTGGAAGCCTACCCATTGGGCAAAATGGACGGGGCTTGCTGCAAAGCGGAAACGGTCATGACCGTTCCCTACAGAAGATTGCATAGAAGACCAGAGCTTCATGCAGTTCTGTGGGGTCAGGCTGGGCCTGGCTGTTTTGCAGCAGGCCTCTTTTACTTGCAAAGGAGGGTGCCATTTTGGTACATCAATATCAACTCAATGGCTTCAACATCGTGCTGGACACCTGCTCCGGCTCGGTCCACGCCGTGGACCCGGTGGCTTATGACGCCATTTCTCTATATGAAACCCACTCCACCCAGGAAATCCTGGATCAACTCCTGGAACAATACGCCGGCCAGACCGATGTGACGGAGGACGACCTCCGGCAGTGTCTGGAGGACATTGAGGGGCTGAAACAGGCAGGAAAGCTGTTCTCCCCCGACCACTTTGCCCCCATGGCCGGGGAGCTGAAGCAGCGCTCCGGCAACGTGGTGAAGGCCCTGTGCCTCCATGTGGCCCACACCTGCAACCTGAACTGCTCCTATTGCTTCGCCAGTCAGGGGAAATACCATGGAGATCGTGCCCTCATGTCCTTTGAGGTAGGGAAGCAGGCTCTGGATTTCCTCATTGCCAACTCCGGCTCCCGGCGGAACCTGGAGGTGGACTTCTTTGGTGGAGAGCCTCTCATGAATTGGCAGGTGGTGAAGGATCTGGTGGCCTACGCCCGCACCCAGGAGGAGCCCCATGGCAAGCATTTCCGCTTCACCCTCACCACCAACGGGATGCTCATCGACGAGGACGTCATCGACTTTGCCAACCGGGAAATGGATAACGTGGTCCTGAGCCTGGACGGACGGAAAGAAATCCATGACCGGCTGCGG
>UMLF01073563.1_pt1 | contig 12148 bp, 11 predicted proteins | sample 1966501 | NCBI WGS metagenome assembly UMLF01 (sample SAMEA4836194, study PRJEB28245) | human gut metagenome | biome: gut microbiome; material: fecal sample | place: Denmark | collected 2008 | reverse complement strand
TGGTCATGAAATCTTCTGTGTTTTGATGTTAAGGATTCTTCACGAACAGTTTCGGATTCACTGCAGGGGCTGACTCCGTTTTCGTGCGTCTGATCGCTGCCATGTCATCCCTACAAACCTGCATTTACCCCAGCATCTCCAAAATCTCCGCCTTAGACTTGGCTCCCACTTCCCGCTTCACCATCTCGCCGTCCTTGAATACAGCCAGCGTCGGGATGGACATTACCCGGAACTGCCTTGCCAGCTCAGGATTTTCATCTACTTCCACCTTGCAGATCTTCTTGTCCGTCACTTCATCTCCGATCTCCTCAATGATTGGTCCCACCATCTGGCAGGGTCCGCACCAGCTTGCCCAGAAATCTACCAGCACCGGTACCTTTGCCTCTAATACTTCCTCGTTGAAATTATCCTTCGTCAAATGAATTACTGCCATATTTATCTTCCTTTCTTATTGTGATTTTGTTTTCTTGATAACTCTATTATAACCCTTTTCTCCCGGATTTCTGTGACCAGGTCACATTTCCCGGTGATTTTTCAGAAACCGACGTTTATACTTCAGCTTCGCGTAATCCGTTACCTGCTTCAGATACACGGGATCCGCCAGGCCTCCGGCGACGCCAAGGACGGGGATGCCCTGGATAAATTTCATATACAGCATCGCCTCTGCCAGACTCCTGGACGCATTGCGAATCCCCTGCCGCCTGTCCAGAGAAATCACCGCTGTCCCGTCGATCCAGCCATTCAGTTCCTTATTATTCTGCAGCAGCGGTCCGCCTCTTAGGAACGCAGTCTCGATCAGCTTCAGGATAAAGCACTGCTCCTCTTCCGTCTCATAGGAAAACCCATAACTCAACGCGATCTCGTAAATGCTTTTCAGCAGTACACCTGTAAAAATTGGGATGTCCGGCAATCCAATCCCCAGAAGTCCCAGCCCTGCGCCTTCCACACCGGAAATCAGGAGATTTTTCGCGTTCCCGGCCTCCGCCTGCCTGGAGAACGCCCGCACCGTCTTCCGGCTCGCGCCCAACCTCGCCGCATACTCATTGACCTGATAGGCTTGCCGGTGTTTCTCCTTATTATAAGTTTTCTCGATCACGCTGGTCCCTTTCTCGAAAACCAGCGCGAACGCTTTCTGAAACGCGCCGTTTAAGGTCTGTTCCAGCTTTTCGGGTATTTTTTCGGAAATTTTTTCCTGCATCGGCGAAGACTTTTCCTCCTGCCGTTTTCTCAGGTAGCGGGCTTCTTTGCGCTCCAACGCCGCCTGCTCTTTTGCCCAGTGATTTCTGGAAAACATCCTTTCGCCCCTTTCTCTATTCTGGTCTTTTAGTCTTTTTCAGATATTCTCCCACCATCCGGAACTCATCCGGGTAAATGCAGTTGGGAAGACTTCCGTCCAGAACCCTTGCCATACATTCTTCATAGTCCATCCACATCACCGACTCTACTTCCTCTTCCTGGAGATGCAGATCCCGCTCCTCCACCGGCCTGGTGTACACATACACGCTGCTCAGTTCATTGTCCCGAAACAGCCTTCCATGAAAAACTGCCTCAAAAGAGCCGTGATGAATCCCGACGTAACTTAGTTCCTCCGGTGCAGCCTGGATCCCCAGTTCCTCAGCAAGTTCCCGCACTGCTGCCGGCAGAGGCTCATCGCCGGCCTCCACATGCCCTGCCGAAGAAATGTCATAACAGCCCGGATTGGAATCCTTCCCTGCGCTTCGCTTCTGCAAAAGCACATCCCAGCCGTCCTTGCCATTCTCCCGGACGATCCAGGTATGGACCGTGGTGTGAAGGCTCCCCTCCCTGTGGGCTACGCCCCGCTCCCGGACGATCCCTGTCTTGCTCCCGTCCGGGTTCAGGATGTCAAAAAGCTCCAGAGGCTCTCCATCCAGCGCCGCGGACACAAGCCTGTCCTGTCCGTCATACACAAGCTTCAGAGAGAAAAAATCCTTCCTCTCATCCAGCAGCCGGAAGAAGATCTTGTCCCCTTCCCAGAGGTTCAGTTTCCACACGTCTTCTATATCCACCCATTCCAGTTCCCCTTCGTCACAGGGAATGGCTTCCCCTTCGAATCCATCCGCTGTAAAAAGAGACATATACTCAGTCACTCCATTTCCCGAGACAAAGGTCACGATCCCCCGGTACCGATAAGACGTAAGCCGATATCCGGTCTCCTCCCTCACTTCCCGCAGCAGGCATTCTTCCGGACTTTCATCCGCCTCAAAATGGCCGCCCACCCCGATCCATTTATCCTTATTCACATCATTTTTCTTCACCGTCCGGTGAAGCATCAGATATTTACCGTCCCGCTCAATGTAGCAGAGCGTACTCAATTGTGCCGTCATTCTTCTCTTCTTCCTTTTTTATCTCATTGTGGTATAATTATCCTTATTCTACCTGAACCATGGAGGAAATGCAATGGAACGGACTCTTACTTATCACATCCGCGAGACAGAAGCCGGCCTTCGGATCGAACAGTTCCTGCGGCGAAAGGGCTACTCTGCCCAGAACCTGACCCAGATCAAACAAATGCCGGAAAGCGTCCTGGTAAACGGTTCTTTTTGCTATCTGCGCCACACACTTGCCGCCGGCGATGAACTTCTCATCCACATCCAGGAAACAGAAAGCTCCCGCCAGATCCTGCCCGTCCAGCTTCCTCTTAACATTGTCTATGAAGATGAAGACCTGATCGTAGTGAACAAACCTGCCGGCATGCCCATCCATCCTTCCCTGAACAACTATACCAACTCTCTGGCAAATGGCCTGGCCTGGTACTACCTGCAGCAGGGGAAACCCTTCATCTTCCGCTGCTGCAACCGTCTGGACCGGGACACCTCCGGCCTTACCGTGGTGGCAAAACATCTGGTCAGTGCCAGTATCCTGTCCTCCATGACCAAGCGCAAAGAAGTCTGCCGGGAATACCTGGCTGTAGCAAGAGGACATGTCATGCCGGAATCCGGCACCATCACTGCCCCGCTCGCCCGCAGGGAAGGCACCATCATCGAACGGGTTGTAGACTGGGAGAAAGGAGAGCCCGCGGTCACCCACTATCAGGTTGTCACCGCAAAAAACGGGCACAGCCTGGTCGCCCTGCGCCTGGAGACCGGCCGTACCCATCAGATCCGGATCCATATGAAATATCTGGGCTATCCGCTGATCGGAGACTATCTCTACAACCCGGATATGGAACACATTACCCGTCAGGCCCTGCACTCTCACCGCCTGTCTTTCCCCCATCCCATCACCGGGGAAGCTATGCGATTTGAAGCCCAACTTCCAGAGGACATGAATCGGATATTTTTATAAATCTTTTCTTCTTAGGATAAGTCTTTGACCCTTAATAGTTCTGCATACTTTACCAACCGCTCATATTGCCTTTTATTTTTGTTCCGTTTATTTACTATTTCAAAATTAAAACTCACTTTAAGGCGCAGCGCATCACATATACTCCGTTCCACATCATAAATATTGTAACAACCAAATTCCGTTTCTTTCCTTCTAATACCAACCCCAAAATTATTTTCCGAAAAATAATATCGTTTTATAGGAAAATACATTTTTATTAGTCTCCGGTCTGTTCGACATGTAGCAACCGAAGTAACTTCAGGTTCCTCTTGGATTACTCCTTGATAATAAAGCGCGCTTCTTTCACAAACAACAGCTCTTGGATCACTGAGACATATTTCAATACATTTATAATCCATTGGTTTGCCATAACTTCTTCCTCTTAACCAGTAATAACCATGGCAAATCTTTTCTAAATAGCCTTCTTCTTCCAGAACTGCTATCTGGCGATTTGAAAACCCTTCTTCCAATAATTCCTTTGTCCCTACATATCCTTTAAATTTTCTGCATAGCTCTTCAAATCGAATATATGTATTTCTTCTCATAACTCACACTCTTTTTGTATCATCAAATTCATATCTTCTGTTCGTTTATCTTCTGTCAAAATTGTCATTTGATAGATTGCAACCTTATTCAACTTTTCTATTCTCTCTTTTTGAGTTCTCCCCTCCTCTATCATAACAGAATTCAAACTTTCTAAGTTTGTTAGACAAACCAACTGAGCTCCACTGGCATAATCTCTGATATTCCCTTTCAATCCCGGATTCGCAAGTTCCCACTCCTTCGCTGTCATCCCGAATAATGCCATATTTAATATATCTGCTTCTGACGCATAGATTCTCCCGATTGCCTCTTTTGACAATTCTTCTGGAATCAGGTTTTGCTTTATTGCGTTCGTATGAATTCCATAATTGATCTTAGTTAAATTTCTCTTTACATCCCATCCAAACTGTTTCATTTCCAGTTCTTTCAATCGTTCAAATTCCTGAATTAAGTAAATCTTAAATTCCGGGCTTATCCACATCCCAAACTCAAAAGCAATATCTTTATATGCATAAGTACCGCCATATCTGCCCGCAGAAGCTTTTAATCCTATTGCATTTGTCTTTGTCACCCATTCCTTCACACTTATTTTGAAACGATTGAGTCCGGCCTGGCTTTTAATTATGGCGAATTCGCCATAATTAAAAGCCGGATTATAAATTCTTTCCCAAATACCCAAAAACTCCAGTGTATTTCTATTACGAAGCCAATCAGAAATAAAAAAGTCTCCATTTTTATTATTGCGTTTTCTGTTATATGTAGTATTGCATTTTTTATTACACATGTCAATGCAAATTTCACACCGGCAGACTGTCCCTTACGCACAGCGCGCCATACCCCACCTGGGCGTTGGGATACTCCTCAAATCCCGGGAGCGGCTTTGCGCCCCGGCGCAGATATGCCTTGACCTTCTCCCCGTAGAGATAGGGGTCATTGTCCCGTACGATCCCCCACTCCATAAGAAGAGCAGCCCCGCTGGTCACAAAAGGCGTGGCAAAGGAGGTTCCGGTAAATGCACCTCTTCCTCCGCCCGGCACAGGCGCCTCTACTTTCACCCCCGGCGCTGCCAGATCCGGCTTGGAACCTCCCCCTTCCCTTACATAACCGCGGCCGGAAAAATCTGCGTAGGCCAGGGTCCGGCTGTTGTAAGCCCCCACCGAGACCACCCGTCCGGCCGTAGCAGGAATGGTAATGGTCCTCCCTTCCGTGGGATAGAGGAATCCGGTCCCCCGGTTCAGAACGCTCTCTCCCGGCAGCCACAGTTCATACTGGCCGGACAGGACTCTCCTGGGGGACAGTACGATCCGCCACACGCCCCCGCGGATATAATCCCCGGCCGGAAGCAGATCGATATAGATCTCCTGGGCCATACTGTAAGGACTTGGCTCCCCGTAATACAGCAGGATCTCTGTATCTCCCGCCAGGAATCTCTGAGACCCCAGAACCTCCGGGATCGGTCCTGCCCGTAGGCCGGAGGGGTCGATCAGGGTGATGTCCATCACGTCAGTGTAGGCTTTCCAGATCTGGATGTTCAGCGCAGGCTGCCGCTCCTGCACCGCCAGCTCGATCACTTCCTCCTGGTCTTCCCGGACTCTTCCGGCAGTGTGCCCGGCCCCGGCCGCTTCATTGCCCGCCCCCACGCAGATACAGCTCTTCCAGATGTTGGAGATATCGTCAATGAACCGCTCCAGAAGAGAGGTACCGTCATGGGGACCGTACGTATTTCCAAAGCTTATATTCACCGCCACCGGCATCTGATATTCCATTGCCTTGCGGATCACATAATCAATTCCCGTCATCAGCTCCGTGGTCCTGGGAAATCCATCCGGTAATGGATTCCCCAGCTTCACTACCAAAAACTCACTCTCCGGAGCGATCCCGGCAGCGATCCCCGCCACCGCCGTCCCGTGCCCGGAGCGGTCCAGGGAGGGCACGATCCTAAGTCTCTCCTCCTCTGATCCCGCCTGCAGGGCCTCATTGATCCTTTCCGCCCCGTATTCCCTCCCGTATCCGTATCCCCCGGGAGGCTCTTCTCCCGCCGTGTCAAGAGACTGATCCCAAAGACTTTTGATCCTGGTGGTTCCGTCCGCCCTGCGAAATTCCGACAGGCCGTAATCAATGCCGGAGTCGATCACCCCCACCAGCACTCCCTGTCCCAGAAGAGAAAAGCGGGCGTCCTGTACCTCATTGATACAAGACACCCGCTTCCCTTCTTCCATCTGGAAATACAGCCGTTTAGGCTTTTCCACATATTCTACCTCCGGTAGCGCCGCCAGCTCCTGGATCCTGGATTCTGCCACAGTCACCACCGCATATTCATTCAGAAGCTTTGTCGTCCTTGCGGCAATCCCACGGACGCCCTCAAGATCCCCGGAATATTTGATGATCAGATCCCACTCCCTCTCTTCCGGATGATAACCCACCTCCAGTTCCAGGGACTTCTCCCTCTCTTCCTGGGTGGCGTCAAGCGCCAGATTCAAAAGATTTTCCGTCTTCTGCCCTTCCATCTTCCACCTCATTTTTGTTCCATGAATTCCTCATCCAGATAGGGGGCCAGACTGGCCGGGATGAAATATCCTCTGGGGTGGCGGCACACCGGGCACGCCTGGGGCGCCATCTTCCCATGGTAAATGTGGCCGCAGTTCAGGCACATCCACGCCTCTTCCCTGCGGCTTTCAAAGTATTGATTTTCCTCCAGAAGCTCTGCCAGCTTTCCAAACCGTTTCCCATGCACCGCCTCGATCCGGGCGATCTGGATAAAGGCGGAGGAAACTTCCAGGAATCCTTCCTCCCGGGCAGTCTTGCCAAAGGCCTGGTACACGTCCCCCGCTTCTTCCATCTCATTGTGCTGGGCCGCCCGCAGAAGCTCTGCCACATTGTCGAACTGATCCACCGGGTAGCTTCCGTCGATGGCAATGGTGGTCCCGTTGAGATTCTTCAGAAGATCATAAAATCTGGCCGCGTGGGCCCGCTCCTGGTCCGCGGTAAAAAGAAAAATCTGGCTGATCGCAAAAAGCCCCTGCTCCCTGGCGGTCTCCGCCGCGATGGTATAGCGGTTCCTGGCCTGGCTCTCCCCCGCGAAGGCCCGCATCAGATTCTCCCTGGTCCTGCTCTCTTTAAATTCAACAGCCATGTCACACACTCCTATCTGTTTTTAATAGTAGTATGTGCCATGGCTGCCTGTTTATTCCTGTAATCTGTTTTTAGTTGAATCCGATCAGCCGTCTTGCCACCGTGTAGGCAAGAGAGGAGATCTTTCTGCCGGATTTCCCCGGGATGTTCATAGTCTGGCCCAGAATCCCGTAACGGATCTTCAGGAAAGTCTTGAGATCCTTCTTCTTAAGATACCGCCACAGTTCCTTCTTCTTCTCCAGGTTCTCCGGATTCTTGGACCGGATCAGAAGGATGGAAGAGACGGTCATCATAATGGCCAGATAGTCGATCATGTAACGCCGCAGCTTCTTACACTCGATATTCTTAAGCTGATACATGCTGATCATGCTCTTGGTCACAAAAATCTGCTGATCCACCCGGGCGATCATGATCTTCTCATTGACCGACTGGTCTTCCCGCCCGATGAAATACCGGTAGAAATCCACGTCCAGATAATAGATCTTGCGCACGAAAGGAAGGGGATAATATACATAAATATTATCTACATAGAAGGTGTGCTTCGGCAGTTCCATCTGACTGAGCTTCAGCATGTCGGTCCGGTAGATGACCGAGTGCATCAGGATATACTGATCCAGATGGAAATGTCCGATATCCTCCCACCGGAAGATCTCGTCCTGGGGAAGCACGTTCCGGTAATGGATACATTTCTTATGGGAAGCGCCCACCTTCTCATAGACATAGTTGGACACCAGCATGTCCACTTCCTGCCCCTCTTCCTCGAACTTCTTCAGGGTCTCAAGGATCTTGTGCAGCGACTCCTCGTCCACCCAGTCGTCGCTGTCCACCACCTTGAAATATTTCCCGGAAGCGTTGGAAAGTCCGTGGTTCACTGCATCTCCGTGCCCCCCGTTCTCCTTATCCACCACCCGGATAATGTCCGGATATTTCTCCTGATACTCATGGGCGATCCTGGAAGTATCATCTTTTGAGCCGTCGTTGACGATGATGATCTCCACGTCCTCCCCTCCGGGCAGGATACTTTCGATCGCATGCGACATATAATCCTGGGAATTATAACATGGTATTGCAAATGACAGATATTTCATTGTATACGTCCTCCTCATATTCTTCTATCAGTATAAGTCATTCCCGGCTATTTTCCAACAAATTTCTAAAAGATATACCCGATCTGATTGTAAAATCCGGGAATTTTCGCTATAGTAGGCTTATACGCAGTACGAATTGGAGGGATCATCAATGAAGAAAAATATTATCGTAGGACAATCCGGCGGACCTACCGCTGTTATCAACGGCAGCCTCTACGGAGTGGTTTCCGAGGGACTGCGGCACCCGGTTGAGATCGCTCATGTCTATGGTATGGTAAATGGAATCGAAGGATTCCTGGCGGACCGGTTTATGGACATGGAAGCTCTGGCGGAAAACGGCGAGCTGGAGTTTGTCCGCACCACCCCGGGGGCTTACCTTGGCTCCTGCCGCTACAAACTGCCGGAAGACCTGAAGGATCCGGTCTATCCCCGGCTCTTCCAGAAGCTTGCAGAAAAGGAGATCGGCTACTTCTTCTACATCGGAGGAAACGACTCCATGGATACGGTGAGCAAGCTTTCCCGCTATGCCGCCGGGATCGGAAGCGACATCCGTTTCATCGGCGTGCCAAAGACCATTGACAACGACCTGGTGCACACCGACCATACGCCGGGATACGGCAGCGCCGCCAAATATGTGGCCTCCGTTGTCCGCGAGATCACGGCGGACGCTTCTGTCTATGACAATAAACCTTCCGTGACCATCGTAGAGATCATGGGACGCCACGCCGGATGGCTGACCGCAGCCAGCGTGCTGGCCCGCAAATTCGAAGGAGACAACCCGGTTCTTGTATATCTGCCGGAAGTTGCCTTTGACCAGGACGCATTTATTGAGAAAGTAAAAGAAAACTTAAAGACCACCTCCAACCTTGTGGTCTGCATTTCAGAAGGGATCAACGATGGAAAGGGTACCTTCATCTGCGAGTATGCCAGTGAAGTGGGCACCGACAATTTCGGCCACAAGATGCTCACTGGCTCCGGAAAATATCTGGAGAATCTGGTGAAGGAAAAACTGGGCGTCAAAGTGCGCTCCATTGAGCTGAATGTATGCCAGCGCTGCTCCAGCGCCCACCTGTCAGGCGTAGACCTGACCGAGGCCATCAATGCCGGAGTCTACGGCGTACAGGCCGCCCTTGCAGGAGAGACCGGCAAGATGATCACCTTTCTCCGGAGCCGCAGCCTGCCCTATGAATTATCCTACGGCACCGCAGATGTGAATGAAATCTGCAACGAGGAGAAACCAGTTCCCACAGAGTGGATCATAAGGGATGGCTCCGACTTAAGCCCGGACTTTATCGAATACGCCAGACCGCTTATCCAGGGACATGTAGAGCTACCCACCAAAGACGGTGTGCCGGTATTCGCTTACCGGCAGTAGCGTGTTCACAATTTGTTCATCTTATTTTCAAAATTCTTTTACTACTTTAACATTTTTTCTTCACAGCTCTTGCGTATACTAAAACCATCGAAAGAGAGAAAGACCACTGACGAGTAGTAAGCTACTATTTTGAATAAACTTTTTCATAATACATGCCGGGGACTGAGAGATCAGTCACCCGGCATCCTCCCTTTTATAAGGTTATTTCTTTCTTCTCCACAGCAGCCACCCGCTTCCGCCCGCGACTGCTGCCAGTCCAGAACCGCCGATCATCCAGGGCGCTATACTCCCTTTCTCTTCCTGCGCTGGTGTTTCTTCTGGTTCCTCTTTCTCTTTTGTCAGCCCCAGCCGCCGGGCCACCGGCTCCGCCACCTTCTGCAGAAGATTCTTCTCCTCTACCACCCGGATCAGGATTTTCTCCTCCGCCGAATTCCCGGCGTAATCTTCTGCCTTTACCCGGATCTCATAATTCCCGTAATCATCCAGCGTATATTGATAGGACTCCCGCCCGGGAGTAAGTTTTTGCTGTTCTCCGTTGATCCGCACTTCTTTGATCTCATCCTCCGCTTTCCCTGTCTTTATCCGGAAGACCGCCTGCTCTTCATAGGTCCCTCCGTCTTCCACATCCAGGATCTGGATCTGGGGCGCCGTGTGATCTACCATAAACCCGGCATTCGCCCGGGCAGTATTTCCGGCCGCGTCTTCCACACAGACTTCCAGCACGTGCCACCCTTCTTCCGTCACTTCTTCTCCCATGGAGTAGAGACGGCCATCCAGGCGAAGTTCATAGGAATAAGTAGTAAAGTCCTGGATCCACTCCTTGGCCGGGGTGTCCCAGACAAACTTCTTCATATATTTTCCCCGCAGCTGATCCACAAGGCGGATCACCGGATCCTTCTGGTCTATGATCACCTGAAGCTGTTCTTTTGCTTCCCGGCCTGCCTGATCCCGGGCCGCAAGGCTGATCTGATAGATCCCGTCTTCTGTCAGTTTCCGCTCGGCCTGCTTCCCGGAAGCGCTGTCCTTCCAGGAGACTGCCTCCAGGGTTTTCTTCTCCCCGTCTTCATTCTCCCAGATAGTCTCCTCCCTGGCCGTATGCAGGACATTTTCCTCCTGCACCTGGCTCACCAGAGTCACCGGCCGGCTGCTGATAAGATAATCGGAGGCTCCGCTGATCCGGATCTTCGGATCTGTCCGGTCAATATAGACCCGCTCTGTCAGGCGGCTTTCATTTCCCGCCCTGTCCCTTACAGTCACTTCCACCACCGCTCCCTGCCCTGCGGCAGAGGCTTTCTGAATGGTAAAGGCGGTCTCTTCTTTCTCCGACGCGCCAATCTTCTCTCCGTCCACCAGGCAGCGCACCGTTTCAACCCCGCTGGTCTTATCCCGGCTTTGCACCGACAGCTTCACATCCCCCAGATACCAGGCGTCAAACCCGTTTGGAAGGCTCATGCTGATCTTAGGCGGCCGGGTATCGACCCGGATCTCCACTGTCTCCGCGCAGCCCTCTATCGGTTCCTTGTCTTCTTCCATCCAGACCGTAAGCTGGTTGCTTCCTTCCTCCCAGTCTCCCAGGATCGCCTTCTCCCCCTCCTTCTCAAGGCTCCCCTCCGCCAGGATTTTATCGCCTGCAGCCGTCCGGTATCTGGTGATCCCGCGCCTGCTCACATGAGTCAGGGTTACTTCCGGCTTATGGCGGTAATACCCGTTTCCGCCATCCGGCGGAGTTACCTTAAGCTGAAACTTTTTAACCGGCTCCTCTTCCGGTTCTTCTGTTCCTTCCCCTTCTTCCGCAGATCCTCCTTCTTCTGTCTGCGTCGGATCCTCCCTGTGTTCTGCATAGCCCACTGCCCCCTGCTGGAAATAGATCAGTGCCAGCACCAGGCACAGCAGGATTATGGATCGGCCTTTTCTGCCCATACTTTTCCTCCTTCCACGTTGATTCCATATTCTCTCATCAGCTTCTGAAATTCTTCTTCTCCCGCAAGCTTCGGGCACTCCTTCAGGAACCTCTCAATGGTCTGCAGGCACAGTTCCCGGTCCTGCCCCGAGGCTTCCAGAAGATTCTTAAGGGATGTGATCCGCAAGCCTACAGAGTCAGGGAATTCCCGGACCCCCTCTTCCAGCCGCCCTGCCGCTTCCCTGGACTTCCCCAGGGCCTCCAGAAGGGACGCTGTCTTCTTATACAGTTCTTCCCGTTCTTCTGCTCCATCTTCTTCCTCCATCTGTTCCTCATACATGGCAAGGGCCTCTTCTTCTCTCCCCAGTTCTTCCAGCGCGGCAGCCACCATTCCCCGGACTTCTGCCTTCTCTTCTTCTCCCTCTTCCTCCAGGCAGCTCTTTCCCAGGCGGACTACCGCCTCCTGGTCCGCCTTCATGTCCAGCTGACGATATCCAAGGAGCACACAGCGGCGATAGACAAGGGCTTCCTCTTCCGGCAGTTTCTCTGCTGCCTCCTCAATCCTGCGAAGTCCGGCCCGGAAGCTCCCTTCCGCCACCGACTCCCCCTGCAGGCTTTGGCACAATCGTTCCAGCTCTTCTGCCAGCGGCTCCCCTTCTGCCTGCCCAAAATATGCCTCCCCCCGCTCATAATCACCAAGTTCTCCCAGGCAGAGCATCCCCAGTTCCAGATAGAGAGGGCCTGTCTCCCCGCCTGCTTCTCTCT
>UMLF01016990.1_pt1 | contig 12150 bp, 9 predicted proteins | sample 1966501 | NCBI WGS metagenome assembly UMLF01 (sample SAMEA4836194, study PRJEB28245) | human gut metagenome | biome: gut microbiome; material: fecal sample | place: Denmark | collected 2008 | reverse complement strand
GTAGAACAGAACGGACGTAACCTGTCCGGCGGACAGAAGCAGCGTCTGACGATCGCACGTGCACTGGTCAGCAAGCCTGAGATATTGATTCTGGATGACAGCTTAAGTGCGCTGGATTTTGCGACAGACGCAGCGCTTCGTAAAGCAATCGGTGAACTGGAAGGCAATGTGACAACCTTCCTGGTATCTCAGAGAATTTCCGGTATCCGTCAGGCAGACAAGATCCTGGTTATGGAGGACGGTGAGCTGGCAGGACAGGGAACCCATGAAGAACTGATGGAGACTTGCGAGACCTATCAGGAGATCTATTATTCACAGTTCCCGGAAGAACGTCCGGCTGCAGTTAAATCTTCAAAGGAAACCGGAAAAGATTTGGACAAAGCGGATAAAATGACAGAGAAAGCAGAGAAAGGAGCGGCAGAGTAATGAAGAAATTATTAAAGCTCATAGGAAAGTATAAGATTTTCCTTGCATTCAGTGTAATCTTTGCTGCAATCTCTGTAGTATTGCAGTTATATGTGCCGGTTTTATTCGGTGATGCAATTGATGAAGTTGTATCGGCACATCAGGTGAACTTTGATATGATGTGGTATTATCTGAAGCAGATTCTGATTTTTATCGTGATATCAGCATTTGCTACGTGGTTCATGAATCTGTTGAACAACCGGATGACTTACCGGATCGTGCAGGATATCCGTTCACAGGCAATCCGTCATATCCAGGTACTGCCGTTGTCTTATCTGGATCAGCACAGCACCGGAGATATTGTAAGCCGTGTCATTGCAGATACAGATATCTTATCCGATGGTCTGTTGTTGGGATTTACACAGTTATTTTCAGGAATCGTGACGATCGTTGTGACACTGATTTTCATGTTCTCTAAGAATGTGTGGGTAACACTGCTGGTGATTGTACTGACACCATTTAGTTTCGTAGTAGCGAAATTCGTTTCTTCCAGATCTTATACGATGTTCCGGAAGCAGAGCGAGACCCGAGGACGCCAGACTGCACTGATCGAAGAAATGATCGGCGGACAGAAGGTAGTCAAAGTATTCGGTTACGAGAAAGAATCATCCAGAAGATTTGATGAGATCAATAAAGAACTGCAGACATATAGCCAGAAAGCGGTATTTTACAGCAGTTTAACGAACCCATCTACACGATTTGTCAACAATATCATTTACGCCGGAGTGGCTTTACTTGGGGCATTTCTGATACCGGGCGGCACGCTGACGGTCGGAGGACTTTCTGTATTGTTAGCGTATGCGAACCAGTATATGAAGCCGTTCAACGATATCAGTTCGGTAGTCACAGAGATGCAGAATGCGCTGGCATGTGCGGACCGTATCTTTGATCTGTTAGAGCAGAAAGAAGAGACATTGGATGCGGAAGGCGCATTTGCTGCAGTTGATGGCAATGTTACAATCGACGATGTGGAATTTAGTTATGATAAAGAAAAAGAACTGATCGAGAACTTCAATCTGGATGTAAAACCGGGTATGCGTATTGCAATCGTTGGTCCGACAGGATGCGGTAAGACGACATTTATCAACCTGCTGATGCGCTTCTATGATGTAGATGAAGGAAAGATCCTGGTGGATGGAAAGGACATCCGGGAGGTATCCAGACATGCCCTTAGAAGCAGCTTTGGTATGGTGTTGCAGGATACCTGGATCAAGAGCGGAACCGTAAGAGACAACATCTGCTTTGGAAAACCGGATGCAACCGATGAAGAGATCATTCGTGCAGCGAAGGAAGCAAGAAGCTGGGAATTCATCCGGAGACTTCCAAAAGGTCTGGACACGGTGCTTCACGAAGACAGTATCAGCCAGGGTCAGAAGCAGCTTCTGTGTATCACAAGAGTCATGCTCTGTCTGCCGCCGATGTTGATCCTGGATGAGGCGACATCAAGTATCGATACCCGTACCGAACTGCAGGTACAGGAAGCATTCGATAAGCTGATGAAAGGAAGAACAAGCTTTATCGTGGCACACAGACTTTCGACGATACGGAATGCTTCGTTAATCTTAGTTATGAAAGACGGTAAGATCATCGAGCAGGGCAATCATGAAGAATTGCTGAAAAAAGGTGGATTTTACCATAAGTTATACCATAGTCAGTTTGAAGGTTAATACGCAATCTGGCAAAAAGCTCGCTTAGGCGGGCTTTTTCAGTTATAATACAGATAAATACTAATCAGTAAGAATGGAGAAAATCTGTAGAAGGAATGTGCTATAATATTCTGCAGTGAAGAAGAACAGAGGGAGTAACAGTATATGACGATCAAAGAAATTGCCAAACTGGCAGGAGGATCCAGCGCAGCGGTGTCGAGATACCTGAACGGCGGATACGTCAGTGACGAGAAGAAAGAACAGATTAAGAAAGTAATTGATGAGACCGGCTATCAGCCATCGGCGCAGGCGCGTATGCTTAGAACCAAGAAAGCGTGTCTGATCGGGGTGGTTGTACCAAAGATTAATTCAGAATCCATCAGCCGGATCACGGCAGGAATCGAAAAGGTTCTTTCGGAGCGGAATTACCAGATGCTGCTTGCCGGAACGGATAATACACCGGCGAAGGAAATAGAGTATATGCGTCTGTTCGAGAATTATCCGGTAGACGGGATTATTCTTGTGGGAACGATGATCACGGCGGAACACCGGAGATTTCTGAAAGAATCGAAAGTACCGGTGGTTGTGATTGGTCAGCATACGAAATATGCGAACTGTATTTATCATGATGATTACGGCGCAGGGGAGGCCATGGGATGTGCGGTTGCGGCAAAGAGCCGGAAAGAGATTGCATATATCGGAGTATCAAGAGAAGATAAAGCAGCTGGAGCGGCCAGAGAAGATGGATTCCGGGAAGGTCTGAAAAGGTCGGGAAAAGAATTAAAAGACGGATATTATAAGGTGGCGGAGTTCACGACAGAATCCGGATATGAAAAGGTTCTGGAATTATTGAATGAAAAACATGACATCGATATCATATCATGCGCCACTGATACAATCGCAGCCGGGGCAATCGAAGCGATTCATACTTATGCCGGAAGTCAGATTCCGAAGAATGTAGAAGACACAGGATCCAGATTCCGTTATATATTAGAAAATACATCGATTCAGGTTACCGGATTTGGCGATAATCAGCTTTTAAAGGCGGTAACAGGTGGAATACCAACAGTGCATTTTGGCTATAAGACCAGTGGAATCCGGGGCGCAGAACTCCTGTTGGATGTAATAGAAAGGGATGAAAGCATTCCGGTAGAGATCAAACTTGGATTCCGGCTCGCTAACATTGATGATCCGGAAGAAAATATAGAAGACTAAGAGATGCCGGAGCAGAAAATCAGTGTGTAAAATGTGTAAATAGATTCCGAATCAGTCAAAAACAACAGAATTCGTGCAAACCGCACAAAATCGAATAGCAAATATCAGTAAAAATGCCATCTTTACAAATGGCATTTTTTTCTTATTATAAAATTACAAGATGTGAAAACGATTACACATAGAATGAGGAAGGAGAGTTAATATGGATTACAGAAAGACCGCACAGGACATCCTGGATCATGTCGGCGGAAGTAAGAACATTGCATCTGCAGCACATTGTGCAACGAGACTTCGTCTTGTCATTGCAGATAATAAGAAAGTAAGTAAAGAAGCACTTGAAAATATTGACGGGGTAAAAGGGGTCTTCGAGGCATCGGGACAGCTTCAGATTATCCTCGGAACAGGTACAGTAAATAAAGTATTTGCCGAGTTCATCGACATCGCAGGTATCACGGCAAGCTCGAAAGCAGAGGCAAAAGAGGCAGCTGCAGAGAAGCAGAACTGGTTCATGCGTGCGATCAAGCTGCTTGGTGATATCTTCGTACCGATCATTCCGGCCATCGTAGCCAGCGGTTTCTTAATGGGAATCATGAACTCACTTGATTTTATGAATAGCAACGGATTCCTCCATATTAATACACACAGTTCGATTTATGTATTTGCGAATCTGTTCAGTAACATTGCTTACACATTCCTGCAGATCCTGATCGCATTCTCAGCTGCAAAAGCATTCGGTGCGAACCAGTATCTTGGTGCAGTTATCGGTATGATCATGATCCATCCGTCACTGCAGAATGCTTATACTGTAGCAACAGAGGGTGTACAGCAGACACAGAGCGTATTCTTCGGACTGTTCAAGATTGACATGGTCGGATATCAGGGACACGTCATTCCGGTTATCATCGCCGTATGGATTCTGGCAGTGATCGAGAAGAAGTTACATAAGATCGTTCCGGAAGTTCTTGACTTGTTCGTAACACCTCTGGTCAGCGTATTTGTAACAGGTTACCTTACATTATCAATTGTAGGACCGATCTTCGTATGGGCTGAAAATGCAATTCTCGGAGCAATCCAGTGGATGCTAACGCTTCCTCTCGGAATCGGAAGTCTGATCATGGGAGGTTTATATGCACCAACCGTAGTAACCGGTATTCATCAGATGTATACAGCTATTGATATCGGACAGCTTGCAAAATACGGTGTTACATACTGGCTTCCACTTGCAAGTGCAGCCAACGTAGCACAGGGAGCTGCAGCACTTGCAGTAGGTATTAAGTCTAAAGATAAGAAGATCAAATCTCTGGCACTTCCATCATCACTCAGTGCATTTATGGGAATTACAGAGCCTGCAATCTTCGGTGTAAACTTAAGATTCTTCAAACCATTCATCGCCGGATGTATCGGTGGAGGATGTGGGGCATTATATGCATCACTGGTACATCTTGGAGCGAAAGGAACTGGTGTAACAGGTATCTTCGGTATCCTGCTCTGCCTGAACCAGCCGCTTCAGTACCTGATCGAGATGGTGATCGCAGTCGGTGTTGCATTCGTGATCTCATTCCTGATCTATAAGGATGCAGAACCAAAGGCAGCAACCGCAGATGCAGCAGAGACAGCAGCAGTAGAAAATATGGAAACAACAGACGCAGTAGCAACAGCAGACACAACTGCAGAGACAGCAGAAGAGACATTAACAAGCCCGGTAAATGGAACACAGATTCCGTTAGCAGAAGTAGCAGATGAGACATTCGCATCAGAGATGCTCGGAGCTACCGTTGCAGTAGAGCCTGCAGACGGAAAAATCGTAGCGCCATGCGACGGAGAAGTATCGAATATCTTCGAGACAGGTCATGCCGTATGTATCACAACAGAATCGGGTGGCGAACTTCTGATCCATATCGGTATTGATACTGTAAAAATGGATGGAAAAGGATTTACAAAGAAAGTTTCTGATGGCGACAAAGTACATGCAGGAGATATTCTGGTAGAAGCGGACCTTGAGGAAATTAAGAATGCAGGATATCAGACGACAACAATGATGATTCTGACAAATACAGATGAATTCGGAAATGTAACAAAGGCAGAACCTGCTGAAGTTAAGACAACAAGTAAAGTTATGACACTTACAAAATAATGTGTATAGAAATAATGCTTATAGATAGATGGAGACGATTGATTTATGAACGCATTAACAAGAGATCTTGTAAAATTAGTAGAGACAGCAGAACAAAGCCAGAAAACCAGAGAAGAGTTATCCGTATCAGATAGAAAATTTCGTGAAAAACTACACCTGATGCCGCCGGTCGGCTGGCTGAATGATCCAAATGGACTCTGCCAGTTCCAGGGTATCTATCACGCGTTTTTCCAGTATTCGCCGTTTAATGCAGAAGGCGGTGTGAAGATGTGGGGTCACTATACCAGCAAGGATATGATTAAGTGGGAATATCAGGGTACCGCACTTTATCCAGATCAGCCATTTGACTGTCACGGAGTATATTCCGGATCCGCATTTATTGAAGATGGAAAAATGTATCTGTACTATACAGGAAATGTCAAATTAGAAGACGGGGAATATGATTACATCCGCACCGGACGTGAGGGCAATACCGTTCTGGTTATAACGGAAGACGGCAAGACGTTCGGAAAGAAAAAAGAACTGATGAGAAATTCAGATTATCCGGACGATCTGACCTGTCATGTAAGAGATCCAAAGGTATGGAAAGAAAATGGTACTTATTATATGGTACAGGGTGCAAGAACGAACAAAGATGTAGGTCAGGTACTTGTATTTGAATCTGAAGATAAAGTAAACTGGAAGTTCAGAAACCGGGTGGAATCCGAAAAGCCATTCGGGTATATGTGGGAATGCCCGGATTATTTCAAAATCGGAGATAAGAAACTTCTTTCCACGTCTGTTCAGGGACTGGAAGGTGGTATCTGGGAGGATCGTAATGTATATCAGTCCGGATACTTTGAGATAGAAGGAGATATTCTTGGAGAATACAAGTTGTCAGAGTATCATTTGTGGGATTATGGGTTTGATTATTATGCCCCGCAGAGTTTTGAGACGGAAGACGGAAGAAGGATCCACATCAGCTGGATGGGAATGCCGGACTGCGAAGAATACAGCAATCCGACCATTCAGACAGGATGGCAGCATTGCTTTACATTTCCAAGAGAAATCTTTGAAAAAGACGGCAAGATCTGTCAACGTCCGATAAGAGAACTAGAAGAGAAGAAACATCTGGTAAGTGATGTGAAAGGTATGCTGGCAGGAGAGGGATATCCGGTATATGAAATGACGATTTCGGATATTACAAAGAACCGCTTTAAAGTTATCCTTTCAGAGAAGCTGATCCTGGATTATGCTGACGGAAAATTCCGGATGCATTTTACAGATCAGGATAAAACTTCGGTATCTTCCGGAAGAAGCATGAGATATGTAGAAGTGGAAGAAGTGGAGAATCTGAAGATTCTGGCCGATACATCCTCTGTTGAAGTATTTGTAAATGATGGGGAATATGTATTTTCGACAAGATATTATCCGGAAGTTTATAAATTACAGGCAGAAGCTGTGGGAGCACAGATTACGTTGTCAGAAATTATGTAACGAAATATCAATCTGAGATACCAATAATATAGAAAGAAGATCACCATATATCAAAAGAAAGAGTTTCAGTAGAGAAATTTTCAAAAGATATATGGTGATTTTTAATACCAATGTATGAAATAGAAGCTGCCAGTGGTAGGTTCTATGTATGCAAGAGATACAAATATTTTTCAAAATTAACGCCTTCGTTTACCGGAACATGTTCTTCTACAGAATCAATTAATGATTTTTCAAGAAAAGAACCTGCGGTCTGCATCATTTCCGTAAGGGAAATATCTCTGGCAAGTCCGCCTGTGATGCAGGAAGCAAAGAGATCACCCGTACCGGAATAACTTCCGTTGCAACAGGGATATGCCGAAAGAAAATGTGAAGAGCCATCTAGCAGGAGATTTCCAATCTTATGAACTCCGTCATCTGCAGTAAAATGAATACCAGTGATGAGGACCTTTTTTTCATGATCCTTTGTCAAAGTCTGCCCTGCATCCTTAAGTCGTGAAATGAGCTGCTGTATAGACAGAGACGGATCCTGCAGGCTGTTATAATCTATATCCGTCAGCAGACAGAATTCGGTAAGGTTAGGAGTGATAACATCTGCACGTGCGGCAAGTTCTTTCATAGCAGTCAGAAGCCCGGAAGTATACATATCATAGGTAACGCCATCGTCTCCCATTACAGGATCGACCAGAAGAAAGGTGTCTGCTGTCTGGAAAGTATCCAGAAAGTGCATGATCTGTTCAATCTGGCAGACACTGGCAACATAACCGGTATAGATTCCGGAAAAAGAAGTGCCTAGTTTCTTCCATTCCTGGCGGAAATAATCCATCTTATCGGTAAAATCATAACAGTAGTAGCTGGGGTATTCTGTTTGTGAACTTAAAATGGCGGTAGGGAGTGGACAGGCCTGGATTCCCATCGCAGATAATACGGAGATGGCAGCAGTCAGGGAACAGCGTCCAAGTCCGGACAGATCATTGATTACAGCAACTTTTTTTGTCATAAAGAAATCCTCATTTTCTAATGTATTGTAAATATGTAATAATTATACCATTATAAAAAGAAGAAAGAAACGGCCAGAGAAAAGGAAGACTTGCAGGCCACCAGAGTTTAAAAAAATAATTTAAAAAAATTTAAAAAAGTTGTTGACAGATAGAAAACGTTGCGCTATAATTAATTTCGTTGCTGAGGTACATAAATAACTGAGGCAAGCAAATATAATATGTGCGCGTAGCTCAGCTGGATAGAGCGTCTGGCTACGGACCAGAAGGTCGGGAGTTCGAATCTTCTCGCGCACGTACGAGAGACCCTTGTTTGACATTAAGTCGGACGAGGGTTTTTTGCTGTTCCGAAGCGGATGTTTCAATTCAGATGACCGGGACAGTATTGACATAATTTGGGCAACTGTGTTAAGGTTACATAGTAAATTTAATCAAGATTGTGTGAGGTGTCAGTCAGAAGGATTCAGAATAATTTGTGGAAAGAAGGATCTGACTGGTGAAAAGGGAAACAGGTGAGAATCCTGTACGAACTCGTCACCGTGTTTTGCAAGCAGAAGCTACAGATCCACTGGGAGAACCGGGAAGGGAGCAGATGTGTCAGAGCAATAAGCCGGGAGACCTGCCTTTCGCAGTACAGGAACGAAAAAGTTCAGGCCACGAGGAATTGGCAGTACGAAATGGATCACAGAACTGTATGTGGTATAATACAGTTGTATTTTCGTTGTCTTCGTTTTCTGACGGAGGCTTTTTTTGGCTATATATTCGGAAGGAGCTGACGGAGGCCGAGTTTTTTTGTATCTCGTGCATTGACAATCGGAAAATCAGGAGGTAAAAGAAATGAAAAAGAAACTGGTAGTTGTATTATTATCAGCAGCTATGTGTGTAGCAGCACTTGGCGGATGTGGTTCCAAAGCAGGTAGCAGTTCAGACAGCAGCAAGAAGACTGCAGAGAATTCATCAAAAGAGGACGATCAGAAAGCCGCAGATGAAGTAGCAAAGAAGATTGATGCCATTTATGTGCAGGAAAGAAACGACAAGACAGATGAGCAGTGTAAAGAAGCGAAAGAAGCGTGGGACAAATTGACAGATGCACAGAAAGAACTTGTGGAAGGTGAAAATGCTGATCCGGATTATTTCGGAAGAGATACAGGGGATGCTTCCCAGGATGATCCGTTAAATGAAGATAACATCGGGGAGAAGGAACTCTTGGTAGTAAGTTTCGGAACATCTTTTAATGCAAGCCGTGCAGCCGATATCAGCGGAGTTGAAAAAGCACTTCAGGCAGCTAATCCGGACTGGTCCGTAAGAAGAGCATTTACAGCACAGATCATCATTAATCATGTACAGGCAAGAGATGGTGAGAAGATTGATAACATGGATCAGGCTTTAGAGCGTGCAGTAAAGAATGGTGTAAAGAAACTGGTTGTACAGCCTACACATCTGATGCACGGTGCAGAGTATGATGAGTTAACAGAAACAGTAAATAGTTACAAAGATAAATTCGAATCTGTTAAAATCGCAGAACCACTTCTCGGAGAAGTTGGAGCGGACGCAACAGCAATCAATGAAGACAAGGCTGCAGTAGCTAAGGCAATCACTGCAGAAGCAGTAAAGACAGCAGAATATGACAGCCTTGATGCAGCAGCAGAGGATGGCACAGCATTTGTATTCATGGGACATGGAACATCTCATACAGCAAAGATCAGCTATTCTCAGATGCAGGCACAGATGGAACAGCTTGGATATAAGAATGTATTCATCGGAACAGTAGAAGGTGAGCCGGAAGATACTTCCTGCGAATCCGTTATCGCAAAAGTAAAAGATGCCGGATATAAGAATGTAATCCTTCGTCCACTTATGGTTGTTGCCGGAGATCATGCTAATAATGATATGGCCGGAGATGATGATGATTCATGGAAGAGTCAGTTTGAGGCATCTAAGAACTTTGACAGTGTAAAGACACAGATTGCAGGTCTTGGAGAGATCGATGCAATCCAGCAGTTATATGTTGCTCATACAAAAGCAGCTATGGATGCACAGTAAGAAAGATAATTAAGGGAGATAACAATGTTGAGAAAGAGATTGATGGCAGTTGTACTGTCTGCAGTAATGACAGCTGCAATATTCACAGGATGTGCAAGTAAGGATGACAGCAGCAAATCAGACAACAAATCAGCCAAGACAGAACAGCAGAAGTCTGATGCAAAAGAAGAAAAATCAAAAGATTCAAAGTCCGAAGCAGCAAAGGCGCCGATCGAGGATGGGACCTATACTGCAGAATTTAAGACGGACAGTACGATGTTTCATGTAAATGAAGCAAATGAAGGAAAAGGTACACTGACTGTAGAAGATGGAAAGATGACGATACATATCAGTCTCGTATCAAAAAATATCGTGAATCTCTTCCCTGGTACAGCAAAAGAGGCTCAGAAAAAAGGTGCAAAATTTTTAAAACCAACCACGGACAAAGTTACATACAGCGATGGAACGACAGAAGAAGTCTATGGATTTGATGTTCCGGTTCCGGCGTTAGATGAAGAATTTGATCTGGCGTTGATCGGAACAAAGGGCAAATGGTATGATCACAAGGTAAGTGTATCAAACCCGGTAAAAGCTGAATAAAATGTATGAATAAAAACTCTTATTTCCCATATATTGTATAGACTACAAAAAGGTGGGGAATAAGAGTTTTTTTTGTATCATACAATGCAAAGATACATAAAAATAGTAAAAATGCATAAAAAAAATAAGAATTACTGGACTTTTATGTTAAAACGCACTAATATTGAATTAACGGTAAAACGGAATAAAAAACAGGAAGGAAATAAGCGAATGAAAGGAAATGTAATTGTAGGACAATCTGGGGGACCAACTGCAGCGATCAATGCCAGTCTTGCCGGTGTATACCGGACAGCGAAAGACCGTGGAGCCAATAAAGTATATGGAATGCTTCACGGAATCCAGGGATTATTAAAAGAAAAATATATTGATCTGTCAGATCATATCAAGACCGAACTGGATGCGGAATTATTAAAAAGAACACCGGCCGCATTTTTGGGATCCTGCCGTTATAAGCTTCCGGAGATCCATGAGAACAGAGAAGTGTATGATAAGATATTTGAGATCTTGGACAAACTGGATATCGAAGTATTTATCTATATCGGTGGAAATGATTCTATGGATACAATCAAGAAATTATCGGATTATGCCATTATATTCGGTCATGCAATCCGCTTCATTGGATGTCCGAAGACGATTGATAATGACCTTGCACTTACCGATCATACACCAGGATATGGAAGTGCGGCAAAATATATCGGAACATCTATGAAAGAGATTATCCGTGACAGCTTCTGCCTGGAATATGAAAAAGGCGTGGTATCTATCGTCGAAATAATGGGAAGAAATGCCGGATGGCTGACCGGAGCGGCTGCATTGTCAAAGGGAGAAGACTGCGAAGGACCGGATCTTATCTATCTGCCGGAACTTCCATTTGATCTTCAGTTATTTGGAGAAAAGATCAAACAATTATTACAGGAGAAAACATCTATTGTTGTTGCAGTATCAGAAGGAATCCGTACAGAAGATGGAACTTATGTATGTGAACTTGGCAACAGTATTGACTTTGTAGATGCATTTGGACATAAGCAGTTATCCGGAACAGCATCTTACCTTGCAAGTTATATTGCAGGGGAGATTGGATGTAAGACACGTGCGATTGAATTAAGTACATTACAAAGAGCCGCATCTCACGCGGCCTCAAGAGTTGATATACTGGAAGCATATCAGGTTGGAGGAGCAGCGGTAAAGGCAGCAGACGAAGGAGATACCGGAAAGATGGTAGTCTTAAAACGTCTGTCGGATGATCCATATCAGTGCGGAACAGAAGTAAAGGATGTACACAAGATTGCCAATGATGAGAAGCTTGTACCAAGAAACTGGGTAAACGAAGAAGGTACTTATGTAACAAATGAGTTTATTTCTTATGTGCGTCCATTGATTCAGGGGGATGTATCACCGGTTATGGTAGATGGAATCCCAAGACATCTGTATACACCAAAAGAATTAAGCCACAGATAAAAAATAGATAAGATTTGAAGGTTGGAAAGATAGTGCCGTATTGCGAGCGTATAACAAGATACATGTCTTGCAATATGGCACTTTTTGTATACCAAAGCAGCATGTAAGAGAAGTTGCCGGCAGCAAGTTCTGTAGATAC
>UMLF01050293.1_pt1 | contig 12159 bp, 9 predicted proteins | sample 1966501 | NCBI WGS metagenome assembly UMLF01 (sample SAMEA4836194, study PRJEB28245) | human gut metagenome | biome: gut microbiome; material: fecal sample | place: Denmark | collected 2008 | reverse complement strand
AGGATCTTGACCATGCCCTTGCCCCAGATGTTGCACACGATCACGACACCCAGTGCCACAAAGGCCAGGATCCAGTTGGACTGGCAGTTTTTGATAGCAGAGGGGGCCAGGATCAGGCCGATGGAGATGATGATGGGGCCAGTGACCACCGGCGGGAAGAACCGCATGATGCGGCGGATGCCGAAGGTGGAGATCAGCAGGCTGGCCACCAGATACACCAGACCGGAAAATGCGACGGCGGCGCAGGCGTAGGGCAGCATCTTGGTGTTGGCAACGGTCAGGTTGCCGTCTGCATCTGCCAGCATGGGGGCCACGATGGAGAAGCCGCCCAGATACGCAAAGGAGGAGCCGAGGAATGCAGGCACCTTCTTTTTGGTAATGAGGTGGAACAGCAGGGTGCCCAGACCTGCGCACAGCAGGGTGGTGGAAACGCTCAGGCCGGTGAGCAGCGGCACCAGCACCGTTGCACCGAACATGGCAAACATGTGCTGCACGCCCAGAATGAACATGCGGCCTGCGCCCAGCTGGCGCGCGTCGTAAATGCCTTTGGAGTAATCGATCTTTTCGCTCATGAAGTTTTTCTGCCTCCTACAGAACTCGCAGCCCCAAAAAAAGAGGCACCGCCGTCAGCAAAACGGCAATGCCCCTGAAATTTGGGAACAATGATCCCGCCCGGAAATGAGAAGTGCAATACAGCGCAGTCGATGATTCTTGTGCAGCATGGTGCGCTCCCCCTTTCATTCAGGCTCTTTCCAAACCGCCGCCAAAAGCCCCGCAAAAGGCCGCAGCGGGCAGTCCTTCCAGAGATTATAGCAGACTTTTTGCCGCCGCGCAACTATTTTGCTTAATTCTCCTGTATTTCCAGCCCGGAAGTTTGCGCCGCTTCTCTTGCAATCCGGCCCAAAGCGCACTATAATATAACCTACCATTGCAATCTGTATTATAAGAGAATTATCAGGAGAGTTTATGATCTATCTGGATTATTCCGCCAATACCCCGGTAGACGAAGCGGTTTTACAGCGCTTTTGCGAGGTGGAGCGCAATTGCCCGGGCAATGCCAATTCCCGCCACGCAGCAGGCACTGCCGCAAAGGCTGCCATCGATGCCGCCACCCAGAGCATTGCCCGCAGCCTGAATGTGCAGCCCGCCGAGATCATCTATACATCCGGTGCCAGCGAGGCCAACAACTTTGCCATCAAGAGCATCGCCCGGCTGGAGCGCCACCATGGCAGACACATCATTTCCACCCCGCTGGAGCACTCCTCGGTGAGCGGCAGCCTGACCGCCCTGCAGGAGCAGGGATACGAGATCGACCTTGTGGACATCCGGCAGGACGGCACGGTGGACCTTGCCCACCTGAAAGAACTGCTGCGCCCGGACACCATTCTGGTGGCCGTCACTGCCGTGGACAGTGAGCTGGGCGTGGTGCAGCCGGTGGCCGAGATCGCGGAAATGTTGAAGGCCTGCCCCCACTGCCACTTCCATGTGGATGCCACACAGGCCGTGGGCAAGCTGCCGGTCAGCTTTGCGGGCATCGACACCATGAGCCTGACCGCCCACAAGTTCTACGGGCTGAACGGCATCGGTGTGCTGGTCAAGCGGCGCGGCCTTGCGCTGGAGCCGCTCATCCATGGCGGCGAGAGCACCACCATCTACCGCAGCGGCACCCCCACCGTGGCGCTGGCCTGTTCGCTGGCGCTGGCGCTGGAAAAGGCAGTGAGCGAGCTGCCCGCCCGGGTGGAGCACATCCGCGCCCTGAACGCCCGCCTGCGCACCGGGCTTGCCCACTACCCCAAGGTGCGCATCAACAGCCCGGACACCGCCGTGCCGCAGATTTTAAACCTGAGCGTACAGAACGTGAAGGGCACCGTGTTCCAGCGGGAGCTGGATGCCCAGGGCGTATGCGTCTCGGTCAAATCGGCCTGCTCTTCGGACGGCCTGCCCTCCCGCGCCGTGTTTGCCGTGAGCCATGACCGGCGCAACGCGCTGTCCTCGTGGCGCATCAGCCTGAGCCACCTGACCACGGAACAGGAGATCACCGATTTTATGCAGGCGTTCGATGCCTGTTACAACGCCCTGACGCAATAAAAAGGAGTATTATGAAGCAAGATCCCCCCGCCGACCAGCAGCGAGGGGATCTTTTTTACTGTTTTTGAATGCCGAACAGTCTGCGCAGAATGCCGCGCAGCGCCTTGGGGCTTCGGATCACAACTACCTGCATATGCTCCCCGCCTTTCCGTTTTCTGGCCCATCCTATGCAGGCAGGGGCCGGAACGTTCCGGCAAGGGCAGCAGCGCTCAGTCTGCGATGGTCTCCACCACCACCAGCGCACCGCTGCGGGTGGAGATGGTGATGCAGTCCGACCCGGCAGCGTACTCGTTGCTGACGCCCAGCGGGTAGCTGGCGGTCAGCTCCGCATCGGTCAGCTCATAGTAGGAGCCGCGCTCGCACACGCCCTGCGCCCTGCCCTCCATCGGGAAGGCCGAGAAGAAGAAGTACTTCTCCTTCGGGTAGCGGCGGGTCTCGCCGGGCATCACGTAGGTGATGCGGCTGCGCTCATCCAGCAGGGTGGTGCGCACACCGCGCTGTTCCAGCCCAAGGCCGGTGCACAGGTTTGCAAGGGTGTGCTCCACCCGTCTGCCGCCAAGGCCGCCCAGCAGCAGCACCTCGTCAAAGCCCTTTTCCGAGACCAGCTTTGCGGCATACTCGGTGTCGGTATCGTCCTTCACATGGGGCAGCACGATGATATCGTCGTCCTGCTGTTCCGGGCAGGGGGCGGTGTCAAAGTCACCCACGATGATGTTGGGTCTACGCCCCAGAGGTGCGCAGTTGCGGTAGCCTGCATCACAGGCAATGATAAAGTCGTCCGGCCGCAGGGCCTCTGCCAGCTCCGGAGAAACCGGGCAGGCCGAAATGATCACACAGCGTGACATGAATCTCTTCCTTATCCTTTATACTTTCGGGCGCTGCCAATCCTTCACGTCCTTGACTTCCTCGTACATGGCGCAGTAGCTGTCGTACCGGGTCTGGGAGAGCCTGCCCTCGGCCAGTGCGGCGCGCACGGCACAGCCTTTTTCGCTGCGGTGGGAGCAGCCGGTGAACTGGCACTGGCCCAGATAAGGCCCGAACTCCGGGAACGCATGCTCCAGATTTTCCTTGGGGATGAACCCGGCGCGGTTCGCTTCCAGACTGGCAAAGCCCGGCGTATCCGCAATGCGCCCGCCAAAGGCTTCAAAGATCGTCACCTCACGGGTGGTGTGGCGGCCGCGGCCCAGCTTCTGGCTGATGGCACTGGTCTCGCGCTCTGCTTCCGGCAGCAGATGGTTCAAAAGGGTGGATTTTCCCACGCCGGAGTTGCCGCAGAACGCACACAGCCTGCCGCTGATCCACTGCTTCACCTCGTCCAGCCCGCCGCCGGTCTCGTAATCGATGCGGATGAACGGCAGGGTCGATTTTTCGTAGGCCTTACGCAGGAATTCCGCCTCGGCCAAGTCGCCCTTGGTGCACACGATCACCGGCTGCACGCCCTTGTCCACCGCAATGGCGGCAAGCTTATCCAGCACCAGCGTGCTGGGCGTGGGCTGGGTGGTGCTGGCCACAAGGAACAGCACATCCAGATTTGCCACCGGAGGCCGCACGAACACATTTTTGCGCGGTGCGATCTCGGCAATGACGGCTGCACCGTTCTCGGTCTCCAGCGTCACCTCATCGCCCGCCACCGGCGTGATCTTCTGTTTGCGGAAAATGCCGCGGGGCTTGCACTCCACAATGCCCTCCGGCGTTTTTACATAGTAAAAGCCGCCGATGCCCTTTGTGATATATCCCTTCATGCACGCCTCCGTCAGCTCAGCAGCGAGGACCACCAGTCGGTCAGCGGTTTCTGCGAAGGCTCGCCGCTGCCCGCTGTGCCCTGTTCGGTGCCGGTCTCGGTGCTGGAAGAAGAGGAGCCGCTGCCAAACAGGCCGCTCCACCAGTCGCCGCCGGTGGTGCTGTCGCTGGGTGCTTCCGGTTCCGGTGCAGGCTCCGGCCCTGCGCTTACCACAATGTTCACGCGGCCGTTCAGCTTTGTGGTAGAGCCTGCCGCCGGGTTCTGACTGATGACAGTGCCCACCGGCTGGTCGCTGTACTGCTCGGTCTGGCTGCCAAGGCCCAGATGGTTCTGCACCAGCAGGGTGCGGGCATCAGCGGTGCTCATGCCGGTCAGCGAGGGCACCTTGGTGGTGGTTGCCACCTGCGGGCGGCTGATATACATCACCACAGTGCTGCCTGCAGCCACCTGACTGCCCGCCGCCGGGTCGGTGCGGATCACCGCGCCGGATGCCACAGAGGTATCCACAACCTGCGTTACCAGCACCGAGACACCCAGCTCCTTGAGCTGCTGCTCTGCATCGGCCTGCACATAGTTGGTCAGGTCCGGCACGGTAACGTACTGGGTGCCAAGGCTCACAGTCAGGGTCACATTCTGGCCCTCGCGCACCGTGCGGCCGGACACCGGCGACTGCTTATAGATATAGCCCGCCGCATAGTTACTGTTGTACTCCTGCTCCCAGGTAACGCTGATCTGGCCGGAGACCACCTGCTCGGTGGCAGCAGCCTCGTCCTGCGTCATGCCGATATAATCGCCCAGCGTGATATCGGCCTTGTTGTTCATCAGGTTGGAGGAATCGTTCAGGATCATCCAGCACAGCGCAAGGCACGCCAGTGCAAATGCAATGGTAACGCCGAACAGTGCCGGCAGGAAGATGGTGCGCTTTTTCTTGCGCGGTGCGGCCTTTTTGCCGCGGGGCGCAGGCTTTTCGGCCTGACGGTTTGCACGGTTCTGGTTCATGGTACGTTTCACCACCTTTTCGGGAGCATCTTCTGTAATATACTTGTACTCGAACATCACGGAGGGGTTGTGCACGTAGGTGTCCAGCGCATCCAGCATTTCGCGGGCGGATGCGTAGCGGTTCTGCGGCAGCTTTGCCATGGCCTTTTCGGTGATCTCCACCAGTGCATTCGGCACCTCCGGCGCGATCTCGTGCAAAGACTTCGGCTGATCGGAGATCTGCTTGATGGCAACTTCCACCATGTCGTCTGCATCAAAGGGCAGATGACCGCTGAGCATCTCGTACATCATCACGCCCACCGAGTAGATATCGCTGGTGCAGTCGGTCTCATCGCCCTTGGCCTGCTCCGGGCTGATATAGTGCACGCTGCCCATGGCCTTTCCGCTCAGCAGCTGGTTCTCGGCACGGGAGATGCGCGCAATACCAAAATCCATCATGCGCAGCTGGCCGTTGTCCAAAAGCATGATGTTCTGGGGCTTGATGTCCCGGTGCACCACACCGTTGGCGTGGGCATGTTCCAGCGCCTTTAAGATCTGGGAGATGAAGTGCACGGTCTCCCGGTTGGTCAGCCTGCCGCCGCGCTGGTTAAGGTACTCGCGCAATGTCATGCCGTCCACATATTCCATCACGATATACTGCAGATCATCATTCACCGATACATCGTACACTTTTACGATGTTGGGGTGGTTCAGCAGCGAGATGGCCTTGGATTCATTTTTAAAGCGGCGCACAAGGTCCGGGTCGTGCATATACTCCTGCCGCAGCACCTTTACCGCCACCACGGTACCGGCAGGCACCGGGCCGTTGTGCCCCAGCATGACCGCCTTGTAGACGTTTGCCATGCCGCCGGAACCGATCAGCTCCCGCACCTCATACAGGCCGTCCAGCTTTTTGCCGATCAGGTTGTCCATCAGCGCACCTCCTCCACACACAGCAGCAGCGCGGTGATGTTATCCGGGCCGCCGTTCTCATTGGCCGTGCGGATCAGAAGGTCCGGCAGATCGTAGAACCCGCCGGTGCGCAGCAGCTGTTCCAGCTGTTCTCTGGGCACGGCATTGGTCAGGCCGTCCGAGCACAGCAGCAGGATATCCCCTTTCTGCAGCGGTGCGGTGGTGAACTCCGAGTCCAGCCGGTAGTCCACGCCCAGCGCCTTGGTGATGATGTTCTTCTGAGGGTGGTGCTCGGCCTCCTCCACGGTAATGGTGCCGCAGTCCACCAGCTCCTGCACATAGGAGTGGTCGTGGGTGAGCTGGGCAAGCCTGCCGTCCCGGTACAGGTACGCCCGCGAGTCGCCTGCATGACACAGGAACACCTTGCCGCCGCGCACCAGTGCGCACACAGCCGTGGTGCCCATGCCCGCCAGCGATTCCTCACGCAGGGCCTTCTGGAACACAAAGCGGTTGGCGCTGAGCAGGCTCTTTTTCAAAAAGGTCTCCTCTTCGCCGGGCAGGCACTTGGAAGCATACTGCTCCTGAAAGCAGCGCTCGATCACATCGCACGCGCTCTGGCTGGCTTCCCTGCCGCCGCGTGCACCGCCCATGCCGTCGCATACCAGCAGCCATGCGGCATCGCCGGGCAGTTCTCCTGCGCGATAATCGTCCTGATTATCCTGCCGGACCCTGCCGACATCCGTTTTTCCTGCAAGTTTCATAGGCTTCTCCCTTTAATATTTACGCTTTCCCGTTCATTTCGTCACGGCGCAGCTGGCCGCATGCGGCGCTGATCTCGCTGCCAAGGCGGCGGCGCACCGTAGCGTTCACGCCAAGGCTCTCCAGCTTTTGCTGGAAGCGGTGCACGTTGGCTGCATCGGTGGCCGAGTACGGGCTGCCGTCCACCGGGTTGATGGGGATCAGGTTCACATGGGCACCCATGCCCCGGATCAGGTTTGCCAGCTGTTTGGCGCAGGCATCGGAATCATTGACACCGCGCACCATGGAATATTCAAAGCTCACGCGGCGGCCGGTGGTGTCCTGATAGCGGCGCACGGCCTGCATCAGCACTTCCACGGGATAGGCATCGTTCACCGGCATCATGCCGCTGCGAATTTCATTGTTGGGTGCGTGCAGCGACACCGAGAGGGTCAGCTGCAGCTTTTTCTCGGCCAGCTGGTCGATCTTGGGCACCAGACCGCAGGTAGAAAGGCTGATGTTGCGCATCCCGATGTTCACGCCCTCGGGCGAGGTGATGTTCTCCAGAAACTTCATCACTTCGTCAAAGTTATCCAGCGGTTCGCCAATGCCCATGAGCACGATGTGGGAAATGCGCTCCCCGATATCCTTCTGGGCGGTGTAGATCTCAGAGCAGATCTCGCCTGCTTCCAGATCGCGCACGCGGCCCGCCTGGGTGGACGCGCAGAAGCGGCAGCCCATGCGGCAGCCCACCTGCGTGGACACACACACCGTGTTGCCGTAGTGGTAGCGCATCACGACGGTCTCGATGCAGTTGCCGTCCGCCATGCGCAGCAGATATTTTACCGTGCCGTCCTTTGCTTCCTGCCTGCGCTCGATCTTGGGCGCGGCAATGTAGAAGCTTTCTTCCAGCTTTGCCAGCAGGGTCTTGGGCTGGTCGGTCATGGCAGAAAACTCGGTGACCAGCTTCTGGTGCACCCAGTGGAAGATCTGCTTTGCCCGGAAGCCCGGCTGACCCATCGCTTTCAGTTCGGCGGTCAGCTCTGCCAGCGTAAAGGAAGAGATACAGCGTTTTTGTTCCATTGTGTTCTCCTATTGTTTTTTACGAACAAGCCACCTGTTTCATTGCAGCTTTTCCCCGTTTTTCTGCATGGCACACAGGAAAAAACCGTCCATGCCGGTACGGGTGGGCACCGAAAGCGCGCCGTGCTCCCCTGCCGTCATCCCGGCGGGCAGCGCTGCGGCAGGCTCCACCACCGTAAACTCCGGGTGGCGGGCCAGAAATGACGCGATCTGCTGCTGGTTTTCTGCCGGGTCGATGGTGCAGGTGGAGTACACCAGCCTGCCGCCCGCTTTCAGCAGCTGTGCCGCCGTATCGAGGATGGCCGACTGCGTGGCCAATAATTCAGCTTCGCGGGCCGGTTCCAGCTTTTTGTAGCGCAGATCCGGCTTTTTTGCCAGAATGCCAAGGCCGCTGCAGGGCACATCCGCTAAAATGCGGTCGGCCTGCGGCAGGGCCGGGTTCACCTTTGTGGCATCGTTGCACAGGGCTTCCACATTGGTCAGTCCCATGCGCTGCACTGCCGTGCGGATCAGGCCCACGCGGTTCTCGGCGGCATCGCAGCTGTAAAGCCTGCCGGTGCTGTGCATCTGCTCGGCCAGCAGGATGGTCTTGCCGCCGGGCGCGGCGCACAGGTCGATGACTGTTTCTCCGGGCTGTGCGTCCACGCAGAGCGCCGCCAGCTGGCTGGCCTGCCCTTCCACATGGAAGTACCCCTGCCGGAACAGCTCATTTTCCGCCGGGCTGCCCTCGAACCGGGCCAGCACACTGCCGGGCACAATGCCCCGCTTTGCTTCCTTTGCGCCGGAAGCCAGCAGCTTTGCACAAAGCTCATCGGCACTGCCTTTCAGCGGGTTCGCCCGCAGGCTGGTCATGCCGCCGTCGGCCTTGTAGGTAAGGATACCCAGTGCTTCGTCCGGGTAGTTTTTGTGCAGAAATTCCGCCACATCCCGCCCGGCAGATCCAAGCACCATGAGCCGCTCCACTTCGTTTTTGAAGCTTGCGGTGCTCAGGTCGTAGCTGCACGCCTTGCGCAGCACGGCGTTGACCAGACCGGATGCGCTGGATTTTTTGAAGGCACGGGTCAGCTTGACGGCTTCGTTCACCGCAGCGGACACCGGCACCTGCATATAGCGGGCCTGCGCCAGCGCCGCGCGCAATATTTCGCGCACCGGTGCATCCAGCTTGGCAAGGCCCTTGGGCAGGAACTGGCACAGGATGTAGTCCAGCGTGCCCCGGTGTTCCAGCACCGTGTAAAAGATGGCGCTGGCAAAAGCTTTATCGCGGCCTTCCAGCTGCTGGCGCTTGAGTTCGGCATCCAGAACAAGGTTGGAAAAACCATCCTGCTCCTGCCGCACCAGCGCTGCCACTGCCGCCGCGCGGGGATTCGCCGCCATCAGAGGATATCCCCCGTTTTCAGGCGCTGACCGGCCGCAAAGGCGGTGCCGTCCATGGGCTTTTTGCCTTCCGGCACCACATTCAGCAGCTGGACGGCCCCCTCACCGCAAGCCACCGTGAGCGGCTTTGTGGCCAGCACGGTGCCGGGCGCTTCGCCGTGAGCTTCCACGGCACGGCACTCCATCACCTTGAGCTTTTTGCCGCCGGAGGTGACGAACCATGCACCGGGCCACGGGTTCATGCCGCGCACCCAGTTGTGGATGTGGGCAGCCGATTCGGTCAGGCGGAACTCTGCCATCTCCTTGTTCAGCATAGGTGCAAGGCAGGCGTTCTCATGATCCTGCGGCTGGGGTTTCAGCGTTCCGGCGGCGATGGCGGGCACCACCTCGCACAGCACCCGTGCACCCACGGCAGTCACGCGGTCAAACAGCTGGCTGCTGGTCTCCTCCGGGTCAATGGCGATCTTCTCGCAGCAGAGCACATCGCCGGTGTCAAGGCCCTCGTCCATCTGCATGATGGAAACGCCGGTCTCGGCATCGCCGTTCAGCACGGCCCACTGCACCGGGGCGCTGCCGCGGTACTTGGGCAGCAGGGAGACATGCAGGTTGATGCAGCCGTACTTCGGCGCTTCCAGCACAGACTTCGGCAGGATGCAGCCGTAAGCCACCACCACGATCAGTTCCGGGGCCAGTGCGCGGATGTTCTCGTCCTCGCTGCCGTCCCGCAGGGTGCGGGGCTGGAACACCGGCGTGCCGTGGGCAAGGGCCACTTCCTTGACCGGGGGTGCGGTAAGCACCTGCTTGCGGCCAACCGGCTTGTCCCGCCGGGTGTACACCGCGCAGATGTCATGCCCGGCGGCATACAGGGCTTTGAGGCACTCTGCGGCAATATCCGGCGTGCCCATGAACAAAATGCGCATTACTTGTTTCCTTTCGCTTCGCGGGCAGCTTTTTTGCCCTCTTCGGTATCCTCATAGAAATACTCGCTGGACTGCATGATGGTAATGCCGTCCAGATGGTCGTTCTCGTGCTGGATGCAGCGGCCCAGCAGATTCTCAGCTTCCAGCTCGAACCACTCACCGTGGCGGTCCTGTGCGCGCACCTTGACCGCGGCGGGGCGGGTCACAGCGCCGTTGTGGCCCGGGAAGGACAGACAGCCCTCGTAGGCGGTCTCCTCTTCCTCGGATACAGCCAGAATTTCCGGGTTGACGAAGTCGATGAACTTATATTCGTAATCTTCGGGGATCTCCTCGGGCGCGTCGGTGGTGTCCCACACCACGAACAGACGGCGCAGCATGCCCACCTGCGGGCCGGCCAGACCCACGCCGTCGGCGGCGATCATGGTCTCGTGCATGTCGTCCAGCAGGGTAGCCAGACGGTCATCAAAGGTGGTGACGGGGCGGCAGACCTTGTTCAGGATGGGATCGCCCTCTTTTACAATGTTACGGATTGCCATTTATGGTACCTCCAAATCAGATGTCACCGTCCGAGTGCAGGTCCACCGCAACGGTGGCCTTGGACGGAAGTTTTTCCTGTTCGTATCTTTCCAGTGTGCTGCGCACGAGGTCGCGGAAGCGGCGGTCGTTGCGGCACTTGATGGTAAGCTTATAGCGATAAGTGTCGTTGATCTTCTCAATACTGCCGGGCGTGGGGCCAAGCACCCGCAGCGGCAGGTCCGGCTGTTTTGCCGCCTGCTGGCCCAGCAGGGCCGCAAAGCGCGCCGCCGCCCGTGCCACCTCGATCTCCTTTGCGCCTGCAAAGCCAATGACGCACAGCCCGCAGAAGGGCGGGTACAGGCCCAGCTTGCGGTAGGCGATCTCCTGCTCAAAAAAGGCATCGTAGTCCTGCGCGGCGGCAAGGTTCAGCACCGGGTTATCGGGGTCGGTGGTCTGGATGATGGCAAAGCCGGGGTCTCTGGCCCGTCCGCTGCGGCCCACCACCTGCGTGATGAGGCTGAACACGTTCTCATACGCGCGGAAGCCCTGCGCAAACAGCAGCGAGTCGATGCCCAGCACGCCCACAAGGGTCACATCCTCAAAATCCAGTCCCTTGGCCACCATCTGGGTGCCCACCATGATGTCATATTCGTGGTTCGCAAACCTTGCCAGCAGCTTTTCGTGGGCATCCTTTGCGGCAGTGGAATCCTGATCCATGCGCAGCACCCGCGCATCCGGGAACAGCTTTGCCAGCTCTTCCTCGGCTTTCTGGGTGCCGAAGCCCCGGTACTGCAGCTTGCCGCCGCAGGCGGGGCAGACAGTGGGCGGTTCCATCTGGCTGCCGCAGTAGTGGCACAATACCTTGTGCGCCGCTTTGTGGTACACCATCGGCACGCTGCACTTTGTGCACTTGAGCACCTCGCGGCAGTCCTCGCACTGGGCCATAGTCTGGTAGCCCCGGCGGTTCAGCAGCAAAATGGTCTGCTTGCCTGCATCCAGATTGCGGCGGATGGCATCTTCCAGCGCAAGACTGATCTCCCGCGGGTTGCCTGCTGCCAGCTCTGCGCGCATATCCACGATCTGCACCGTGGGCAGCGGGTTGCCGCCGTAGCGCTGGGTCAGCCGCACCAGCTGGGTGCGGCCATGCTGGGCCGCGTAAAAGCTCTCGGTGCTGGGGGTGGCGCTTGCCAGCAGAAGCAATGCACCGTTTTCCGCCGCGCGCTGCCGGGCCACCTCGTGGGCAGAATAGCGGGGCGCGGATTCCGAGCGGTAGGTGTGCTCCTGCTCCTCATCGATGATGATGAGCCCGATGTTTTCCAGCGGCGAAAAGATGGCACTGCGGGTACCCACCACGATGTCTGCGCCGCCGTCCTGGATCATCTGCCACTGCAAAAGGCGTTCGGTGTGGTTGAGGGCAGAGTGCTGCACCGCCACCCGGCGGCCAAACTGACTCTTGAGCCGCAGGATCATCTGCGGGGTCAGGCTGATCTCCGGCACCAGCACCAGCGCACGCCTGCCCTGCTCCAGACAGCGGGCAATGAGCTTTAAGAACACCAGCGTCTTGCCGCTGCCGGTCACGCCGTAGAGCAGCGCCGAGTGGGGTGCATCGTCTTCCAGCTTTGGCAGCAGAGCATCGTAAGCCGCCTGCTGCTCCTGCGTGAGGGTGATCGGCTCGTTTTTCAGCGGAATGGACGAATACAGGTCGATGGATTTATTCACCTTGCTGCATTCCAGCACGCCTTTGGCGCACAGGTTATCCAGCACGGCACGGCTGATGCCCTTGTCTTCCAGCTCGTTCAGGGTGCGGGA
>UMLF01050325.1_pt1 | contig 12213 bp, 7 predicted proteins | sample 1966501 | NCBI WGS metagenome assembly UMLF01 (sample SAMEA4836194, study PRJEB28245) | human gut metagenome | biome: gut microbiome; material: fecal sample | place: Denmark | collected 2008 | reverse complement strand
TCATATGAAAGAAGAATTGATAAAATCAATCAGGTTTTAAACAGCTATGGTATTGCTTCTATTGAGGAAGCTGAAAAAATCACAAAAGACGCTGGATTAAACGTATATGACATGGTAAAGGGAATTCAGCCAATCTGCTTCGAGAATGCATGCTGGGCTTACACAGTAGGCGCTGCTATCGCAATCAAGAAGGGCTGCACAAGAGCTGCAGACGCAGCAGCAGCTATCGGAGAAGGCCTTCAGGCTTTCTGTATTCCTGGTTCCGTGGCTGACCAGCGTAAGGTAGGCTTAGGACATGGTAATTTAGGAAAAATGCTTCTGGAAGAGGAGACAGACTGCTTCTGCTTCCTGGCTGGACATGAATCCTTTGCAGCCGCAGAAGGTGCTATCGGTATCGCTGAGAAAGCAAACAAAGTACGTCAGAAACCGCTGCGTGTTATCTTAAACGGTCTTGGAAAAGACGCTGCACAGATTATTGCCCGTATCAATGGATTTACATATGTTGAAACAGATTATGACTACTACACAGGCGAACTGAAAGAAGTATTCCGCAAGGCTTACTCTGACGGACCTCGTGCGAAAGTTAACTGCTACGGAGCAAACGACGTTCGTGAAGGTGTTGCCATCATGTGGAAGGAAGGCGTAGATGTTTCCATTACAGGTAACTCCACAAACCCAACACGTTTCCAGCATCCGGTTGCAGGTACCTACAAGAAAGAATGTGTAGAAGCTGGAAAGAAATACTTCTCCGTTGCTTCCGGCGGCGGTACAGGACGTACTCTGCATCCAGACAACATGGCAGCAGGTCCTGCTTCCTACGGTATGACAGATACTTTAGGACGTATGCATTCTGACGCTCAGTTCGCAGGTTCTTCTTCCGTTCCGGCACACGTTGAGATGATGGGTCTTATCGGCGCAGGAAACAACCCAATGGTTGGTATGACAGTTGCTGTTGCAGTAGCTATCGAGGAAGCTGCTAAGGCTGGTAAATTCTAAGAAATACAGTATAATTACGGATTGTTCAGAACGTAAATCGTTGTAAAATCTTGGGAGAAGCTGCCGGTGATATACACATGCAGGCAACACACAAGAGAATACAGCAGTACAAATTTGAGCATGAAATAAGGGAATATCGGGAATAGATAATCCAAAACAGGGGGCGTTGTGACCGGCTGAGTCACAACGTCCCCTGTAATGCTATGAGGAGATGTGCATGCGTTTAGATTTTTCCTTTTGTAAGCAGCCGTATATAGAAAAACAACCCTCAGAGGGTCAATACAAAAATCGGCCACTGTGTTTATTATAGGGATAAATTTTCTATATCTATCCGGCAGCCCTTCTGTGCAGATTTCAGTGCGGCGAAGACGGCTTTCATGGATGTAAAGGAAGAGTCGCCTGAAATAGAAGGTGGAGTCTGGGATTTTAGGCAGGAAATCCAGGCATCTATTATTCCGGATCCGTTTGTATTGTATTTGAACTTTTCTAAGTCATAGAAAATGCGTTCGCCTGTTTTTTTCTCCACTATAAGGGGATATTGGGGATTGGCATTGATTTTCAGACAGCCTTCTTGGCCATAGAAAACCGTAGATTTATCCTCTTCTCCATAACAGGTCCAGCTTACTTCCATGGTTCCTAAAATTCCGTTTTCCGTTTCATAGATACAGATTGCATTGTCATCCACAGTGATAGGAGTTCCGTCTGCATTTTTTTTGTCAAGTGTACCGGTTACTGCCATGGCGCTGTGGATTTCGTCATCTAATAAAAAGTTTATTAAATCTGTTTTATGAATACCTAAATCAGCCATAGCGCCGAATGCGGCAGAATTCTTGTCGAAGAACCAAACTTTTTCAGGGTCAATGGTCCAGGTTTCCGGCCCAGAATGGCGGAAGTTTGTGCGGAAGCTTAATACCTTTCCGATGGCTCCTTTTTTTAACAGTTCTTTTGCTTTTACATGTACGGGAAGCAGCCGTTCCTGCTGGGCAATCATTAAATACTTTCCCGTTGTATGGGCGACGTTTACCATGGCCTGACATTCCTCATAAGTAACAGCCATAGGTTTTTCGCACAATACATGTTTTCCTGCATTTAATGCTTTAACAGAAATTTCACAGTGGGATTGGTTTGCAGTACAGATACTCACTGCGTCAATATTAGGGTCTGCAAGCAGTTCTTCATAAGAGCGGAAGGGGATGCTGTGATACTGGGCAGCTACCTGGACTGCTCTTTCTTCATTTATATCATATACGCCATATATACAGGCGTCTGGATTTTGTGCATATTCAGGAATATGACGAACCTGAGCAATCCTTCCACAACCGATGATTCCGATGTTTATCATTTTTATAAACCTCCTTGGCATTTTTTTTGATTATAAAACCAGAGCCAAAAGAAAACCTATAATATTTTTACCGAAGTTCTGCCTATTTTTACTTTTGCAGTAAAAAATAGCAGAACTTCGGTAAAATAATTAAGAACAGAAATTTGGTAAAAGCTTTATACTGAAAACAATAAAAATAATCAACTGTTGGCAAACAGTAAAAAGGAGGAATTTCAGTGAACGAGACAGTTGTTTTTACAGCGGCGGGTAAAGCAGAATTGCAGCATAAAGACTGTCCAAAGCCAGGACCGGGAGAGGTGCTTATAAAAACGGAGGTATCCCTGGTCAGCACCGGGACAGAGCTTACTTTTTTAAGTGGAGAGTGTCCGGAAAATTCTAAATGGTCTACTTATATTCATTACCCCATGACCAGCGGATACTCTAATGTGGGAACTGTCATAGAGACTGGAGAAAATGTGTCCGGGGAGTGGCTGGGGAAGAGAGTGGCCAGTTTCAGTAAACACGCACAGTATGTGACGGCAAAAGAGAGTGAGCTTAGAAGGATTGATTATGATATTTCATCAGAAGAGGCGGCATTTTTTGCCATTGCAGAGGTAGGACTTAACGGAATCCGGAGAACGAAAATTGAACTGGGAAATCGTGTGGTTGTTTATGGCGCAGGAGTAATTGGACAGGTTCTGGTCCGCTATCTTCTGGCAGGAGGCTGTACAGAAATTTTTGTAGTAAACCGGTCAGAAAAGCGATTAGACTACCTTCCAAAGTCTTCCGCCGTAATACCGGTGTCTTCTAAAGAAGAGTCCATATTTGACAGAGTGAAAAAAGCTACCCATGGGGAAATGGCGGACATTGTTTTTGAAACCACAGGAAACGCAGAGATAATTCCGGAAGAGTTTCAGGTATTACACCAGCAGGGAAAACTATGTATGTTAAGCTCGCCGAGAAAGGCTACCTGGTTCGATTTCCACGATTTTTGCAATGCGGGAAGTTTTCAGATTATCGGGGCCCATATTTCTTCTCAGGCACCGGAGGCCAGTTTTGATAACCCCTGGACCTGTGTCCGCAACAGCCAGGTCTTTTTTCAGATGTTGTTTAACCGGCAGATGGAAGTGAGCAGCCTTATCAGTCATCGTGTGTCCTACAAAGAGGCTCCGGCTGTGTATGGAAAATTATTGGAAGACCGCTCTCAGACAATGGGAGTTATTTTTCATTGGGAATAAGGAGGCAGAAAATGAAAGAAAAAGGTTATCCGCCTACAGACTTAACCTGTGAATATACCAAAAATCCATTGGGCATTCATTGCCGCAACCCAAGGCTGTCCTGGAAAATGAAGGGGAATGGAAGACTGAAAAAGCAAAGTGCGTATCAAATTTTAGCAGCCCATGAAGAAGCCTGGCTAAAGGAAGGGACAGAGCTTTGCTGGGACAGCAAAAAGGTAGAGGAGACGGTTTCTGTTGGAATACCCTATGGAGGCCCTGGACTGAAATCCAGAGAAAGAGTTTATTGGAAGGTTCGTATATGGGATGAAGCAGGAAATGTTTCTTCATGGAGTGAAATTTCTTTTTTTGAGACAGGGCTTTTAGAGGAAAAGGACTGGGAAGCCCAATGGATATGTGGAGAAGATGAGGTAAGCGCTCCCTACTTCCGAAAAGAGTTTTTCGCAAAAGAGAAGCCGGAGAAAGCCAGAATGTATATCTCCGGTTTGGGATTTTATGAACTGTCGGTAAACGGGGAAAAATGTGGGGAGCACCTGCTGACGCCTAACCGGACAGATTTTACTAAAAAGGTTTATTATCATACTTATGATATAACCGAAGACCTGAACGAGGGAAAGAATACCATTGGAATTATTTTAGGAAACGGCTGGTACAACCAGAAGGATAAAGTAAATGTAAAACTTTTATGGTATGGGTATCCGAAACTTCTGTTTCAGGCAGAGCTTTTCTATAAAGACGGCAGCAGGCAGGTTCTGTGCAGCGATACATCCGTACAATGGCACAGGGGCCCTATACGGTATAATAATATTTATTTTGGGGAAATTTACGATGCCAGAGAAGAACTGCCCGGATGGAATCAGCCTCAGCCTCAAAAAGATATATGGGTAAAGGCCCGGGCGGCAAAGGCGCCGGGGGGAAAGTTGGAAAATCAAAAGGCGCCCTCAGATAAAGCAGTATCTTCTTTATTTCCTAAAACTATTACCAGGGTGAAGGAGGATATGTATGTTCTGGATTTCGGACAGAATATTACCGGATGGCTGAAACTGAAAATCAGGGGGGAAAGAGGACAGCAGATTACCATGCGCTTTGGAGAAGAACTTTGGCCGGATGGAAAGATAAATTATTACAGTACAGGAACAGGCTGGAAACAGCAGAGAGACATTTATATTTTGAAGGGAGAGGGGGAAGAGGTATACGAACCAAGGTTTACCTGGCATGGATTCCGGTATGCGGAGATACAGGGGTATTCCAAAATGCCGGAGCCAAAGGACATAGAAGCGATTGTGGTACATACAGGAGCAGAAGATAACGGAAGCTTTCTCTGTTCAGACGTACTTTTAAACCAGATACAGCAGGCTTCCCGCTGGTCTCTGATAAACGGAATGCACTGCGGTATGCCCCTGGATTCTCCCCACAGGGAAAGACAGGGGTATGGAGGAGATGCCCTGACCGCAGCAAAGGCTTGTATTTATAATTTTAATATGGAAAATTTCTATGCTGCATGGATGGAGGATTTTGCAGACGCTCAGAATCAGGACACTGGTTTTATTCCTCATACAGTTCCTTGCCAGGACGGGGGAGGAGGACCGGCATGGGGATGTGCGTATATTGTAATATCCTGGCTGTGCTATTGCTATTATGGAGATAAAGAAATACTGAAACGCCATTTCACCAATATGAAACACTGGATGGATTTTTTGGATACAGGGATTGAAAACGGAGTTGTAGAAGGCGAAGGAAAGGATAAAGACTGTCTGGGAGAATGGTCTACGCCTGGAGAGATTCTGATACCCCCACGCTTTGTAAATACCTATTTTTATGGATACTGTGCCGCTCTTATGGAAGAAATTGCTGCTGTTTTAGGAGAGAAAGAAGACCAGATGCAGTATAAAAAGCGAAAAGAAGATACAATACAGGCATTTCGCCGGGAGTTTTATCAAAAGGAAACCGGAGGGTACAGCATAGGGGCTCAGGGAACCGAGGCATTTGCTTATAAATTAGGAGCTATAAAAGAGGAGGAAAAGGATCAGGTCTTTGCTTATATGGCAAAACATCTGATAAAAGACTGCGACTGTCATCTGGATACGGGAATCTTTGGAACCCCTTATTTATTTGAAACGCTGGTAGACAGCGGATATGGAGATTTAGCCTATCAGATAATTACCGGCACCACTTATCCCGGATACGGATATATGCTGGCTAACGGGGCTACGGCTCTTTGGGAATATTGGGAAAAGGAATATGGATTTTATCAGTGCTCTTGCTGTCATAACCAGCCTATGTTTGGAAGCATCAGCGGATGGCTGTACGAGAAGGTAGCCGGAATAGTGCCTTTATCTCCCGCTTATAAGAATATCCTTATAGCTCCGGCTCCTATTGGGAAACTGCGTTTCGTATCTGCAGAGGTTGAAACTATGTATGGAAAGGTTTCTGCCGCTTGGGAGAAAACAGATAACCGGTTTTCTCTGTATGTAACCATCCCCTGTAATACAGAGGCAAAAGTGGTGCTGCCGAATCTGGGGGGAAGGCTCCTTGAAAAGGAAGAACCTTTGGAAATGGAGCCAGACAGAGAGAAGGGGATTCTGTTTGCAGAGCGCAGAAAGGACACCTATCTTTTGCAGATAGGCTCCGGAGAATATCGATTCGCAGTGGAAAAATAAGAGACAGAAACGGAGAAAGAGAATGAAAACAAGAAGCAGGGATATTTTGGAAGGCCCCCAGTGGGCCAATGTCCGGGCTCTTTATAAAGCAGACGGATATGCGGAGGAAGAGCTGAAAAGACCGCTGATTGGTGTTGTCAATTCCTACAGCACAATTTGCCCGGGCCATAGGATTTTCCGGCAGCTGTCAGAACGTGTCCGGGAAGGAATACAGGCAGGAGGCGGAACTCCTGTTGAGTTTGGTGTTATCGGAGCCTGTGACGGAATAGCCATGGGGCATAAAGGAATGCAGTACATTCTTCCTACACGGCAGACTATAGCAGACAGTGTTGAGTTTATGGCAGAGGCTCATTGCCTGGACGGACTGGTACTGCTGGGAAGCTGTGACAAGATTATTCCGGGAATGTTGATGGGGGCTATGCGGGTAAATCTTCCAGCCATTTTGGTAAACGGAGGCCCCAGTCTGCCGGGACGTATGAAAAAGGGAAATCCCTACGGAGGAGAATTTATAGACCATTCTATTATTCAGGAATCAGAGGGGGCCCTGCAGAAAGGGCTCATAAGCAAAGAAGAATTTAAGGAACTGGAAAACCAGGCCATGCCTACCATAGGTTCCTGTGCCATGCTGGGAACAGCAAATACTATGGCATGTCTGGCAGAAGCAATGGGAGTTATGCTTCCGGGGGCAGCAGCCATTCCGGCAGTTTACAGCGAAAGATTGGCGGCGGGCTACGAAAGCGGCAGACAAATCATGAAGATGATTGGCCAGAATCTAAGAATCCGGGATATAATTACCAAACAGTCATTGTATAATGCCATTCGGGTAAATGCAGCCATAGGTGGTTCTACAAATGCAGTGCTGCACCTTTTGGCCCTAGCTTATGAGGGAGAAATAGAACTTTCTGTTTATGAGTACGGGGAAATCAATGAGGGGATTCCCCACCTGGTTCCCCTGATACCAGCAGGTCCTTATACTTTGCTGGACTTTTATGAAGCCGGAGGTGTACCGGCTGTGATGAAAGAGTTAAAGGAACATTTGTGGGGCCAGGAGAAAACCTGTGGGAACAAATCCATAAACCAGGTTATAGAAAACGCCGTGAATACCAGGCCGGAAGTTATCCATAACATGGAGCGCCCGGTTCATCAAAGAGGCGGCATAAAGATATTAAGGGGGAATCTGGCGCCGGAGGGGGCTGTGACAAAGCCTTCCGCTATTCCAGAGACAGCCCTGGTCTTTCGGGGGAAAGCCAGGATTTACGAAGGAGAAGAAGCAGCCCTGGCTGGAATAAGAGTGGGTGAGGTACAGCCTCAGGATGTGGTGGTGATTCGCTATGAGGGTCCGAAAGGGGGGCCTGGTATGCCGGAAATGTATAAAGCCATGAAATTGCTAGTAGGTATGGGGCTGGGAGATAAGGTATGTCTGATTACAGACGGAAGATTTTCCGGCTCTAATAACGGGTGTTTTGTGGGCCATATTTGCCCGGAGGCTGCAGAAGGAGGTCCTATTGCTTATTTGGAGGACGGAGACGAAATCTGTATAGATGTACTCCAGGGCTGTATCCAGGCTGTAGGCGTAGATTTTGCACAGAGAAGAAAAACAAAGAAAATCCTTCATAAAAAAAGAAAAGGAGGCCTGCACCAGTATGGGGTAAATGTTTCTTCTGCCTCTAGGGGAGCAGTGCTGCCCACAGGAGACTAGGAGGGAATGACAGATGAAAATCATAGACGTTCATGCACATCTTGGTGATGATTGTGTTTTTGACCACCATATTACAGAGAGAGATTTGCTAAAGGGGTATGAGGATACCCAGGTGGAGGGGGCTATTGTACAGCCCTCTCTTCCCAGATTCTCTTTGAAAGCAAATCAGGAAATACATGACCGGATAGCTGAGCTGTGTAAATGCAAAACCATGAAATTTTGGGGAATGGCTTCTATTTATCCTCATTTTACCAGAGAAGAATACAGGAAAGAGGCTTATCGCTGCATAAAGGAACTGGGATTTGTAGGAATGAAAATTACCCCCATAGGTCATGCGGTGAACCCGGAATCAGAGGACGGTATGTTTGCTTTTTCTGTTGCAGATGAGTTGAAAGTACCTATGATGGTACATACGGGAACAGGGGCTCCTTTTTCGGAACCGTTAAAAATAATTAAGGCGGCCAGAACATATCCGAATCTGAAAATCATAATTGCACATTCCGGTATGGAGTGGCTGAGCAGGCAGGCTGTTTATGTGGCTAAGGAATGTCCCAACGTATATCTGGAGACAAGCTGGACAGGCATTTATCATACCAGGGAGATTTACCGTGAAATCGGACCGGAAAGGATGATGTTTGCCTCGGACCATGTAAATAATGTACCGGTAGAACTGGCCAAGTACCGGGAAATCCTGGAGGAAGATGATAGGGAGCAGGTTCTGTGGAAAACGGCGAAAGAAGTGTTTGCATTATAGAAATACCAAAAAATGGAAAAATACTTTTATGGATATGGCCTGAAATTTGATGTATAATTTACATAATTCATAGGAAGAGCGTATAAAATAGCGCAAAAAGGGAGATTATGTTTAAATTAAAATTATGGAAGCAAAAAATGCAGTATTTTGTTTATTCGAGAAAAATTTCTACAAAGATGTCAGTTTTAATGATAACCGTTATTACACTGGCTCTTTTTTGCTCTGTATTTACCCTTCAGACGTATAATAAGCAGATTTTATATAAAAACACTCAGGAGGCAGCGAATACAAATTTAACAAGCTTTCATAAATTAGTGGAAAACACCATAGAAAGTGTGAATACCTATTCTTACATATGTTTGTCCAGTTCTGCAGTGCAGCAGGGATTAGAGAAAGAGGAAGATGCTATAGCAGATTTTAGAAATATAGAGAAAATCGAGGCGTCACTGACAGAACTCATTGCTAAAATTGATTTGATAGAATCCATTTATATTTATGACAAAGAAGAGCTTTTGTGTTACTCTGATAAGTCCGGGAATTACCCTCTGCTCCATCATAAAATCCAGGACTACAGTTGGTTTGACGATGTGGAAGATAATGGAAAATACCATGTACTCTATCATTGTCAGGAGCTTTTTAGCTCTCCAGACAAGATACCGGGCATCTCTTTTATCCGGGCTATCCGAAGCCTGGATTCTATGAAAACCATAGGATATATGGTAATCAATATTTCTCAGGAAATGGTAGACAGTATTTTGCTGGATTTAGATGAGAATGAATTTCAGATGAAATATCATGTATTCTCAGAAGAAAATCATATATTGATGTCCACCATAGAGGATAGCTGTCAGGAAGAGATAGAAAATATCGGATGGGAACTTATAAAAGAAAACAAAAATTCTGTCATGAAAAAGATAGATGATGACAAGGATTTGGTTTCTGTATATCAGACGGAAGACCTGATTTATATGGGAGTGATTCCCATGGACGGCTTTCACCAACAGGAAAGGGAAAATATGATACTGGTCATGGGCTTATTTGTAGTTCAGGCGGTTATTATCATCATTGCCGCTCTGGGCGTATCCCATTGGTATACCAGACCTATTAAAAAGCTGATGGAGTCTATGGATGAAGTGAAAAAAGGAAGATTCAGGAAAATCCAGATTCATACCAGCCATTATGAGATACAAAACCTTATAACCGGATATAACGAAATGATGGGGGAAATTGAGAAGCTTCTGGAGAAAACAAAGCAGGCGGAACGACAGAAAAGAAAAGCAGATTTGGAAGTTTTAAGCGTACAGATGAATCCCCATTTTCTTTATAATACCTTTGACTCTATCAAGTCCTTGTTTTTATTAAAGCAGTATGAGGATGCTTACCATATGATGAGCGCACTGGCTCAGTTTTATAAAATTAGTTTAAGCAAGGGGGATGAATATATTACCATTGAAAAAGAGGTACAGATGGTAGCAAACTATGTGGAAATACAGAAAATGCGGTATGGCGAGGAATTCCAGGTGGCCTATGAGGTAGAGCCGGATACGAAGGAATATAAAATCCTGAAATTTGTTTTGCAGCCTTTGGTAGAAAACTCTATCAGCCATGGTATTCATGGGTTTGTGAAAGAAGGAATGATTACTGTGCGTATTAAGAAAGAAGATGGATTCCTATGTCTGGCAGTGGAAGATAATGGAATCGGGATGTCAGAACGTACCCTGGCCAGTGTTTTAAATGGAGAAAGCGCGGGGAATATAAAATCTTTTGGACTAATGGGTACCATGCGCAGGCTTTCTTTCTGTTATGGGGAAGGTATGACCTATCAAATTGCCAGCAGGATTCATCAGGGAACACAGATACGGATTTATATCCCTATGGGGAGTCTTCAGAAATGAGGGTGAGAGAAAATGCTGAAACTAATGATTGTAGATGATGAGTATTTAATCAGACAATATATATGCAACTGTATTGACTGGGAGGAGCTGGGATATACGATTGTAGGAGAACTTGGCTCTGCCCAGGGCGCTCTGCGGCTTGCGAAAGAGGTTCAGCCGGATGTTGTACTGACCGATATTTGTATGCCGGGGCTGGACGGACTGTCCTTTGCCGGTATGCTGAAGGATGCCTGCCCGTCGGTGAGGATAATTGCAGTTACCGGACACGATGACTTCGAATATGCCCAGCGGGGAATAAGAGTGGGGCTGGACAACTATTTGTTGAAGCCCATTGATGAAAAGGAACTTAAAAACACTGCCCTTGAGATAAAAGAAAATATTTTAACCCAGCGTATGCAGGACAGTATGTTTCGGGAACTGGAAGATTATCGAAAGCAAAGTGAGCCCATTGTCAGAGAATATTATTTAAAACAGCTGCTGGAACCTGGATTTTCTCAGAAACAGATAAAAGAAGACGCTATCAGAGATATTTTGCCTGGAAAGGAAGGACTCTATCAGGTTATTGTATTGAGCTTTGACGATTTTTCTCAGGTGCTGCTGGGAAAGGATATAAAAAAAGGAAATGCCCGCTGGCTGAAAGACTATATGAGGAAAAATCTGGATGAAGAAACTGCGGTCTGGGTGGAAGATAAATTTGAACATCTTGTATTAATCAGCCGAAAGGAAAGCTTTCCCTGGGCAGAGTTTTTAGAGAAATTGGAAATCCAGTGGAAGAATAAATTTCATTTTCCTATTTATTATGGAATAGGCGAAGGAGAACGTACCCTTTGGCGAATTTATGATTCATATATGCAGGCAGGAAATTATCTGAATTTAGCTATTACTTTTGGGAATAATCAATATCAAAGAAAAAAGGTATATTCCAGACTGGAAGAGGGGGCAGCCTCTGTTTCTATGGAGGATTTGTCAAAGCTTTATACTTACATAGAAACCAATTCCCCGGATAAGATGGAAACTTTAATTAGAAGCTGGTTTGAAAAATGGAAAAATGTGAACCTGCTGGATTTGCTGTATCTGAAATTACAGCTTTTAAATGCGGTTTTCTATATTTATTCCAGAAATACCCGAGAAGAACATTCCGGGGAGTTCCCAAAGGAGTACAAGGAATATTACCAGAGAATTTTTCAGATTCCTACCTTAAAGCTGCTCCAGGAGTGTTTTACAGAGATGTGTAGTAATATGCTGGATTCCTTTTATACGGAAAAATCGGTAAGGCCTTCAAACCTTGTATTTGCTGTAAAGGACTATATTCAAACCCATTTGTCGGACATGGATTTATCCCTGGCAAAAACTGCCGGCGAGTTTTATTTAAACAGCAGTTATTTAAGCAGGATTTTTAAGCAGGAAACCGGAAATTCCTTTATTGAATATGTGAATGGCCTGAGAGTAGAAAAGGCAAAAGCCTTTTTACGAGATACAGATTTAAAGATATACGAAATTGCGGAAAAAGTGGGAATTGAAAATGCCAATTACCTGGGAATTGTGTTTAAGAAAAAAGTAGGCTGCTCTCCTTACGAATACCGCAGTTCAGTCAGAAGCTAACAGAACAGGAAGATTGCTGCACAATATGTGGATTGTGTGGGATTCTTCCTG
>UMLF01019389.1_pt1 | contig 12294 bp, 13 predicted proteins | sample 1966501 | NCBI WGS metagenome assembly UMLF01 (sample SAMEA4836194, study PRJEB28245) | human gut metagenome | biome: gut microbiome; material: fecal sample | place: Denmark | collected 2008 | reverse complement strand
GACAATTACGTACTCATCCGCCTCGCATCTGCGCAGCAACTCTGCCACAAACAGTTGAATCTTGCCAAATCCCATGCTTCCGCTCATAATCAGATAGGTATGGGCCCCCTTTGGAATTCTGCAGGCTTTTCTGGCCTGCTCCCGATCTGTACTTTTTAAGAAGTCTCCCCGTACCGGTATTCCATAGGCTCGCAGCTTTTCTCCGGGAATTCCGCGCCTTTGGTATTCCTCCTCCAGATCTCTGTGAGGGATCACATAATAGTCGCACTCTGTCTCCTCCCAGAAGGGAATACAGGTATAATCCGTGCCCACCGCCACTGTCTTCTGACTCAACATTCCCTTTTTTTTCATATAGGTAAGGGTTTCCGCGGCAAACAGATGGGGTGTGACAATGATGTCCCAGTCCGTCTCGTCCAGATATCTTCTGACATGCTTCGCCAAAAGCGTGTTTGCATAGTATACCGGAGACTTTCTTCTTGCAGATGTGATCAAGCCTCCCGCGCGATAAAGCAGCCAAAATAACCTTGGCGCATGTTTTACCATTCCCACATAGGCTCCTCCCACCGCCCGGGAGGTTTTCTTTCCCGCCAGCCTCATAATGTCCACCATCCTGGCCTCATGGCCGGGCTGCTGCTTGACATATTCTTCTATTGCCAGACCTGCGCAATTATGGCCCTCCCCTGTGTTACAGGATAAAATCAAAACCTTCATCTGTCCACTTCCTCCCTGACGGCTATTTTCGGTTATTGTATCATTTTATCAGCAATCATTCTCCGGGACAAGCATTTCTTTTTTGGTAAAAAATACTTGAATTTTTTCGAAAAATAATCTACAATGTAGTTTCCTGCACAAGATCACCAAGGAGGAGCCTATCATGAAGCGATATCCAATCCATTTTCACAGCACAGAAGACATCGCCAATTTTGTCCGCATTGTCAATCAGTACGATTTCGATGTGGATTTGAAAGACGGATCTGCAACCATGGACGCTAAGTCCTTTTTAGGAATCTTATCCATGAATCTTACCGCAGGTCTGGAAATCGTAATTCATGGCACCGAGTGCGAAGAGATGCTGCGTCGGATACATGCCTACCTAAAATAAAATTATTTTTTATTACGTAACAAATGTTACGGATTTTTTGAGTTATTCCGGGTATACTAAGGCCATAAGGTTTTCCTGGAAATAACGGTGCAGACAATTCCCGTGCGAAAAGGTTCATGCAGTTTTCCTTCTCGCCGGCAATGATAAGCCGTCGCAGCTTATGAATATTATAATTTTACATGGTTTGCGGAAAGCCGACACCTAAAGAAAGAGGAGGATAAGATCATGAAGAAATACGTTTGTGAACCTTGCGGATACGTGTACGATCCCGCCGAGGGCGATCCCGATGGAGGAATCGCACCGGGAACCGCTTTTGAGGATCTCCCCGATGATTGGGTATGCCCTGTCTGCGGCATGGGCAAAGACGTCTTCGTACCCGAAGAGTAAAAACAGTATGTTTTGTATTCCGGTGTTACTTTTGGTTAACGCCATCAATTTCATCTTGTAACAGGGAGAAGCTTAGAATACGGATCTGACTGCGGCCAAGCAGTTGCAGAACCCCCCGATCCTGCATTTGTGACAGCTCTCTGGATAAGGAAGGTCTTGCTGTATTTAAATATGCGGCAAGATCTTCTCTGTTCATGGGCAAATGCACCGTTTTTTTCCCACCGCTGAGCTGCTGCAAATATAAGGCAATGCGCTGTCCCAGCGTGCCGCAGGTCAACAGCTGAATTTTTTTGGAATTTTTATCTGCCTCCCTTGCCAGAATATGCATCATATTGAAAATAATTTTACTATGATGGGCACAATTTTTCTGGCAGGTACGATAGAAAAAATGACGGGAGACGGCCAGCACCTTTGCCCTGGTCTTTGCCTGCGCAAAATGTCCGTATCCTTCCTTCTCCAAAAAAAGATCGGTCTCACCGAAACATTGTCCTTCCCCCAGATAATCCACCTGAGAGTTTCTCCCCATGAAATTGACCTGCCCTACCATTACCGTCCCCTCTAAAATCAAAAAGAGCCATCTCGGCTCCTCCTCTTGTTGAAAGATATAGGCATCTTTGTCATAGATCTCCACTCTGGCTCCTGCGCAGACCAAGCTCCTTTTCATCTCATTTTCCGTGAGATCCGAAAACAGGCTCAAATCCTTTACTTCCATAATTATCCGTCCTTTCTTTTCCCACAAGTCATCCCTCCTCTGGCGGATAGCAGATCTTTACTAATGTCAGTCCTTCCGGCCTGGCCGTCTCCCCGGCCAGACTCCGATCTCTGGCAGCCAGTATCTTAGCCACGTATTCTGGAGGATACATGCCACTTCCCACCCGTATCAATGTCCCCACGATAATGCGAACCATGTTATAGAGAAACCCATCTCCGGTAACCTGAATCGTAATTAGATGTCCCTGTCTGGTCACCGTCAGATTTTTAACCGTACGTACCGTATGTTCCATCTCTGGTTTCCAGGTACAAAAGCTGCGAAAATCATGTTTGCCCACCAGGAATCCGGCTGCCTCTTCCATCTTTTTCTCATCCAGCGGATAGTAGCAAAACAGGGAGTAAAGTCTCTTTGTGGGATCTGCAAACCGATGGTTCCAGATTTTGTACTCATAAGTCTTCTGGGTCTTGCAGAATCGGGGATGAAAGTCATCCGGTACCTGACAGGAGTCCTGGATCCGAATATCCGCAGGCAATCTGGTATTGAGCGCATAGGAAATTTTTTCAGCCGGCATTCTGGCATTGGTATCAAACACTGCCACATTGCCCAGGGCGTGAACTCCGGCATCCGTCCGACTGGCCCCCGTCACCCTGATTTCCTCCTTCAGCAACTCCGAAAGGTGGAGATTGAGCATCCCCTCTATGGTGATACCATTTGGCTGCACCTGCCAGCCATTATAGTTTGTGCCGTCATAGGCCACCACCAGCTTCACTCGTTTCATTCTGTTCCCCTTTCTGATTGTTATAAAAAGATACCGATTACGCAGATTCCGCAAAGATAAGCCGCCAGGACTCCGTAGCCCAGATAATCCCTGCGTCGGTAAATCAGAGGTTTCATCTTGGTTCTTCCCTCTCCGCCCCGATAGCCTCGGGCTTCCATGGCCATGGCCAAATCATTGGCCCTCCGGAATGCGGAGATAAAAAGCGGCACCAGAAGGGGCACCAGGTTTTTTGCCCGCTGTATCAGACCTCCTGACTCAAAATCCGCTCCCCTGGCCTGCTGGGCCTTCATAATCTTATCCGTCTCCTCCAGCAAAATCGGAATAAAGCGAAGAGCAATGGACATCATCATAGCCACTTCATGGACCGGGACCCGCACCTTCTTTAAAAATCCAAGCCCCTTCTCCAGTCCGTCCGTGAGATTATTGGGCGTGGTGGTCAAAGTCAACACCGAGGAGCCAATGATCAGGAAACTCAGGCGTATCGCCATAAAGACGGCCTGAAGGATCCCCTCGTATGTGACCTTTAACTTCCAGATATGAAATACTTTCTTTCCCGGTGTCAAGAAAAGATTAAACGCCACTGTGATCAGCAAAAGAATCAGAACTGCTTTCAGTCCTTTCACCATGAACTTAAACGGCACCTTCGAGATGCGTATCACCGAGGCCAAAAACAAGGCCGCCAACACATAACAGGGAAAAGATCGAAATAAAAACAGAGAAATGATAAATATCAGTGTCCCAACAAGCTTGGTTCTGGGATCCATCTTATGCAGCACGGAATCTGCCGGATAATATTGTCCAAGTGTAATATCTCTTATCATAATTTCTTCTTCCCTAACGCCTCTAAAATTGCTGTCTTTGCCTCCTCCACCGTGGTGGCCGAGGTGTCTATGGCAAATCCCTTTTCTTCCAGTTTCTTAACCACGTATGTGACCGCCGGTGCTGCCAGGCCAATCGCCTCCAGTTCCTTATAATGAGAAAAGACCTCCCTGGGGGTGCCGTCGAACATCACCTGTCCCCGGTTCATTACAATCATTCGTTCCACATAGCGGGCAATATCCTCCATACTATGGGAGACCAGCACCACTGTGATCTTTCTCTCCCGGTGCAGCATATGAATCTGATCCAAAATCTCATCCCTGCCCCTGGGGTCCAGTCCTGCCGTAGGCTCATCCAAAATCAACACCTTCGGATGCATGGCCAAAATTCCGGCGATGGCCACCCTCCGCTTTTGCCCGCCAGAAAGCTCAAAGGGAGACTTTCGGTAATACTTCTCCTTAAGTCCCACCTGCTGTAAGGCTTCCAGGGCTCTCTGCTCCATCTCTTCCATCGGTAAGCCCTGATTCTTTGGGCCAAAGCACACATCCGTAAACACATCCGTCTCAAAAAGCTGATGCTCCGGATACTGAAAGACCAGCCCCACCTTCTCCCGCAGTTTTCTCATGGAATAGCCTTCCTGATAGATGTTCTCCCCATCATAATATATGGTTCCTGAGGTCGCCTTAAGCAGCCCGTTCAGATGTTGAATCAGGGTTGATTTCCCCGAACCGGTATGCCCGATGATCCCCAGAAACTGCCCGTCCGGCAGCATAAGGCTTACATCGTCCAAAGCCTTTTTCTCAAAAGCTGTTCCCTGCCCGTACAGATAACTTACATGTTCTACTTTTATCGACATAATTGATCCACCAATTCTTCCACACTCAAAATGCCCTCCGGAATTGCCAGGCCCTCTTTTCGAAGCTCGTGGGCCAGCATCGTCACCTGAGGTACGTCCAGTCCATACTTCTTTAGCGTATCTACCTGGGAAAATATTTCTCTGGGTGTTCCCTGCATAACAATTTTCCCATCATCCATGACAATCACCTTGTCCGCATAGATTACCTCCTCCATGTAGTGAGTAATCAAAAGCACGGTCACATCCTCCACCTGGTTTAGCGCTCTCACCGTGCGAATCACTTCCTTGCGGCCGTTGGGATCCAGCATCGCCGTTGGCTCATCCAGCACAATACACTTAGGATGCATGGCCACAACTCCGGCGATGGCCACCCTCTGTTTCTGCCCTCCCGACAGCTTATTAGGGGAGGACTTCCGGTATTCCCACATGCCAACCGCTTTCAGGCTTTCTGCCACTCTCTCCCAGATCTCCTGGGTCGGCACTCCCATATTCTCCGGGCCAAACCCCACATCCTCTTCTACCACGGTACCGATAATCTGATTGTCCGGATTTTGAAAGACCATCCCTGCGCTCTTTCGCACATCCCACACATTCTCTTCGTCCGAGGTATCCTTTCCATCCACATACAGGGTTCCTCCGGTGGGAATTAAAATCGCATTGATGTGTTTGGCAAGGGTTGATTTTCCAGAACCGTTGTGCCCTAAAATAGCCACAAACTCTCCCCTCTTTACATCCAAATCCACATCATCTATGGCCCGGTACGTGGATTCAATACCTCCGTCCTCTCCATATTTGATATATTCAAACATCAACTTCGTTGCTTCTATGATTCCCATCCATTTCCTCCTAAAGCCGCCTGCCAAGCGCGCGTTTGGCTATTTTCCGACTAGGGTCTATTGTAATGCAAAACAAGTCGGATGACAAGGCTTTTCCCTGCAAAACAAAAGAAATGCCTCTTATAACCGTGTTTTTTTCTTCAACCGGTACAAATCTGCCCTTCGGTTTTCCAGCGTCTGCAACTGTTGCCGGATTCTTCTTTGATAATCAAAATCCAGCTCTGCCATAATCACCTCCTGGGCGTCCCCCGCTTTTGCCAAAACATTTCCCCAAGGATCTACAATCATGGATCTGCCGTAAGAAGCATATTTGGGTTTCCTTCCGATCTGGCCCGGGGCCAGCACAAAACATCCATTCTCAATAGCTCTGGCCCGAAGCAGTACCTCCCAGTGATCCTTCCCGGTATGGGTGGTAAAGTCCGCAGGCAAAATGAATACCTGCGCTCCTTCTAAAGCCATCAGACGAAACTGCTCACAGAACCGAAGATCATAACAAATTCCCAGGCCCAGAACACCTGCCACATCGGTTTTCACAGTCACAATTTGATTCCCCGGAAAGATCCGGTCGGATTCCCGTACACTCGGGCCATTCTCGATTTCCACGTCAAAAGGATGCAGCTTCCGGTAAGTGGCCACAAGCTCCCCCTGTGGCTGAAACACCATCGTGGTATTACAGGGAAGTCCCTCTCTTCGCTTCTCCGTAATGCTGCCTGCATGCAGCCAGATCCCATATGTCCGGGCCAATTCCGAAAACAGGCAATAAGAGGGACCTCCCGGTATGTCTTCCGCTGCATCCTCCGGATCATCCCCAATATAATTTACCGTCTCCGGCAAGGCCACCAGTTTCGCCCCTTTTTTGGCCGCCTCCCCGATCAGATCAGCTGCCTTCCGTAAGTTTTCCTCCACCTGGTTTTGGGAATCCATCTGAATCACAGCAGCCACAACTTTCTTCATCTCACACCTCCTGGTTTCCCGGCAGCAGCAGTCCGTTTACCAGTACAAAATAAGCGGGCAGCTTTTTTTCTTCCATCCACATCAGCTCCACACCCAACAGCTTACTGGCCGTCTTACCCACATTTCCGCCCAGGGATTCGATAGAATAGCGCATTCTCTCTGGATGACGACAAGGCTGTTTCTCCTTCCGGCAACAGCTGGCACACAGCATACAGCTCCCCGCAGACAAAGCGCGACTTCCTGGATACTCCTTCTCCTTTTGCTCCATCCATCCGGCCAGCCTGGCCTTTTCTTTTCCCAGGATTTCTTCCATGATCTGCTGAAGCTCACAGCTATCATAAGTGCGCTGCGTATCCTCCCGGTCAAATAAAATCTGTGTGGCATAAACCTGAATATACGCAAACTGCCTCCAATAATCTTCCACGTCAAAATCATAGGGCGGACAACTCCACAGGTTCCCATAGTTGGGACAGGCCTTGCAGCATTCCAAAAAGGTGGGAATATCCACATATTCCTTCAAATATGTGGGAATATCAATCCCTCCTTCCAGCTTTTTAGTCTGATATCTCATATCCTTGCTCCACTCCCTTCTTCAGCTGTCAATATGCTATTCTGTTTCATTTCATTATATTATTGATGCCCTTCCCGGTCAAGAAATGTCCATACATCAGTTGAAATTTTAAAATCCCCATGCTATAGTTAAAAGAGTTTTTCTACCATTTACATATAGAAAGGGGATCTTCGATTTCTATGAAACCACTAAAAAAAATCTATTGTAGAACCTTTCAGACCATATTCAAACTGGCTCTTCCATTTCTTCCCTATCGCCATCCCAAAATCATCAATTCTCCCGGAAAACTGGCGGGGATTCTCAGGGAAAAAGATACCATGCGGGTTCTGATTATCACTGATTCGGGAATCCGCGGTCTGGGACTGATCGCGCCACTGGAAAAAGCCCTTCAAAAAAATCAGATATCTTATTGGATCTACGACAAAACAGTAGCCAATCCCACCACAGTAAATGTCGCTGAGGCTGTGAATCTTTACCGGGAACAGAACTGTCAGTCCATTATCGGTTTTGGAGGCGGTTCCAGTATCGACTGCGCCAAGGCCGTTGGAGCCTGTATTGCAAGGCCCGGAAAGTCTCTTGCAAAGATGAAGGGGATTTTAAAAGTACGGAAGAAACTTCCCCTTCTTATCGCTGTCCCCACCACAGCCGGTACCGGAAGCGAAACCACCTTGGCCGCTGTTATCACCGATGCTGAAACTCGGCATAAATACGCTATCAATGATTTTCCTCTGATACCCAAATACGCGCTTCTGGACCCGAAGGTTACGCTGGGGCTGCCTCCATTCCTGACTGCCACAACAGGGATGGACGCACTCACCCACGCCGTGGAAGCCTACATTGGAAACTCCACTACTGCCGGCACCAGAAAAAACGCCAGACGAGCAGTAAAGCTGATTTTTGAAAATCTGGATATTGCCTATCAGGATGGACAAAATATAGAGGCCAGACAGAACATGTTGCGGGCCTCTTATTATGCAGGTTGCGCTTTCACAAAATCCTATGTGGGATATGTTCATGCCGTAGCCCATTCTCTGGGAGGCGAGTACAACGTCCCCCATGGTTTGGCGAATGCCACCCTGTTGCCCTATGTGCTGAAAGCCTATGGCTCCTCCATTCACAAAAAGCTGCATCAGCTGGCCATCGAGGCAGGGGTTGCAGATACAAAGACTCCCTGTGCCACAGCTGCCGAGGCTTTCATTGGCGCTATACAGGATATGAAGCAACGCTTTGGTATCGGAGATACCATTCCGCAAATCCGTGAGGAAGACATTCCAAAGCTGGCCCACTATGCCGACAAAGAAGCCAATCCGCTCTATCCCGTCCCCGTACTGATGGACGCTGAACAGTTGGAAACCTTTTACTATCTCTTAATGGAAGAGTCCCAGGACCAAAAGGAGGCCAAACATGAATGAACAAGAGATTAAAAAAATTCTGAAAAAACAGCGGGCTTATTTCGCTTCCGGAGCCACTCTCAACGTAGAACATAGAATCCAGGCGTTAAAAAGACTGCGCACTGCTATCCTGCGTCACGAAGAGGATATCCACCATGCTCTGCGACAAGATCTGGGAAAGAGCAGCTTTGAATCCTATATGTGTGAGACCGGAATGGTTCTAAGTGAGCTTAGCTATATGATCCGGCATACCCGCGCCTTTGCCAGAGAGCGGAGGGTGCGTACTCCTCTGGCGCAGTTTCACTCCAGAAGCTTTCAAAAGCCCTCTCCCTACGGAACTGTCCTAATTATGAGCCCATGGAATTATCCCTTTATGCTGACGTTGGATCCCCTGGCAGACGCCATTGCCGCCGGAAACACCGCCATTCTAAAGCCCAGCGCCTACTCGAAAGCTACCAGCGATATCATTCAGACCATCATCCGGGAATGCTTCGATGAATCCTTTGTCTGTGTTGTCACCGGAGGCAGGGCGGAAAACACAGTCCTTCTGGAACAGCACTTTGACTATATCTTTTTCACGGGAAGTCAGGCGGTTGGCAAAGAAGTTATGCGCCACGCTGCCGTTCACCTTACTCCCGTCACTCTGGAGCTTGGAGGGAAAAGCCCCTGTATTGTGGAACAGAGTGCGAATCTGAAGCTGGCTGCCAAAAGAATTGTCTTTGGCAAATTCTTAAACTGCGGTCAGACTTGTGTGGCCCCTGACTATATCTACTGTGACAGCAGGATCAAAGACGATCTTGTCTCGGAAATCAAACGTCAAATTCGACTCCAATTTGGGGAACATCCTCTCTCTAATCCGGAATATGGCTCTATCATCAATGAAAAGCATTTTCAACGCATTTTAGGATTGATCCGTCAGGATAAAGTCATCTGCGGAGGAGGCGCGGATCCGAAATCACTCAGGATTGAACCCACAGTGATGGATTCTGTCACCTTCGAGGATGGGGTCATGCAGGAGGAAATCTTTGGTCCTCTGATGCCCATTTTAACCTACGATTCCATCGAAGAGGTCATCAAGAAGGTCAACGCCATGCCTCATCCTCTGGCTCTCTATATTTTTACCGGAGAAAAGAGTATCGCAAAGCAAATCACCTCCCGGTGCGGTTTTGGCGGTGGTTGTATCAATGACACGATTATTCATCTGGCCACAAGTGAGATGGGCTTTGGCGGTTTCGGCGAAAGTGGGATGGGTTCTTACCACGGCAGAGAGGGATTTGAGACCTTTTCCCACAAGAAAAGTATTGTGGACAAAAAGACCTGGCTGGATCTTCCCATGCGCTATCATCCCTACAAACCCGCTTACAGCAAGCTTCTGCATTTCTTTTTGAAATAAAAGGAGGGACATCCCTTTGTCCATTCGACTTAAGGGATGTCCTCATGCTTACTCTGCCTTTTGTTTCCTTTGGATCGTTTCCTCTATTAAGCTGCGGATTTCTTTCTTATCCCTGCCAATAACAAATGATATCTCAGAAAACAAATGTTCTTCTGCGATCTGAAACAGGTGTTCATCCACGGCTCCATTCCGTTTTCCCAACGCGTTTCGCTTTTGTCTGTGCTGATAAAGATTCTTGATCATACCGGCCAGTTCCTCCGGCCTGCCGGCTTTTAGCACCTCTTTATAACGCTGCTCCCTTAGCTTATCATTTACAATCCATTCTTCTTGCATGTCCGGTATCTTTTCGATGATCTCCCATGCCTCTTTCTCATCCATAGTCTTACGAAGATCGCTGTGCTCACTGTCCACTGGAACATAGATTTTTGCCTTTATATCCTCTTTTGGGATCAACAGATAGTAAAGGCGATTTTTTTTCCCATAGGGCAGATTTAAAGGCAGGATATCTTCCACCCGGCATACTCCCTGGCTTGCTTTTATTACATATTCACCCACATGATACATATGTTCCCTCCCTCATTTCTGTTAATATTCAGGTCCTTTATTATTTTAGCAGATTTTTTTGATCTTTGTAAGGAAATTTTTTCAAAAAAAGCGCAAATCCATCTGGAATTGCGCTCTAAGCTACTCAGTATATGCTATTTTATCCAAGCTTTTCAAATATGTCCGTTTGGAATCTTTACCTTCACCGTCTGACTGTAATCTCCATAAATCCGTTTTCCCTTCCAGGTGGCAAAAGCGCGAAGGCTTACATAATAAGTTTTTCCCTTTTTCAGACGGCGGATGGTCCTTTTTTGGATATTGGATTTGGTTATGGTAAGGGTTTTCGCGTTCTTTTTAAACTTTTTATCTGTTGCGTAGCGAATTTGATATCCCTTTATCTGTTTTATCTTTTTCCATTTAACTGCCATGCTTCCCGCTTTCGCAGGTCTTACACGGATGATTTTTCCCCTGGCAGGAGTCACAGTCACAGTGGCTGTAAAGGTTTCTCCAAGATAAGAAGCCGTAACTTTGGCTCTTCCCACTCTTTTTCCTGTTACCCTTCCTGTGGATGAAATGGAAACAACGGAGGCATCACTGCTTTTCCAGGTCACTTTTCCGGAAGCACCGAGCAGTTGAAGCTTCCCCTTCTTTCCCTTTGCCAGACGCAGGCTGGTCTTAAGAAGCCGGACATTTTGTCCTTGTGCCTCTCCCGTACCCGAATTTTCTGTGGAAGGAATTTGCCCCGTTTGATCTTCCGAAACTCCCTGAGATACGGAAATCTTTTCCCACACAGCCGTCAGAGAAAAATTCTCCCGGTATGTAGGATAGATCGCCGCCAGATAACTTCCAGAATATCCGTCAACTGCCCAGCCAATAAACCGATATCCCTTCCTGGTGGGATTCTGCAAAACAATGGTATCCCCCTCATAATAATACTCCGGATTTGCCGCGTTCTGAACGCCCCCGTTCAGTTGGTAAGTGATGGTATATTTTGTTCTCTGGTCAACTTCCGTATCTGAATCTCCATTCGCTTCATGCTTTGTAAGTACTTCCTCTAGTCCTGACAGATCCATGCCAGTGGACCAGGCCACGACAGTTCTTTGCTGATCCAGCACAAACAGTGCCGGCAGGGTGACAGAAGTAGTATTTGCTCCCACTTTCTGCAAAAGCGACCACATCTGCTTCTGATAACTTTCATGATGTGCCACGACCAAATTAGGATACTGACTGGCAAAACTTTGCAATGCCTCATCAGTGGAATCCAAATCCATTAAAACAGATTTAACCGAATATCCCCGTTCCCTCACTTGTTCGGCTCTTGCAAGCATATTCCTGGTATTCTGGCAACCTGTGCGGCCAAAAGCCACCACCAGATACTGTTCCGTATAATCGGAAGGTTGGGTCTCTGACTGACGATATACATGAAATGTAAATTTCTCCTGCAGGTTGGTCTGATGCATGGCCGATACATCCAACTTTCCCCATAGCAACACAACGGCACAAGCCAACAATAAATAATACAAGCTTATGGGAATTCGCTTCATTTCTCTCATTTGATAGCTCCTTTCCGGATTCCTCTTTCCTTTCTTTGGAATCCACCAGGACAGCTTATCACAATTCTCCAACGCTTGCAATCACTGAGGAAAACTTTAATGTATGTAAATCATGGAAAAACCAATATATAGCAGAGTAAGCCTGTTACAGCAAGCTGTCATCCAAACTAGATATCATTTATTATACCATGGATGACGGACTCTCCGGGGTCCGTTTTCTGTTTTCAGACATAAAAAAGAGAGCCATTGCTCCATAGATTACTCATCTATTTTGCAACAGCCCCTTCTGATAACATTTCGTAAACTTTGAAAGATCGATTAACGCTTGCTGAACTGAGGCGCTCTTCTCGCCGCCTTCAGGCCGTATTTCAATCGTCTGAGCGATGATTTTCCTTGATA
>UMLF01052890.1_pt1 | contig 12305 bp, 13 predicted proteins | sample 1966501 | NCBI WGS metagenome assembly UMLF01 (sample SAMEA4836194, study PRJEB28245) | human gut metagenome | biome: gut microbiome; material: fecal sample | place: Denmark | collected 2008 | reverse complement strand
AAGTTCTCTGGGGGTAAGTTTGTAGGTGGATAGATAATCGCCAAGCTGGACTAGAGCATATTATAGAGAATTCTACGGGCAATAACAATAAAATTTTCGCTGATTTAAGTTATGAAATGCGATTGAATTGTGAAGATTTGAACCGAATTGCTGATGTTCGTGTATATGTCAATGATGTGCTTGAGTCCTCTGTTTACAATAATGGACATACAATCGAACTGTATGTGCCGGAAAGGAGTATTCTTTTACTTATGGCACGAAAAAATAAAAAGCGCGAAGCCGGAAGCGGCTCTATTACCAAGTGGAAAGACGGTCGCTGGCAGGGTCAGTATGTGTCCGACTATGATCCGAAAACCGGCAAGCTGCGTCGTCATACCATTTACGGCAAAACGCAGAAAGAAGTCGCAGAGAAACTGCGTGCTGTAACCTCCAGTATTGACAACGGCACCTTTCAGGAACCGCGTAAAATCACGGTAGCCGAATATGCCGCAGAATACATGACAACTCACGTTGCCACGCTGACCGATTCCACACAGCGCAGTTACGAGAAAAATCTTCGGCTGCATATTCTTCCCGCACTGGGTTCCCGCCGTTTAACCGACCTCACCCACCACGAGGTACAGCGCTTTGCTTCGTCTTTATGGGCAGGCGGTAAAGGACTCGCTCCCAAGACCGTACACACTGTATTCGGCACGCTGCACGCCCTGTTGACCGCCGCACAGCGCGATGAGATCTTACAGCGCAATGTTGCTGACTTCTGCTCTCTGCCGCGTGTAACGCAAACCCGCGCCAAAGCGATCACCTCTGCCGAGCTGAATCAGTTTCTCGATCTGATCCGCAAGGATGAATTCTATTATCTGTTCTTCCTCGATATTTTCTCCGGTATGCGCCAATCCGAAATTCTCGGCTTGCGCTGGGCTGACATTGACTGGGACCGGAACAGCCTTGTTGTACGCAAGCAGCTCCAGCAGAAATGCAAGAAAGGTGATTACAGCTATACGCTCATTGACCCGAAAGAGAACAAGCAGCGGCGTATTATTCTGGCGGAAACGGCTATGCTTACGCTTCAGAAGCAGCGCACCAAGCAGCAGCGTCAGCGTTTAGCCGCCGGACCGCTGTGGAACAATCCGTTCGATCTGGTTTTCACCAATGAATTTGGCCGCGCACTCAACCACCAGACCGTGTACAAGCACCTCAAGCGTCTGCTGCGTTCCTGCGGTATGGGCGATTACACGTTCCATTCTCTGCGCCACTCATTCGCTACGATTTCGTTAGAAAACGGCGATGATATTAAAACCGTACAGACAAATTTAGGTCACAGTACCGCTGCGTTCACACTGAAAACCTACGCTCATGTCAGCGATCAAATGCAGCGCAGCAGCGCCGCCCGTATGGAGGAGCTGATCTCCAGTCTGGAAGCCGTAAATTAGCCCGTTGCTGTCACGATTGCTGTCAAGAAAAATTAAGTCGTTCTAAAAGTTATCGTTTTCTATCTATAAATGCAGAAAAGCTGCACTTTTCGCAACGAAAAGTGCAGCTTTCATGGCGGAGACAGAGAGATTTGAACTCTCGCGCCGATTTCTCGACCTACTCCCTTAGCAGGGGAGCCCCTTCACCAGCTTGGGTATGTCTCCATGTCAAGGTATTGAGTTGTACGCGGAGTTATCCTCGATCGAACCCTCCGCGCGCAATCTCGTGATTGGCGGAACGGGTGGGATTCGAACCCACGCGCCCTTTCGGACAAACGGTTTTCAAGACCGCCTCGTTATGACCACTTCGATACCGTTCCGTATCTTGCCCGATAAGCAAGATTTATTATACAGGAATTTCTCCTGCTTGTCAACAGCTTTTTGCAAGAAGAACGGCTGTTACAGCCGCTCTTCCCATTCTTTTACCTTAAAACCCGGAAGAGCAAAGTCCTCTCCGATGAGCAGCGGGCGCTTGACCAGCATGCCGTCGGTCGCGAGCAGCGCATACTGCTCGTCCTCGGTCATAGCCGGCAGCTTGTCCTTGAGCCCCAGCGCCTTATACTGCAGGCCGCTCGTGTTAAAGAACCGCTTAAGCGGCAGACCGCTCTTTTCGTGCCACGCACGCAGCTCCTGCTCAGTCGGATTGTCCTGCTTGATATCACGCTCGTCAAACGCCACGCCGCGCTCCTGCAGCCACGTCTTCGCCTTCTGGCAGGTCGAGCATTTGGGATAGCATACAAACAGCATTTCGGTGTCCTCCCCTGTTAATCCTCGGCTGCCGTCTGCGCTGCGTCCGAGCGGCACAGGCAGAACAGCTCAGCAGCCAACATAACGCACGCTGCTGCAGCCAGAATGCCGCGCAGCACCATTTTGATCGACCACATGGACGGAATGCCCATCAGCATAGCCAGACCGTAGCCGCCGATATCCGACACCGACATGGTGACCGCCACTGCGGCAAAGAACGCCAGCATAGCCGGCGCCGGCTTGCCAAACAGCAGACGCGCCAGCTCATAAAACGCCAGCACAATCATCACATCCGCTACCAGTCCAAAGCCAAACGACGCCAGCTTCGGATCGGTGCAGGTCATGCGGTAGTTGACCAGCAGATGCAGGCAGCTCCAGAACAGCGGTACGAGCGTCATTGCGGCGCTCTTTTCCGTCATCTGTACGCCCTGTGCCTTGGCCAGGCCGATCATGCAGCCGCCGGTCAGCACGCCCATGATTGCGTAGACGATCTCCAGAACGCGCGCCCATGCAGCCACGTCCTGCTCTGCCGTGGTGATGGTCAGATACAGGTAACCCAGACTGCCCGCCGCTACAATCAGTCCCGCAACGACAGCCGCCATGCGGAACAGCGTCTCTTTCGTGCCGAGCAGCTGCTCAAACGGCACCTTATTGCGCGTCTTAAGCGGCAGCGCCAGCACAGCATATACAATTGCACTGATAGCGAACAGCGCGATTACGAACCAGATCCATTTATCGCCTGCCGTCGGCAAGCCGGTGCTTACGTCAAAACCGTTCAGCAGGTGCAGCGCGCGCAGCGCAATCCCCGGAACACACAGCACGACCGCCAGAATCGGCAGGAGCTTCGTTGCTTTCATGTTGTTTCCTCCATTAAGAGATAGTATTAAACGCTACTATTATAGCATACTTGCCGCAAGGCTTCAATATCGCAAGGGCGAATATGCTGACGATAACATGCAGGGCGGGGTGCCCCAGAAGGTGAATTGCGGCGAAGTCGCAAGAGAAGCCACTCCGGAGTGCCCCGCCCTGCAATTTAGCAAATACAAAAACAACGTCCTGCTCACAATACAGGACGTTGTTTTTCTTCGGATGGAGCATTTTCCATTCTCCATCCTCAATTTTCAATTTTTTAGTGCTGGCTTACCTTGGGCATCTGCACCTTTTCCTGTGCATTGAACTCCGTGTTTGCCGGGGTCTGCTTGCTCATGCCGAGCTTGAGCAGAATCGGCGTTACCAGCGTAGTAACGATAACGACCAGTACAATCGGCGGGAACATGTGCGGGTCGATCAGACCGGCCTGCTCGCCCTTCTGTGCTACGATCAGCGCAACCTCACCGCGGGATACCATGCCCAGACCAATAGAGAATGCATCATAGGTATGGAAGCCCATGATGCGGGCACCAATGCCACAGCCGATGATCTTGGTCAGGATTGCAACGATGGTCAGTACCACTGCGAAGATCGCCATGGTGCTGGTCAGACCTTCCAGGTTGGTCTTAATACCGATGGAAGCGAAGAACAGCGGAGAGAACAGCATGTAGCCGAGCACGTTGGTCTTGCTTGCAACGTAGTCACGCGCAGAGGACAGACGGCACATTACGATGCCTGCGAAGTATGCACCGGTGATATCTGCAATACCGAAGTAACGCTCTGCAACATAGCTCATCAGGAATGCGAATGCTACCGCATAGATTGCAATACGGCGATGATGATGCCACTTCTCCTCCATCTTGAGGAATACGCGGTACATAACGAGACCAACAACCAGTACGAAACCGAAGAACGCAACGATGCGGCCGAGTACCAGAATCGGCTTTACCGACGGGTCAGTCAGTGCGGTCAGAATGGTCAGCACCACGATACCGAGGATATCGTCGATTACAGCCGCGCCGAGGATTGCCGTACCGACTTTACTTTTCAGCTTGCCCATCTCACGCAGGGTCTCGACGGTGATCGAAACCGAGGTAGCGGTCAGAACGACACCGATGAAAGCAGCCTTCAGCATGTTCATCGGGTCGGTCGGATCATTGTCGAACGCCAGATAGCATGCAACACCACCGATCAGCGGCACGATAACACCGATCAGCGCAATAACGAAGGACGCAAAACCGGTGGTTTTCAGCTCGTCCAGATCAGTATCCATACCTGCGTTAAACATCAGGATGATTACACCGATCTCAGCGGCCTTTACCAGAAAATCGGTCTCGCCTACCCAGCCGAGGCAGCTCGGGCCAACCAGCACACCGGCAATCAGTGCACCGACAACCTGCGGCATATGCACGCGCTCCGAAGTAAGGCCGAATACCTTTGTGAACAACATGATGATCGCAATCGTCAACAGAAAGTCATATGACATTGTTCCCACCCTTTCTTAATGTGATAACCTTTTGCATAGAATATTATACTCTTTTTCGCGCAAAGAACCAGCTAAGATTTCAATTTTTGCTCCGTGATTTTGAACGAAATTACCAAATCTATCGTCAATCCTATGTGCATTCTGCCAATTCCCCTATTTCCTGACATTATCCAGCAAATCCTTCCGAAATCGCCTGTTATCCCTCTGCGAAGATATGCGTGCGTGCGCCCATGCGTCCGTAAAATACAAATCGGCAGAATGGACCGACCACAAAGATCTGCAGCGGATACGCCAGCAGGAAGCCTAACTCGTCTAACTTGGTTTTGAACATTGTTTTTTCTGCCCCGTCTATGCCGCAAGGCAAAAAAAGAACGCCTTGCGAGCATAAGCTTGCAAGGCATTGAAATTTTAGCATTTCTATTATATCATATTGCGCGGAAATTTCAAGTGTTTTTTCTTCGCCTATTCCTATTATATATAGTCGCCGCTTGAGAAGCGAACGAAATGTGCGCTGACGCCGCGCGGGTGCACAAGAGGGCAGACACCTGCGGTTTGCCCGTAGGCTGCTAAACCTTTTTCCCGCGCCGTGCGCGGATTAAATGAGTGCCCACCCTCTTGTGTATCTCCCCTTTCCCTTAGAGGGTCTGGCGCAGACCAGAGACCGGCGACCGCTCCGAAATGGGAGAACAGCAGTCGGGTTACCGTTGCGTGTCTTTCGTGAAATATTCGCAGTTCACAGATAGATTACTGCTACACAGGTGGTTTACTCTACGCAGGCGCGGCATGACCGTGCCGCGCAACTCGTGAGCGCGTTATAATAGACAGGGTCTGCGAGGATAAATTGTACCAAACGTCTAAATTCGTAGGTGCCGTGCGGTACAACGTGCCAAGGATTTGCGTTGATTAACCCGCATGTGTAGCAGAACGGTATCTGACCCTGCGAACAGGTTGCTCAAGAGGACGGACTCCGAAGGTAGTTCGTCCGTAGCAGAGAAAAAATCCTCTGCCGTCCCCCTATTTCGCAGCGGTCACATGTTGGCAATCTGCACCGGACTATCAAGCAAGGGAAAGGCAGGAGTTCAAAGAGGAAGGAAAACCGCAGGTTGTCCTTCCTTTTTGCCCACCGCCGTGGGTGCGGCATCGTCCCCGCGGCGGGCGCCGCACTCTCCCGCGCTCCGCAGAGCGCAATTCCCTGCTGAGGTTCAGCGAAAAACTCTCCGCCCGTTAGGGTGAACCGCCTGCGCGGTTCAAATACCCCGCTCAGCCGGTGCAGAAAAAGGTGCCGCACGGAAAAGGACGAACACGCTTACGCAGTTCGCGTACCCCAGCCATTCGGTGCCAAGAATGCCCGACCGCTCTGCTGTTTTAGGCAAAAGTAAAAACCCCATTCCGAACGGAACAGGGTTTTGTACTTCGCTTTATATGTGTTCAGGAATTAGCCCTGAGAGATAGCGCCTACCGGGCAGGAACCTGCGCAGGTACCGCAATCTACACATGCGTCAGCGTTGATCTCGTACTTGCCGTCGCCCTCAGCGATAGCGCCAACCGGGCACTCGCCAGCGCAAGAGCCGCACATAATGCAGCCGCCACCGATAACATATGCCATTGGTATTGCACCTCCAAATGTATTTTACAATTATCATTTTACCACAAGATTTAAAAAAAGCAACAAAAACAAGTGGTTAGTCTTTGGTAACTTTTATCATAGTACACAATTTGGGTCAGTTTATGAAAAATCGAGAAAAATCGTGATTCAAAGCGATATAGCGAGAAAACTCACGGTTAGCCTTATCTACCTCACTTTAATAGTCAGAAATGGTCAAATTTTTCTCTTGATTTTAGACGCCTCCGGATATACAATATAGACAATGATCAGGGAAGGTCAGATAAGTGAGTACCTTCCCCGGAAGGAAGTGAAACACCATGAAAATGTCCGATGTGATTGCCGACTTCATCGGTGAGATGCTGTCAGACGGCGGCGGCGTTGCTGAGCTGCAGCGCAAAAGCCTTGCTGACCGGTTTTCGTGCGTACCGAGTCAAATCAATTATGTGATAGAGACCCGCTTCACACCGGAGCATGGTTATCTGGTTGAGAGCCAGCGCGGCGGCGGCGGTTTCATCCGCATTATCCGTCTGCTGGATGACAAGCAGCGCACGCTGCTCGAAGCGGCACGCGGTATCGGCGGACGGCTGAGCCAGAACGACGTGGCGCGTCTGACACGCGCACTCGTTTCCGCTGAGCTGCTTACCCAGCGCGAAGGTCAGCTGCTGCTGTCCGCCTGCTCGGACGGTGCGCTGGCGGAGGTTGATAAGACCGACCGCGACAGACTGCGTTCCGCGATTTTCCGATGCGCTGTGATGGGCGTTGCGACAGTCTAAGGGGGACGCTGTCCCCCTTAGATACCGAAAAAGTTCCGAAGAAACTTTTTCGGATAACCCCCTCTCGTTCGCACAGCGAACGAGGACGCGCCGCCACGGCGCGGGCAGCGGTATTCAAATCCGGCAAAGCTGGATTTGAATGAAAATGAAAAAGCAAACCAATTTACCTTATATAATAGTATAGAATCTCTTAGAGAGGAGTTTTGACTTATGAAATGCGAAAAATGCGGCAAGAATGAAGCTACCATGTATTATAAGGAAACCGTAAACGGTGTCACCCGTGAGATGCACCTGTGTCCGGAATGTGCACAGAAGGAAAACCTCGGCGGTGCGTTTGAAAACGCATTTCAGTCGATGAACCACTTCTGGAGCGATCCGTTCCATTCGTTCCTCGGCGGCGGCTTTGGCAGCCTGTGGAATGACATGCTGGGCGAAGCGGCTCCGACCGCTACCATGCTCGGCACCGAGCGCAAATGCCCGACCTGCGGCATGACCGAAAGCGAGCTGCGCCGCACCGGTCGCGTCGGCTGCCCGGACTGCTACGCCACGTTTGCGGATATTCTCAATCCGTATGTACAGAAGATTCACGGTGCAACGCGTCATATCGGCACGGCACCGGCGGCGCCCGAACAGCCCAAGGCTGACCCGGTGGCTGACCTCAAGGCACAGCTGAAAGCGGCAGTTGAAAGCGAAGATTACGAGCGCGCAGCAAGCCTGCGCGATGAGATCCGCAGAATAGAGGGCGAACAGAAATGAGTATGTTTGAGATTCACGGCGGCTTTACCGGTCTGGCAGCGTCCAGCCGCGTACGCCTGGCACGAAATATTAAAGGCTATCCGTTCCGTCTGACCGAACAGCAGCACAGTGAAATTGCTGACAAGATATTCGCTGCACTGAAAGAAAACCCGACCATCGGTCCGGAGTTTGACAAGAAGCAGATCATCCCCCGTTCGACCGAAGCCTCTCAGCTGGTCGAGGAACACCTCATCTCCCCCGAGCTGGCGCAGAACGGCGGCTGGCTGATTGTCTCCAAGGACGGCGGCGTGTCCATCATGGTCGGCGAGGAAGATCATCTGCGTTTGCAGGTCATCGGCACCGGCCTTTGCCCGAAGGAATGTCTCGAAACCGCAAACCGTGTAGCTTCGCTCATCGAAGCGGCGCTGCCGTTCGCGTATGACGAGCGTCTCGGCTATCTGACCGCCTGCCCGACTAATATCGGCACCGGTCTCCGCGCCTCCATCATGCTGCATCTGCCGATGCTGACCGCAACCGAGCAGATGGACCGCATCATTGGCTACGCGGGCAGCCGCGGCTGTGCCGTTCGCGGCACCTACGGCGAAGGCTCGCAGGCGGTCGGCGGATTCTATCAGGTGTCCAATCAGGTTACTCTCGGTGCGTCTGCCGCAGAGCTGACCGACAAGCTGGTAGAAACGGCAACCACCATCATCGACGCAGAGAAGAAAGCGCGCGAGCAGGTACGCAGCCAGAATGAACCCGCACTGCGCGACCGCATTTACCGCGCAGCAGGCACGATGAAGAGCGCCTACCTCATCGACACGAGCGAAGCCGTACAGTGCATTTCCGATGTGCTGATCGGTCTGCAGATGGGCTTCCTGTCCGGCATGGACGCGCAAAAGCTGTACGCACTGGAGGAGCACATCCGTCCGGCAATGCTGACCGGCGCACCGCAGGACCGCGATAAGAAGCGTGCGGAAATTCTGCGCGCGAATACCTCCGGTATTCACCCGCAGAATTAAATGGAGAATTGAAAATGGAAAATTGAGAATTATGGTACGCGCATAGCGCGTGATTTAATTCGGCGCTTCGCGCCGCACCTTCATTCTCCATTATCCATTCTCCATTATCAATTATTTTGAATTTTTCCTACTCTGAAAGGAGTGTTATTTATGTTCTATCAAAACCGTTTTACCGAGCGTGCCCGTCAGGCACTGACGCTTGCACAGGAAGCGGCCGCTTCGTTCGGTCACAGCTACATTGGCTCGGAGCACCTGCTGCTCGGCCTGCTGCGTGAAGGCGGCGGCCCTGCCGCCAAGGCACTCACTGCCGCAGGCGTGACCGACGAAGCTCTCGTTCATCAGATCGAGGAGCTGTCCGGCCGCGGCACCCCGGATTCCACCGCGCCGCAGGGCATGACGCCGCGCACCAAGCGCATTGTAGAGCTGTCCGTACAGTCCGCGAATGAGATGGGCACCGGCTATGTCGGCACCGAACATCTGCTGCTCGGCATCCTGCGCGAAGGGCAGAATGTGGCACTGACCGCTCTTGCTAACCTGAAAATCACCCCGCAGATCCTTGTCGAGAAGCTGAATCAGGCGCTCGGCGGCGTACAGGACGGCGTTTCCGGCGAGCCTGGCACTGCTGCAAACGGCGGCGCTGACAGCAAGGACGCGCTCAGCCAGTTTGGCCGCGACCTGACAGCCGCTGCCAAGGAGGGCAAGCTGGATCCGGTTATCGGCCGCTCCAAGGAGATTCAGCGTGTCATCCAGATTTTGTCCCGCCGCACCAAGAACAACCCGGCGCTGATCGGTGATCCGGGTGTCGGCAAGACCGCCGTTGTCGAGGGTCTGGCCCAGAAGATCGTTTCCGGCGATGTACCGGAGACCCTGAAGGGCAAGCGCCTGATCTCGCTCGATCTGACCGGCATGATCGCGGGCACCAAGTACCGCGGCGAGTTCGAGGAGCGCATCAAGAAGGTCATCGAAGAGCTGACCGCCAAGAAGGACACCATCCTGTTCATCGATGAGATGCACATGCTGATGGGCGCCGGTGCAGCTGAGGGTGCAGCGGATGCGGCGAATATCCTGAAGCCGGCACTGAGCCGCGGCGAGGTACAGGTCATCGGCGCAACCACGCTTGACGAGTACCGCAAGAATATTGAGAAGGATGCCGCTCTGGAGCGTCGTTTCCAGCCTGTTCAGATCAACGAGCCGTCCGCCGAGGATGCCGTTGAGATTTTGAAGGGTCTGCGCGACAAGTACGAAGCACATCACCGCATCAAGATTCCGGACGAGGCTATTGAAGCCGCTGTCAAGCTGTCTGTCCGCTATGTAACCGGCCGTTACCTGCCGGATAAGGCAATCGACGTAATTGATGAGGCCTGCTCCCGCGTTCGCCTGTCCAGCCTGACCACTCCGCCGGATCTGAAGCAGATGGAGGACGAAATTGCCGCCGTTGCTGCAAAGAAGGAAGAGGCCGTCAAGGGTCAGGACTTTGAGAACGCCGCCAAGCTGCGTGACGAGGAGAAGTCCAAGCGCGAAGCGATGGAGGCCCGCAAGAAGGAATGGGCTGACCAGCAGACCAAGTCGCACGGTGCTGTCACCGAGGACGACATTGCAGCCGTTATCTCCGGCTGGACCGGTGTTCCGGTTGCTCAGCTGACCGAGGACGAAGGACAGCGCCTGCTGCACCTCGAGGATACGCTGCATCAGCGTGTCATCGGTCAGAGCGAGGCTGTAACCGCTGTTGCTAAGGCAATCCGCCGCAGCCGTGTCGGCCTGCGCGACCCGAAGCGCCCGATCGGTTCGTTCCTGTTCCTCGGCCCGACCGGTGTCGGCAAGACCGAGCTGAGCAAGGCACTGGCCGAGGCCATGTTCGGCGATGAAAATGCGCTGATCCGCATTGATATGTCCGAATATATGGAGAAGCACGCCGTTTCGCGTATGATCGGTTCGCCTCCGGGATATGTTGGCTACGATGAGGGCGGTCAGCTGTCCGAGAAGGTTCGCCGTCATCCGTACTCGGTTGTCCTGTTCGATGAGATCGAGAAGGCACACCCGGATGTATTCAACATCCTGCTGCAGATCCTTGAAGATGGTATCCTGACCGACGGTCAGGGCCGCCATGTAGACTTCAAGAATACCATCATCATCATGACCTCCAACATCGGCGCACAGAAGATCACCGGCAACGGCCGCAAGTCGCTCGGCTTTGCGGACGGCAAGCCGGAGGACGCTGCAGAGCGCACCTTTGAGCAGATCAAGGCCGACGTTATGGCGGAACTCAAGACCGCGGTTCGTCCGGAGTTCCTCAACCGTATCGACGACATCATCGTGTTCAACCGTCTGAATGAGGACGAGATTGCACAGATTGCCGACGGCATGCTCCGCAAGGTTGCTGCCCGCATGCAGGATATGGAGATCACCATGGATTGGACCGAGGCCGCTAAGAAGCATCTGGCTAAGGCTGGTTTTGATCCGGTTTACGGTGCCCGCCCGCTGCGCCGCGCCGTTACCAACGAGGTCGAGGATCTTGTTGCCGAGGAATCCCTTGAGGGCAAGATCAAGAAGGGCGACAGCGTAACGCTCGATGCCGCCGACGACAAGCTGGTACTGACGCATAAGGACGCAAAGGCTCCCGCAGAAACTGAAAATAAGGACGAATAATCCTTATCTGGATAGCGAAAGAGGTACGATTCAGGAGAATCGTACCTCTTTTTTGTGCAAAATTGAGAATTGATAATGGATAATGAGCGTAACAATTATGCCTTCTGGATCCTTTGCAATCGTGTAACCGTAGGGGCGCACAGTGTGCGCCCAAAACCCGTGTTATTTTACGTTTCGTGGGAGCACACTGTGCTCCCCTACGATGTGGTCTGTGCAAATCGTTTGATACGGTATCGTTTTCTCTAAATTTATACTTCCAGGACGAACCGATTTACAGTATAATAAAATATATATCAGACAAGGCGGTGATACCATGCTGAAGCCACGAATCAAAGCAATTTTCGTCCTGCTGCTCGCCACCATTGTGATTATGGCCGTCACGGTCAAAAACACGCCGCCGGTTTCGGAATATATGCAGACCGGAATCCGGCTGTCCGACCTGCCAGACAAGGAATGTGTTGCATTTATGGCATCCAAAGGGGCACACATGCCGGGTCATTACAAGCAATCGCTTTATTTTCCGGCTGCAACCAAGGACTATATCACCACTTTCGAGCAAAACCCGTATAAAACACTGCGTGGCGTATACAGCGACACATCCACAAATCAATACGTCGAAGATGTCCGCAAAATCGTAAACGATTATTACGGGATTTACCATGTCGAATATTATCTTGACCACGACCCTGAATATCCCAGTGTAGGCGCCGAACAATGAACCAAAACAGCACAAAAAAGCCTCTGTCCATCGGACAGAGGCTTTTTCTATTCGAATTGATGCACAATCGAAGCAGTATTTTGACAAGCGAGAGCAAGCAGGTCGAGGAAAGCGGCGAGGCCGCGTACAAAGGTACGCAACGAGCCGTTTGACGATGAGATGCGCCGCTATCGCGCAGTCAAAAATTACTTAGACTCCTTAGCAGCCTTGATTGCGTCGATCATCATCGGAAC
>UMLF01072746.1_pt1 | contig 12309 bp, 13 predicted proteins | sample 1966501 | NCBI WGS metagenome assembly UMLF01 (sample SAMEA4836194, study PRJEB28245) | human gut metagenome | biome: gut microbiome; material: fecal sample | place: Denmark | collected 2008 | reverse complement strand
CCCTGATGGGGAAAGGCGCGTTCCCGGGAACCGACCCTCTCTATACCGGAATGCTGGGCATGCACGGAACCAAGACTTCCAACTACGGAGTCAGCGAGTGTGATCTTCTGATCGTGGTGGGGGCAAGGTTCAGCGACCGTGTTACCGGAAACGCCAAGAAGTTCGCCAAGAATGCCAAGATCCTTCAGTTTGACATTGATGCGGCGGAGATGAACAAGAATGTATTGATCACAGAAGGGGTGGTAGGGGATATCAAGGTGATCCTGGAGATCCTGAACCAGCGTCTGGAACCCCAGAGCCATCCGGAGTGGATCCAGAAGATCATGGAATACAAGGAGAAATATCCCCTTGCATATGCAAAAGATCATCTCACCGGACCTTATGTGGTGGAAGAGATCTACCGTCAGACCAAAGGAGACGCCCTGGTGGTGACAGAAGTAGGACAGCATCAGATGTGGGCGGCGCAGATGTATCAGTTTACAGAGCCAAGGACCCTTCTGACTTCCGGTGGTTTGGGGACCATGGGCTACGGCCTGGGGGCTTCCATCGGAGCCAAGGTGGGAAGGCCTGAGAAGACGGTGGTCAATATCGCGGGAGACGGCTGTTTCCGTATGAATATGAATGAGATCGCCACGGCGGCCCGGTACAATATCCCGGTGATCCAGGTGGTGATCAACAATCATGTGCTTGGCATGGTGCGCCAGTGGCAGGATCTTTTCTACGGGAAGCGGTATTCCGCTACCGTGCTGAACGATAACGTGGATTTCGTAAAGCTGGCGGAGGCCCTGGGGGCTGAAGGAGTCCGGGTGACCACCCAGGAAGAATTCAAAGAGGCATTTGCCCGGGCGCTGACTCTGGGCAAGCCCATCGTGATCGACTGCCAGATCGGCAGCGACGACAAAGTGTGGCCCATGGTGGCGCCGGGGGCTGCCATCAGCGAAGCCTTCGACGGAAAGGACCTGAGGGAGAAAAAGTAAAAGCAGAAACCAAAAGTATCAAAAGAAAGTGGAGGAATGAGACAGATGAGCAGAGTGTATAATTTTTCAGCTGGGCCGGCAGTTCTGCCGGAAGACGTACTGCGGGAAGCATCAGAAGAGATGCTGGACTATCGGGGAACTGGAATGTCTGTAATGGAGATGAGCCATCGATCTCGTTCCTTCCAGGAGATCATTGACCAGGCAGAAGCAGATCTTCGGGAGCTGGCAGGGATCCCGGACAACTACCGGGTACTGTTCCTGCAGGGGGGAGCGTCCCTGCAGTTTGCCATGATCCCCATGAACCTTATGAAGAACCGGAAGGCGGATTTCATCCTTACCGGCCAGTGGTCCACAAAAGCATACAAAGAAGCCGGGAAATACGGAGAGGCGCGGGTGATCGCGTCCTCAGAAGACCAGACCTTCTCCTATATCCCGGACTGTTCCGATCTGGATATCTCTCCGGACGCGGATTATGTCTATATCTGTGAAAATAATACCATCTACGGGACCAAGTTCAAAGAACTGCCTAATACGAAGGGGAAGACGCTGGTGGCAGACGTATCCTCCTGTTTCCTCTCCGAGCCCATGGATGTGACAAAGTACGGGCTGGTGTACGGCGGAGTCCAGAAGAATATCGGTCCGGCGGGCGTGGTGATCGCCATTATCCGGGAGGATCTGATCACAGAGGATGTGCTTCCGGGAACTCCCACCATGATGACCTACAAGACCCATATGGACGCAGGATCTCTCTATAACACGCCCAATACCTACGGAATCTATATCTGCGGCAAGGTGTTCCAGTGGCTGAAGAAGCAGGGTGGTCTTGAAGCCATGAAGGAATACAATGAAAAGAAGGCGAAGATCCTCTATGACTACCTGGACGAGAGCAGTCTTTTTAGGGGTACGGTAGTTCCCAAAGACCGTTCTCTGATGAACGTGCCCTTTGTTACAGGGGACAAAGACCTGGACGCCCGGTTTGTCAAAGAAGCGGCGGCAGCAGGACTGGTGAATCTGAAAGGACACCGGACGGTAGGCGGCATGAGGGCCAGCATTTACAATGCCATGCCAATGGAGGGAGTAGAGGCGCTGGTAACATTTATGAAAAAATTTGAGAAGGAGAACGCATAGCCATGTTTAACTATCACTGCTTAAATCCAATCTCTGACGTAGGGTTGGAAGAATTCACAGAAGAGTACGTCCCGGTCAGCGGCCCGGAGAAGGCGGATGCGCTCCTGGTGCGCAGCGCCGTCATGCATGAGATGGAGTTTGGAAAAGAATTAAAGGCCATCGCCCGGGCGGGCGCAGGCGTCAACAATATCCCCCTGGATCGGTGTACCGAGGAAGGGATCGTGGTCTTCAACACGCCGGGAGCCAACGCCAATGGGGTCAAGGAACTGGTGATCGCCGGCATGCTCCTTGCTTCCCGGGATATCATCGGCGGCATCAACTGGGTGGAAGAAAATGAAGAGGACGGCAACATCGCCAAAGACGCGGAGAAAGCCAAGAAACAGTTCGCCGGTTGTGAGCTGGACGGCAAGAAGCTGGGAGTGATCGGCCTGGGCGCTATCGGGGTGCTGGTGGCCAACGCAGCCACCCATCTGGGGATGGAGGTGTATGGATATGATCCTTATATTTCCGTAAAATCCGCCTGGAACCTGTCCCGGAATATCCGCCATGCCTCTTCCGTGGATGAAATCTATAAGGAATGTGATTATATTACGGTTCACGTGCCAGCCACCGAGGACACAAAAGGCATGATCAACCGGGAGGCCATAAGCCTGATGAAGAAAGGCGTGGTCCTTCTCAACTTCGCCAGGGATGTGCTGGTGGATGAGGAGGCTGTGATCGACGCGCTGGTATGCGGACAGATGAAGCATTATGTAACGGACTTTCCAACCCCGGTGATCGCCGGTGTGAAGGGAGCTATTGTGATTCCCCATCTGGGAGCTTCCACCGGAGAGTCGGAGGACAACTGTGCCAGAATGGCGGTACGTCAGCTGAGAGATTATCTGGAGAATGGAAACATCACCAATTCCGTGAATTATCCCAACTGCGAGATGGGAAGGCAGGCTAATACCACCAGGATCGTGCTGCTGCACCACAACGTGCCCAATATGATCGGCCAGTTTACCAGGATCCTGGCACGGGACAATATGAATATCGCAGATCTGAGCAATAAGAGCAAGGGCGAGTATGCTTATACCATGATCGATATCGACGACGACGTGCCGGAAAGCGTGGCGGACGATCTGCGCAAAGTGGGAGAAGTACTGCGGGTACGGATCATTCACTAAATCTTAATAAAAGGTAACAAAACTTAATAAAATCTAAATACAACCTTCCTTGCGAAATCTGTCGAAAAAGAGTATACTGTCGTTAGTGATAAGACAGGGAGAAAAACAGATGACACAGGGGAGAAAAGAAGGAATACGAGCAAGACAAAAAAGAGGAAGAGCGAGAACGATAGGGAAGGTTTTTGCTCTTCTTTTGTTGTGTTTTTCTATGCCGTTTCTTCTGAAAACAGCGACTGCGTCTTCCCCGGGAGAAGTGATCCAGATCTCTGCTAAGGGAGGGTCTATCCTGCAGGGAGAAGAGATGCCGGCGCTGACGGCCAAGGTGTCTCTGGAGACTAAGAGCAAGAAGGACCAGAAACTGGATGATTCGGGATTTACGGTTCAGGATCTGGCGGAAGAGCTGGAGAACGGGGAAGGGTATACCCTTGTCTGTGAGGCGGATCCGGATACAGAGGGAGAGTATCCGGTGGAAGTGGTGCTGAGTGAGGAGATCAGAGAAAAACTTGAGAAAGAATGGGTCGGTCTGGTGCAGATCCAGACAAAGGACGCTGCATTTCAGGTGAAGAATCCTGTGGGAGACTGGGACGGAACGAAATTTAAAAAGTATGACGGTACCTATGTAACGAATGCTTTTGTGGTTTCCATGGGAAATACATACTATTTCAATGAAGATGGAGAGAAGGTGACCGGTTGGCAGACCATCGGCGAGAAGCAGTACTGTTTTGATAAAGACGGGATCATGCAGACCGGCTGGAAAGAGAAGGATGGAGATACCTATTATATGGGAAGTGACGGCGCTGCGGTGACCGGCTGGCTGGAACTTGAGGACAGTACTTACTATTTCCATCAGGATGGAAAGATGGCTGTGGGAACGGTGTATCTGGGAACTATGATGTGTAAATTTGGGGATGACGGGAAACTGATCTCCAAGGAAGAGAACAAGATCGATCCAAACCGTCCGGTGATCGCCCTGACTTTTGACGACGGACCTGGAGACCGTACCGGGGAACTGTTGGACCAGCTGGAGAAATATGACGCGAAAGCCACGTTCTTCATGCTGGGCCAGAAGGTATCCTCTTATCCAGACGAGATCAAGAAGATGAAAGAGATCGGCTGTGAATTGGGAAATCATTCCTATGATCATCCCAATCTGGCCAAATTGGGCGCTGATGGGGTGAAGAAGCAGATCGGAGATACCAACAGCAAGATCCAGGCAATCGTAGGAGAGGGAGCCAGCGTGATGCGGCCGCCTTATGGCGCCATCAGTGCTACGTTGAAGGCGAATGCGGGTATGCCGCTGATCCTGTGGAATATTGACACCCTGGACTGGAAGACCAGGAACGCGAAGGCTACAGTGGATATGGTAATGGAGAATGCCAAAGACGGGGACATCATTCTGATGCATGATATCCACACAGAGAGCGTGGACGCGGCTATCGAGCTGATCCCCAAGCTTCTGGAAAAAGGATATCAGCTGGTGACCGTGTCAGAGCTTGCAGCGTACAAAAATGTGACGCTGGAGAACGGAGAAAAATATACAGATTTCTAACAGATGAAGGGCGGTTTCACGCCGGTTGCGGGATTGTAAAGTCCGGTTGCTGGCATGCAACCGCCCAAAACGATATACTTTCCTTTACAAAGACCAGTGCGGCATAAAAGACGGGCCGTGTGGCAGAAGGAGAAAGCATATGATCTTAGCAGACAAAATTATTTATTTACGAAAGAAGGCCGGCTGGTCCCAGGAGGAACTGGCGGAGAAAATGGGAGTAAGCCGTCAGTCCATTTCCAAATGGGAGGGGGCGCTGTCAGTTCCGGATATGAACCGGATCCTGAAGCTGTCAGAGCTATTTGACGTCAGCACAGACTATCTTCTTCGTGATGAGATGGAAGAAGAGGAGAAAAACCCGGCGGCAGATGAGAAAATCGCAGACGAGACAGGAGAGAAGCTGGTGCCGGTGTCCATGGAACTTGCCAACGATTACCTGGCTCATTGTAAGAAGGTTTCTGTCCCATGCGCTTTTGGCGTCTTTTTATGCATTATGTCCCCGGTATTTCTGCTTCTTCTTTCCGGAGCCGGGGAAGCAGGACTGATCTCGTTGACAGAAGACCAGGGAGCTCTTCTGGGGACTGCCGTCCTGATCCTTCTGATCGTTGCGGCGGTATCCATCTTTGTGATCACTGGCCATTATGATGAGAAATATGAGTTCCTGGAGAAGGAGGCGCTGGATACAGCTTACGGAGTGGATGGCATGGTAAGGGACCGGAGACAGAAATATGAGAGAAGCCATGTGATAGAGCTGGCGGCGGGAGTGGCGCTGTGCGTGGCCTCCTGTATCCCGATTTTTCTGATGCTCCTGTTATTCGGGGAGGAAAATGTGATGGCGCTTACCGGAGCGATCAGCCTGCTGCTGTTCCTTGTGGCAACCGGAGTCTTTCTCATTGTGCGTACCTGCATTATCTGGGACGGCTATCAGGTCCTTCTGGAAGAAGGAGATTATACCCGGATCGCCAAGAAGCAGAATAAACGGATCAGCGGGATCTACTGGGGCTGTGTGACGGCTGTGTATCTGCTGGTCAGCTTTCTGACCATGGAGTGGCATATTACCTGGGTGATCTGGCCGGTGGCAGGGATCTTGTGGGGCGTGATCAGCAGCGTTTACCGGAATCAGGTGGAGCGTTAAAGTGAGATCTGAAAAATAGTTCTTTTATCTCCTGGATGGCGGGATTATAATAGAGGCATGAAGAAAAAAGGAGGAAGCGCGGAATGGAATTTATGGAAGTTGTAAGAGAGCGGTATTCCTGTAAGGACTATGACAGCAGCCGTCAGGTTGAGAAGGAAAAGCTGGATCAGATCCTGGAGGCGGGGAGGCTGGCTCCTACTGCCAAGAACCTGCAGGAACAGCATATTTACGTGATACAGTCAGAGGAAGGGCTGGCAAAGATCGATAAGCTGACCCGATGCCGGTATGGGGCGCCTACGGTGCTGCTGGTTGCCTTTGACAAGAACAATGTGTTTACTTATCCGGGAGGCAAACGGGATTCCGGGATCGAGGACGCGGCCATTGTGGCCACCCATCTTATGCTGGCGGCCAAGGACGCAGGGGTGGAGAGCTGCTGGCTCAACCTGTTTGATCCGGAAGAGGCGGCCCGGGAATTCGGACTTCCGGAGCATGAGGAAGTGCTGATGCTCCTGGACCTGGGGTATCCGGCAGAAGGCGCGGGGCCCATGCCCAATCACGGAAAGCGCAAAGATCTTGCAGAGACCGTCAGCTATCTGTAGATCCTGACTGATACAGATCTGTGATCCTGTCCAGGAAAAGCTGTGCGGCAGGGGAAAAGACCTGGTCCTTCTTCCAGACAATGGCAAGCCGGGATTCCAGTCTGGGAGACAGAGGCCGGAAGCAGAGAGCACTGTCCCTGGAGGTGTCGGTCAGGCCGTCCAGGCTGATGGCATAACCGGCTCCGGCTTCGACCAGAAGAGCGGCATTATAGATGAGATTGAAGGTGCTGACAATATTCAGCCGTTCAAAATCTTCTCCGAACCAGTGGGAGAATTCATTTCCGTTTATATGGCGCCGGATGGCCTGCCGGGAACAGATGAGAGGAAGATCTAAAAGGTCTTCCTTTTTGATTGCTTTTTTTGCCGCAAGGGGACTGTCCTTTGGCATGAGTACGCCCCATTGGTCTTTCCCCTTGAGTTGGAGGGACTGATATCTGGAAAGATCTGCCGGCTGGATCAGGACGCCAAAGTCCAGAATACCCTTGTCCAGGCGTTCTGTTACATCCTCGGCATTGCCGCTGTAAAGGTGGAAATGGATGGCCGGGAACGCTGTCTGGATATCCCGGATCACAGTGGCGATCTCTTTCATCACCCGGGTCTCTCCGCCGCCGATGTAGACATTGCCGCTGACGGTATTACCCAGGGAGACAAATTCGGACTGGGTCTTGTCCACCATGGCGATGATCTCCTCTGCACGTTTTCTCAGCAGCATGCCCTCCGGCGTAAGAGTCACCCGGTGACTCTTGCGGATCAGGAGCGTCTGCCCCAGCTCTTCTTCCAGATCTTTGAGCTGGCGGGAGAGGGTGGGCTGGGTGAGATGCAGATAGTTTGCGGCGGCAGTGATGCTACCTTCTCTTGCTACGGCAAGAAAGTAGCGAAGTACGCGGATTTCCATAGTGTTCCTCCTAGTGGCAGAATGTAGGGATTTAATCCTACCATAAGTATATTTATTTTTTCAACTTTAGTCCATCCCTAAATGCTTCGCCGACGCGTTCAGTGACTTTATAGTAGCCGTGGGTATAGGGGTCAAAAGCGATGGCGTTGACCAGGGACATATTGACTTTATCTTCTTCCATAACACGTTCATCTGCTGTTATCCGGACTACTTTTCCAATTATACCGCACCCATATTCGTTGGTTTGATATTCCAGGAACTTGCATTCCAGGCATAAAGGAAATTCGTTGATAACGGGCGCGTCCACAACGGGGGATTTTGCTGCAGTCAGACCGCTGTTAGCAAATTTATCTGCAGTGCGGTTGCCGGATTCCACACCAAAGTAATCGGCTTCTACTACATGGGCGGCATCCGCGATGCTGACGGTAAATGCGCCGCGGGCCTTGATATTTTTGACCGTCTTATGAGTCTCGGTCAGGTTTAGAGCCACATTGCCCCGCTCCTGCATAGTTCCCCAGGCAGCGTTCATCACGTTGATACTGCCGTCTTCATTATAAGTTGCGACCATTAATACCGGCATGGGGAAGATACCTTCTGTCAGATTCAGTTCTTTTCTCATTTTTATATCTCCTTCCAATTTTATTTTGGGATTGACACCTGTAGTGTCTTTACTTACAATTATAGTCGTAGAAAACAGCAAATCAAGTACTGATATAAATGAAAGGTACTATCTTGAAGGAAAGTGTAAGAATGATAAAGAATTATATTGAACAGGCAAATTTTGAAGAGACAGGATTCAGTTACACCATGTCTCTGATCTCTGGAAAATACAAGATGGTGATCCTGTACTGCCTGATGGAGTATCAGGTAGTTCGTTTTAATGAACTTAAGCGGTATCTGAAAAAGATATCAGATAAGACGCTGAGCATGAATCTGAAAGAACTGGAAGCGAACCAGCTTATTGTGCGCAAAGAGTATCCTCAGATTCCGCCCAAGGTGGAATATTGCTTAAGCGAAAGAGGGAAATCCCTGATGAAGATCCTGGATCAGTTGTGTGTCTGGGGAGAAGAAAACAGAATGTAAGAAGATGGAGGGAATGAATCTGTTTTTATATTGCCTCTTGTTCTGGGGTAAGAAGTATGGTAAATTTGTTTTATCTAAGACGGCAGGCATATCGCCATATCTTATGCCGTCAGAGAATCTGGTAGTTCCCAAAGCCTCATTTTCAGGGGCAAAATCAACTGCTTGTAACCTAAAGATTATTTCGTTATAATGAAGAAAGGAAGAAGCCTATGAAAAATGAACTGGCCGGAGCTCTTTCTCTGGCGGAAAGTAAGAACCAGTACGACGATAAGGTCAAAAGGGTTCTTTCTAACAAGATCATCTTGGCATGGATCTTAAAGTATGCGACAGAAGAATTTACAGATATGTCCGTGGATGAGATTAAGTCCTGTTTTTCCGCATATCTTAATGCCCGGGAGGAACGGATTAAGAATTTGCCATACCGATGGAAAGCAAAACAATGGGAGAGGAGTTGAACCAGATGTGCAACTTAAGTGATTATGTGGAAGAGTTGGGAATCGAACAGGGAAGAGAGCAGATCTTACTGCAGCTTGTGGAGAAAAAGCTTGCCAGAGGAATTGCTGTTCCTGAGATCGCAGAGGCCCTGGAAGAGACAGAAGAGACCATCTGGGAATTGGTAAAGAAACTGCAGACGCAGACGCAGACGCAGGCGCAGGCGCAGGAGTGATTATGCTATGCCTGAAGGGCATAGCAGACAATAAAAACAAAGCATTGGATATTTAAAGACCTTCGAGTTACCATGGAATCAAAACAGGATAACGGGAGGTCTTTTGTAATGGAAGAAAAGTTAAGATTAACAGAAGAATGGGATAAAACATTTCCCAAGAGTGATAAAGTGGATCACCGGAAGGTAACTTTCCACAACCGGTATGGCATTACCCTGGCGGCGGATCTCTATGCGCCGAAAGGAGCGCAGGGGCGGCTGGCGGCCATCGCGGTGTGCGGGCCTTTTGGAGCGGTGAAGGAGCAGGCGGCCGGACTCTACGCCCAGACCATGGCGGAGCGGGGATTTCTGACCATCGCCTTTGATCCTTCTTTCACAGGAGAAAGCGGCGGGGAGCCAAGATATATGGCCTCTCCGGATATCAATACCGAGGATTTCCAGGCGGCGGTGGATTTCCTGTCTGTGCAGGACAATGTGGATCCGGAGAAGATCGCCCTTATCGGGATCTGCGGCTGGGGCGGAATGGCCCTGAACGCAGCGGCTCTTGACACCAGGATCAGAGCTACGGTTACTTCTACCATGTACGATATGACCCGTGTAAACGCGAAAGGTTATTTTGATTCCGAGGATTCTGCAGAGGCTCGCTATGAGAAGAAAAAGGCATGGAACGCACAGCGTATCGAAGATTACAAAAACGGCAGCTATGCTCTGGGCGGCGGCGTGGTGGATCCGCTGCCGGAGGATGCGCCGTTCTTTGTAAAAGATTATTATGCTTATTATAAGACGGACCGGGGATATCATCCCCGTTCTCTCAACTCCAACGGAGGCTGGAACGTGACCGGCTGCATGTCCTTCCTTAATCAGCCGATCCTGCGCTATTCCAATGAGATCCGCAGCGCGGTCCTTGTGATCCACGGAGAGAAAGCTCATTCCTGCTATTTCAGCAGGGACGCCTACGAAGACATGGTACGGGACAATCCGTTTGCGGACAACAAGGAACTGCTGATCATTCCGGACGCCGTACACACGGATCTCTATGACCAGACGGAGGTGATCCCGTTTGATAAGATAGAGGTATTTATCCGGGACGCAATGAAATAAGCTGCTTATTTCCTCTGTTTGGGGGCGTAGTCTTTCATCTCCGGGATAGCGCCTCCGGCCACGGCCCAGAGATACAGGCTGGCAACGCTGCCACAGGGGCTGAACCGCCTGCGGTATTTCTCAAACCGTTTCCGGCCGATACTTCTGTGATGGTAGACCATTCTGAGCCCCCGCTGGATGGCCAGGTCGTCAAAGCTCAGGATATCAGGCCTCTGGAGACAGAAAAGCAGGATCATCTCAGCCGTCCACACGCCGATCCCCTTGAGGGATGCGAGGGCCTTTATGGCCTGATCGTCCGGAAGACGGGAGATCTCCTGCAGATCCAGAGCGCCGCTTTGTACTTTTGCGGCGAAATCCTGGATATATCCAGCCTTGCGAAATGAGATGCCGGCGGACTGAAGCCGGGCGGCCGGGGCCCCGGCGATGGCCTCCGGGGTTACTTCTCCCAATTGTTCTTTCATCCTTGCCCAGATGGTGGCCTGGGCCTTGGTTGAGATCTGCTGTCCCACAATGTGATGGACCACAGAGGAGAAAAGATCCGGATCGGTCTCCCGAAAGACGGGTCCGATCCGGTCGATCACTTCACCCAGGGCTTTGTCCCTGCTTTTCAGATATTCGGTTTCACGGGAGCCATATTGGAAATACATTGTCCCACCTCCTGTTAAAGGGAGATCCGGTTCTTCTGCTTCTCCAGCAGCGCGTGGATCCGATCGGTAGGATTGAGTACATGGCTCATGGTCACGTCATGGTTGAAAGAATCGATGATGAGAGCGATAAATTTGCTCATATCGGCCACTACAAAGTAAGGCTTCTCTTTGGCCTGTGGCGGAAGGTAGGTCAGGTTGGTGGTGATGACCCGGTCGATGTAGCCTTTCTCATAGTACTCGTCAAATTTATCAAAGCCTTCTGTGAAAAGGCCAAAGGTGGTGCAGACGAAAACCCGTCCCGCGCCCCGGTCCTTGATCTGTCTTGCAACATCCAGCATACTTTCTCCAGAAGAGATCATATCGTCTACGATGATCACATGTTTCCCCTGGATGTCTTCCCCCAGGAATTCATGGGCGACGATGGGGTTCTTGCCGTTTACCACGGTGGAGTAATCCCGGCGCTTGTAGAACATACCCATGTTGACGCCCAAAACGTTGGAAAAGTAAACGGCGCGGTGCATGGCGCCTTCATCCGGGCTTACGACCATTAGGTGGTCCTTGTCCACGGGAAGATCCGGCTCCGCCCGCAGAAGGGCCTTCATGAACTGATAGGGTGGATTAAAATTGTCAAACCCGTGGAGGGGGATGGAATTCTGTACCCGGGGATCGTGGGCGTCAAAGGTGATGATATTGCTGACACCCATATCCACCAGTTCCTGCAGCGCCAGGGCGCAGTCCAGAGACTCTCTCTTGGTCCGCTTGTGCTGGCGGCTCTCATACAGGAAGGGCATGATCACATTCAGCCGGTGGGCTTTGCCGTTGGCGGCGGAGATGACCCGTTTAAGATCCTGGTAATGGTCGTCCGGGGACATATGGTTCACATGTCCGTTGACGGTATAGGTAAGGCTGTAGTTGCACACATCCACCATGAGAAACAGATCTGTCCCGCGGATGGACTCATTTAAGACGCTTTTTGCTTCTCCGGTGCCAAAGCGAGGGCACTGGAAATCCAGCAGGTAGTTGTCCATCTGATAGTTGCAGAAAAGCGGGGAGTCCAGGGAATCATTTACCCTGTCCCTGCGGAAATCTACGATATAGTCGTTCACCTTTTTCCCAAGTTTCCGGCAGCTCTCCAAAGCCGCGATCTTAAGAGGCGCTACGGGGAGCGCTTCTTCCATCAGTTTTGTATTTGTCATGGTTGTCTCCTAAACATTTCCTGTATTGATAGTAAAATCTTCTGTTAATATTTATATCACTATTCCGGGCGCAAGGTCAATGTTTTACATGGACTATTTTTCCCGGGTACGTTATAATAGTAAAGAATGAAGAAAGTCCAGCGGTGATATGTCAATAGAAAAATGAATAAAA
>UMLF01064454.1_pt1 | contig 12316 bp, 10 predicted proteins | sample 1966501 | NCBI WGS metagenome assembly UMLF01 (sample SAMEA4836194, study PRJEB28245) | human gut metagenome | biome: gut microbiome; material: fecal sample | place: Denmark | collected 2008 | reverse complement strand
CGGGCACAGCTGTGATTACAGAGGATGAGGCGTGTCTTTGGACAGACGGCAGATATTTCGTACAGGCTGCGCAGCAGCTTAAGGAGAGCGGGATTCGTTTGATGAAAATGGGGGAACAGGGAGTTCCCACAGTGGAGGAATATTTAAAAGAGAAGCTTCCCCAAGGCGGAGCTCTGGGATTCGACGGAAAGGTGGTCAATCAGCTTTTTGCCCAGGGACTTCAGGAGGAGCTAAGACCCAAAGGAATTACTCTCTTGTATGACAGAGATCTGGTGGGAGAGATCTGGGAGGGACGGCCTGAGCTGTCCAGCGGGGAAATCTGGGTTTTGGATGAGAAGTATGCGGGAAAGAGCGCAAAGGCTAAACTTCTAGAGCTAAGAGAGAGTATGGAAGGGGCAGGGGCCACTGCACATCTGCTGACAACTCTGGACGATATTGTGTGGTTGCTGAATATTCGAGGGAACGATATTCCCTGTAATCCTGTGGTGCTCAGCTATTTTGTGGTTACAAAACAAAACTGTCTTCTATTTATTCAGCCGCAGGCAGTGAACTGTCAGATGAAAGAATATCTGGAAAGTCTAGGAGTACGGCTGCAACCTTATGAAGAGGTCTATGAGTTTGTAAAAAGCCTGCGCGGAGAACGGATTTTATTGGAAAAATCTTGTGTCAACTACACCTTGTGTCAGAGTCTGGATGATTCCAATGTGGTGATTGACCGGATGAATCCAACCACCTGGGCAAAGGCAATAAAGAACGAGACAGAGATGGAGAATATCCGACGAGCTCATATCAAGGACGGAGTGGCGGTTACCAGGTTTCTCTATTGGGTGAAAAATAATATAGGAAAAATTCCTATAGATGAAATTAGCGCAGCCGACAAGCTAGAGAGTCTGCGCAAGGAACAGGAAGGCTATCTGGAACCCAGCTTTGGCACGATCTCGGCTTATGGCGCCAATGCTGCGATGTGTCACTATCAGGCTGACGAGGAGCATCACCAGGAGTTACAGCCAAGGGGGTTGTATCTGGTAGATTCCGGCGGTCAGTACTATGAGGGAACTACAGATATTACAAGGACGATCGTCTTAGGGGAACTTACGCAAGAGGAACGGGAGCATTTCACTTTGGTGGCTATGGGAATGCTGCGCCTGGGAAATGCGCAGTTTACGGAAGGGACTTATGGTATGAGCCTAGACTGTCTGGCACGAGGGCCTCTTTGGGAGCGCGGTTTGGACTTCAATCATGGGACAGGCCACGGAGTTGGCTATCTTTTAAATGTGCATGAGAGACCCACCGGAATACATCGGAGGACAACACCAAAGAACCTGGCGGGAGAGGTCTTGATGGAAGGAATGCTGACCTCGGATGAACCAGGAATGTACGTGGAGGGCAGCCATGGAATCCGGACAGAAAATCTATTGCTTTGCAAGAGGCTGGAAAAAAATGAGTACGGGCAGTTTATGGGTTTTGAGTTTGTGACGTTTGTGCCCATTGATCTGGACGGCATTGAGGTCTCTCTTATGACTCCAAAGGATGTGGAGTACCTGAACGCATATCACAGTCAGGTGTTTGAGAAGATTTCTCCTTACCTGAACGAAGAGGAGACCCAATGGCTAAGAGAATATACTAGACCGTTGAAGTGCAGCTGAGAGGTAGGATGATCGCACTGCGGCGGAGATGAAAATATTGCTGACGCACCCCGCCGCAGTATTGCGGTGTAGATTTCAAACAGAATGGAAAGCTTGGTCTGTGGAATAGAGTTTGCACAATTCTATGAGTACCTGCACGGATTTTTCCATGGACTGGATGCAGACGAATTCGTAAGGACCGTGAAAATTATGGCCGCCAGTTCCCAGGTTTGGGCAGGGCAAGCCCATGAAGGAAAGCCTTGCTCCATCTGTACCGCCGCGAATTGGCTGTACCTTCGGCGTGATTTTCAGCTTGTCGTAGACCTTCAGAACATTCTCCACCAGATGCATATGGGGGATAATCTGTTCTTTCATGTTATAGTAGGAGTCTGTGATATCAAGTTTCACAGTGCCTTCCACATATTTTTCGTTCAGGTACGCCGCGATTTTATGCATTCTTTCTTTTTTCTTTGCAAACAGTTCTCTGTCGTGGTCACGGATGATGTATTCCAAGGAGGCGGTTTCCACGCAGCCTTGCATTCCCGTTAAATGAATAAAGCCTTCGTAGCCTTCCGTGTTTTCCGGTTTTTCAAAACGAGGGAGCATCTGGTCGAACTCCATGGCAATTGAGGAGGCGTTTCTCATTTTTCCCTTGGCAGAACCCGGATGGATGGAAAGTCCGGTGATCTGTATCTGGACGGAAGCGGCATTGAAATTTTCATATTCTATTTCTCCGATTTCTCCGCCGTCCACAGTGTAGGCGAAGTCAGCGGGAAGTTTTTTTAGATTGATGTAGTCTACGCCTTTTCCGACTTCTTCATCCGGTGTGAAACACAGGTAGACATTGCCGTGGGGAATTTCTGGATGTGCCAAAAGATATTCTGCCGCAGTCATAATTTCAGCGATTCCAGCCTTGTCGTCGCCGCCTAGCAAAGTGGTTCCGTCGGTGACGATCAGATCTTGGCCAATATACTTGGTCAGGTCTGGAAAATCCTCAGGGCTCATGATGAGATTTTCTTTATCATTCAATAAAATATTTTTTCCATTATATTTTCTGATAATACGGGGCTTGACGGCTTCGCCTGAGGCGTCCGGTGCTGTGTCCATGTGGGCCAGAAAAGCCAGGGTTGCACCCTTTGAATCAGGGACAGTGGCGGGAATAAGACCATAGACATAGCCATTTTCATCTCTGTTTACCTGAGAAATCCCTATGGATTTCATTTCTTCAGCCAGCAGATCTGCGAAGATAAGCTGAGAGGGGCTGGAAGGAAAGGTGTCAGAGAGAGGATCTGACTGGGTGTTTTGTGAGACGTATTTGAGGAATCGTTGTGTGATATCCATTTAAAAATCCTCCTGTAATTATTTTTTCGCATCCAAAGTGTTTAAATTTTCATGGTCAAAGATTGTTCCACACGGGTACAAGGATGTCTTTATTATGAACGGGAAAACGAAAAAAATACGGATGAGCTAAGTTCATTGTCCTGATCGGCGGGGTGTTTCATTGGAAGGCGAGAGGATAAATTTTCGAATCACTTCCGCTACACCGCTGTGATTATTGTCAGCTTCAGTAATGTAATTTCCGTGTTGTTTGATGTCGTTTTCTGCGTTGGACATTACGGCGCCGACGGCTGCAGTGTCTAGCATAGCAATGTCATTTTCAGCGTCTCCGACAGCTACGGAGTTTTCCAGGGGAATATCCAAAATCTGGCATAAATGCCGGACTGCGTTACCTTTAGAGATACCGGGAGCAGTGAATTCTAAGTACCAGTCACAGGAAAAGAAAGATTGTAATTTTCCTTCAATCATTGGAGCGATATGATCTTGGAAATCGTAGAGGCGATTTTTGTCGTGATAGTCCATGACAATGATTTTGTAAGGGTCTGAGTCCAGGGCAGTAGTTACGTCATCCACAATCTCATAGGATACTTTGGTAACTTGGGAATAGCGCTTCAGACTTTCGTTCTCGCGCTCACTGAGTATTCCATGGTCACAGTAAGTCTGGACATGGAGACCGGCTTTGTGAGCCTCGTCAAAGACGATTCTGAGATATTCCCTGGGAAATTGTACACTGTAAACGACTTTGTTTTTTGAGAAGTCATAGATACAGGAACCGTTGAAGGCAATTGCGTAACATCCTTCATGGGCAAGACCAAGCGACTTGGACTGTGCAATTGCGCTTACTAGAGGGCGACCGGTGGTGACTACGATTTTATGGCCTCCACGAAGGGCGGTCTCGATGTTTTCTATGTTTTCACGAGAAATATTTTTTTGATCGTCCAGCAGTGTTCCGTCCAGATCTGTGAACAATATTTTTTCTTTTATTTTCATGAAAAATCCTCCTTTTCCTATGTTCATATGAAGATCCGCTGAGGGTATCTTACATGAATATGGGAGAGGGGTCAAGCACTATCGCTGTCCGTTTGTGGATATTTTGGAGAGAATTTTGTGAATGGCAGTCAGTCCGGCGCTGGCAGTGAAAAGTCAACAGAATGACTTGAAAACCAAGGGACAGACTGGTATTCTAAAAGAAAGGAGGAATTTCATGGACGGAAAACAGCGACGAGAGATGATTATTAATTTGATGAATGCCAGTCAGGAACCTTTGTCAGGAACCGCTCTGGCGAAAAAGTTTGGAGTGAGCAGGCAGGTGATTGTGCAGGATATCGCATTGCTTCGAGCCGCAAATTATCAGATTCTCTCCACCAACCGGGGGTATGTCTGTGTGGTTTCTTCGGGAGTGACAAGGGAGTTTTATGTAAACCATACGAGGGATCAGATTCAGGATGAGATGAATGTGATCGTAGACTATGGGGGGACGATTGTGGATGTCTTTGTGGAGCATGACCCATATGGGGAGCTCAGAGCTCCTTTGACCGTGAGTAACCGAAGTCAGGTCCAGGAGTTCGTGGATGAGATCAACAAGGGGATTTACAGTCCGCTAATGACGATCACCTCCGGGTATCATTATCACACAGTCAGAGCACAGAGCGAGCAGATTTTGGATGTGATTGAAGGAAAACTGAAGGAGAAAAAGTTTTTGGTGACGACGAAATCCTTAAAAAGTGAAGATGCCGGAAGTTGATGGAGAACTTGGGGAGTTCCGTGGGACTGCTGAGAAATAAAGGGTCTCACGGGATTTTTTTGGAGTTGAAGCAGGCTTGCCCACTTTGTTGTGTAATAGGAAAGACGTTGTCACGCTAATGCGTAAAAGCTCTTTCCTATTACACAAAAGATACCTAAAGGTTAAAATATCTCATAGTTACTTAATTTAATAAGCAATTAGAAATTTAATAATATTTAATTTACAACGATATTACAACAACTGAAAGAACCTTATATAACGACTTATACGAAAATATATAAACTTATGGAGTAATGTTATATAAAAACAATATTCTCTCTTTTATGAAGAAATGATAAACATACGAAATTTGCTAAACATAATAATCATGGACAAATAATGAAAGATATTATAAAATAAAAATGAAAAATAATGATTTACTGTATAAAAGGGGTTGACAACTATGTTTGGAAATGGTTACGCTGGACAGACAGACAGACAGACAGACAGACAGACAAGTAAGATTGTCTTTTTTGGCTTACAATCGTATATTGATATTATGGTAAATAGCATTACTATGCCTTTTAACAGGTATGGTGATGCTTTTTGTGTTCTCATTCCCAAATTTTCACAATGTATATTATTCTTTGACGGATAAGTATAAATGCATTGTGGAGTAACTAAAAAACAGAAGAAAGGGATGATAAATATGAGAAAAAGAATGTACAAAAAAGTTGGGATAGGTATTTTGGCGTTTACTATGATATTTTCAGTAAAGCTAGGGGTGTTTCCAGTCTCGGTTAGTGCAGAAGAAAATATTTTCAACGAAACAGTAGTAGCGCAGAACGATGAAAATGTTCCGTTAAATGATTTTGTTATTGATGAAGATACGGTTGTGAATGATGATGATTCAAAGAATAATGTTGATTTAAATACAGAAAATGAAGCAGAGAACCAACAATTTATTGAGGATAAAATCGTTTTTAATAAAAATGATGTAAATGGAAATTCGAACGGAATGTCCGATAAAATAATTACAAATGAACAGTTACAGGAATTAATAAATAATTCAACAGAAGAAATTGAGCTAGAAATTGAAAACTTAGAAATTAGTAAGACGATTACTATTCCAAGTGGTAAGAAAATTATTCTTGGTGGCAATGGAGTTATTACTAAAGAAGAATCATCAGATATTACTTCTTTTTTCGAAGTAAATGAAAATAGTGAATTGACTATACAAGATAACATAGTTGTTGACGGAAATAAATCAAAAATAACTGGAATCAATGTAAAAGAAGGCGGTATGCTTACAATCAAAGATAATGTTAGTATTACTGATTTTTGTTCAGATAATTGGACTGAAAGTCCTATTAAAATTGATGGTGGCGCATTAATTATGGATGGAGGAAATGTTCATGACAACCATCTTAACGAAACTAGTGCAATCAAAGTTGAAGATGGTGAAATGAAAATGATTTCAGGTAGCGTTAGCAATAATACCAGTGTTGATTATACACCAGGTATATATTTATCGAATTCTACGATGACTATGGGTGATGGAAATAGCAATCCAATTATAGAAAAAAATATATTAGAGAGTGGAAGTTCTGTAGGTGGTGGACTATGTGTAAGTGCATCTATTTTTACAATGTATAGTGGCACTATCACAGAAAACAAAGGAGTTAATGGTGGTGGTATTGGTGTTATATATGGAGAAGATTGTAATACAGAAATTATAAAAGGAATTATTTCTAATAACTGGGCTATAATGGGTGGTGGAATGCACATTACTGAAGGTGGCAGTAATGTAGTAATGAAAAATTCTGCTATTTATGATAATTCAACATTTTCGTATTTAACACATGATAATGGTGGCGGAGTTTGGTTTTGCCCACAAGGTTCTGGTAAATTCTATACTACAAATGGTTCAGCAATTATAAATAATATTGCTGGTGGAGCTGGAGATGATATTACTATTGATGACTTAGGAATTATGCCTGGTCCTTCTGATCCATCTCATAGAGAGGCAAGTGTTAAACTTTCAAAAAGAACATTTACAGGAGTTGCGGTTACATATTATAAAGATGAAATTAATAATAGATATAAAAATGGATTTAGAGAAGTTGCGCAAGAGGATTACTTTGATGGTGGCCAAAGAGCAGAATTACATAGTCAAATTGATGAAAAGAAATCAATTGACAAGATAATAAAAACTGCTGATGTGTTAATTTACGGAAATGAAGCTGCTATTGGTGGAGGAATTTCGTGTAATGGAACATTGACTATTGGTGATGAAGGAAAAGATAAAACGATTAACATAGAAAAAGCGTGGAATGATACGGGAAATGAAGATAAACGCCCTAATGAGATCAGAGTTATTCTTCTACAAAATGGTATAGAATTAGATAGTGTTACCTTGTCTGAAACGAATGGTTGGAAAGCAACTTTTGATGAGTTACCAGCATATGATAAAAATCAAATAGATTATCAATATGATATCAAGGAAGAAGTTGTTGGAGACTATGAGGTTACTAAATCAAGTAATGAAAGAGATAATACAATCAATTTCATTTTAGAGAATAAATTTGTGGAACCAAAGACTGGAAATTTAACAATAGCGAAAGAAGTTACTGGAACACATGGAGATAAAGATAAAGAGTTCCATTTTAATATTACGCTTGATAATAAAAATATAAATTGTGCATATAATGATATTTTATTTGAAAATGGTATTGCAAAAGTTACATTGAAACACGGAGAAAAAGTGACTGTTACAGGTCTTCCAGCAGGTACTGGATATACTGTGACAGAAGTAGAAGCTAATCAAGACGGGTATATAACTTCATCAAAGAATGAAAAAGGTAAAATAGAAAAAGATGTTGTTATAGAAGTAGAATTTGTGAATGAAAAAAATGCATATGGTAATTTATCTGTCACAAAAGAAGTAAAAGGAAATGGTGGAGAACAAAATAAAGAATTCCATTTTATTATTACACTTAGTGATAAAACAATAACTGGAATATATGGCGAAATGGAATTTGTAGATGGAGTTGCCAAGATAACATTAAAACATGGGGAAACAGCAATAGCAGAAAGACTTCCATCTGATATAAGTTACAGCATAGTCGAAAACGAAGCAAATGAAGATGGGTATAAAACATCATCGAAAAATGACAAAGGTAAAATCATAGAAAACAAAACTTTAGAAGTAATATTTACAAATGAAAAAAACATAACTTCTAACAAGCCCGAAGAACCTAACACAGACAAGTCAAACAGTGATAAGGGCAGTCCAGAAACTGGTGATCAGACTAATGTAGGATTATTTACTGCTATGTTCACAATGAGTACATTAATTCTAGTTGTACTAGTGGTATTGAAGAAAAAGAGAGCGTTGGAACATAAATAGGTAATTTGTTTGAAACCTTGTATGAAAGAGAAATGAAATGCTGACACACTCGCATGGGAGAAGTGAGCCAGTTCTGGAGGTGTGGCTTTAGCCAATGTCGCCATGCCAGCTTGTCTGGCAAAGGGCTGGGTTACTTTGACATGAGCGAGCCTGTGGCGGGCATATCAAGCCTCCGTTATCTAACAAGGAGGCACAAAAAACAAGAGACTATATACACTACTAAGCGGAAAACGCTGTATTTACAAAGCAAAACCGCATTTTACATGGTGTAATATAAATTATGCCATTATCACTATGAAAAATTGAATAAGATTGAGGAAAGACAGTTGATTTCAAACGAGAAATTGATTGTCTTTTTCTTTTTACAGAAATTTAAGTACAGGCAATTATCAAATACGGTAGTTACCTTTTTGATTGGAGAAATTGAAAAATGAATGATAAAAACTTTATTGAAGAATTAAAGCGTAAGCATGATGAATATGGAGTAACGCAAACAAGACTTGTTGTTGCCCGTGGTATCAGTAGAGAACATTATAATCGCATTGAAACAGGGAAACTTCCATTGACAGATGAACTGAAAGATACATTGGAAAAACAGATTGAGCGTTTCAATCCACAAGAACTGCTATTCTTATTGATTGATTACTCCCGTGTCCGCTTTCCTACGACAGATGCATTAAAGATTATTCGTGATGTATTACAACTAAAATCTGATTATATGCTTTATGAAGATTTTGGAAAGTACGGATATGAAAGCAAATATGTTTTAGGAGACATCAATATCATGTGTTCCATGCAGGAGCATTTAGGTGTTTTGTTGGAACTGAAAGGTAGAGGCTGTCGGCAAATGGAAAGTTTTACCTATTGGCACAGGAACGCTCATGGTATGACTTTATGCTTGATTGTTTAGAGGTAGGCGGTAAGATGAAACGGCTTGATTTAGCAATCAATGACCGAGCAGGAGTATTGGATATTCCAAAGTTAAAGGCAAAATATAAAGCTGGCGAATGTATGTCCTACTTCCGTATGCAGAAAGATTACAGCGGTACAGAAAAAAATGGAAATAGATACATCAAAGAACACAGGCGAAACCTTATATCTCGGTTCAACAAGTAGCGAATTATATATGTGTGCTTATCAGAAGAATTGTGAGCAGTATGTTAAAAATGGCACAGAAATTGAAGATACAGAAATTAAAAACCGTTTTGAAATACGCATGAAGAATGAACGAGTCTATTATGCGGTAGTAGATTTACTGACCTATCGAGACGCTGGGCGCACTGCTTTTTCTATCATCAATCATTATGTACGCTTTGTAGATAAAGAGGACGATAAACCAAAAAGTCAATGGAAAATGAATGATGATTGGGCGTGGTTTGTTGGAGGTAACAGAGAACCGATACGCCTAACCACTAAACTAGAACCTTATACCTGGCAAAAAGCATTACATTGATTACAAAGACAAGTTGCATCAGCCATAAAAATGGTACAGGCATTAGACAAAGAAAATCATACAACGATACTGAAAGATATGATTGAGCAGGCAGAACTCAAAGACATGCATAAATATTTATAACAATTAGAAAAATCGACCATAGAAGAACGAATTGATACTGCTGTTCCAGATGAGAATGACGGTATTTTTTAATTTCTTCAAAATATCTGTAACAAAACATTAACTAGCGTCAGATATGATTTGAGAACAGGAAATATAACTTTTTTTGAAAATAGGTCATTAAATTGAGGTTTCCATTCCCTATATGGAGTGAAATAAAAAAAGTTTTGAAAAAATGACGGAAGTCAAGAGGAGTGAACAGTGTTATGTGAAAAGAAGCAATTTTGAATATTGGTTACATTTCCCCCTATTTTCCAACGCGGTATATAGGAAAGATGATCATCTTCTTTTGCGTTCTTTGACAACTGAATAAAGCAGTTTAATACCTTTGACAGACAGAAAGCCGTTGAAACAGATACGCCATGACCTGTGCTGTCAGATAATGATACTCCCGTACAGCCACAGCTTGAGCATTCAGAGCGTCGCACGCAATAGGTACGGCTAAATTGGATAATGCAGAGGTGGAAGTCCTGTGGGCTATGACAAAAGCCGTTGAATTGCTTAGAAAATGATTTATAGAAAAGAAGTGAAGTTATATGCACGATTTAAGTATGCTACTATGGGAACGATATCTTATGACGATTGAGGCAGCGTCCAGTTACTTCCGCATTGGCGAAAATAAATTGCGTCAAATTGCCAATGAGTATAAACGAGAATGTGTCGTTATGAATGGCAATCGTATGCTTATAAGAAAAAGAATTTTGAAAAAGTTATAGATAAACTGGAACAAATTTAATGCAAAAGAGTCTTGTGCGTGTTATGATTTGATTAAGTCGTATATACAAGATTCTTTCACACTTTGTAAGATATCAGCATTAAAAAGACGAGATAACAAAAACAGAATATTACAGAGAGGAGAAAGTCAAAGACCAGACAGCAGATACACTTATAAATATGTAGACGCATTGGATAAAACAAGATATGTGTATGCTTGGAAATTATTACCGACAGATAGAACACCGAAAGGCAAACGAGATGATTTATCATTAAGGGAAAAGGAGCGTATCATACAAAGAGATTTGTATGACGGTATCGACACGCAGGGCGGTAAAATGACATTATGCCAGCTATATGCTAAAAAGAATGCACAACGACCAAATGCAAAGAATACATAACTTGGTAGAAAGTATCTTATGCAAGCCTTAGAGGACGATATACTCGGCTCTAGGAGCATTGACAGTATTAAACCGTCAGACGCTAGAGAATGGGCAATCCGTATGTAAAAGAAAGGTTTTTCCTTTGGAACAATCAAGAACTATAAGCGTTCATTAAAAGCGTCATTTTGTATGGCGATTGATGACGGCTATGTAAGGAAGCCCCCATTTGATTTTTCACTAAGTGAAGTGATTGAAAATGACAGTAAAACAAAAGTCGCATTAAGTGAAGAACAGGACCAAGTATTACTTGATTTCATAGCACAGGATACCTGTTATCAGAAATATTATGATGATGTGCTGATACTGTTGAAAACAGGACTAAGAATATCAGAGTTCTGTGGATTGACAAAACATGATTTAGATTTTGAAAACCATTCAATCAATATCAATCATCAGTTATTGAAAAACAAAGACGGTTACTATATCAATGAGCCAAAGACAAAAAGCGGTATTCGTAAAGTGCCAATGAGTAATGAAACAGAAAAAGCCTTTAAGAGAGCGTTGAAAAGGAAACAGAAACCTATGATAAAAGAGATTGACGGTTATCGTCATTTCCTATTTCTGTTAGAGAATGGCTATCCTACACATAACGCAACCTATAAAACATTGTTGATACGAATGATAAAGAAGTACAACAAGACGCATGATGTTCCCTTGCCACATATCACACCGCATACGCTAAGACATACATTTTGTACAAGATTAGCACAAAAGAATATGAACCCAAAGAATTTACAGTATATTATGGGGCATTCTAATATAACAATCACGTTTAATTTATATGCTCATACGTCAGAAGTAGGAGCAAACAAAGAAATGAGAAGTATGATAGCATGATTTACAACGATTGAGAGTGAAGATATGAGTAGTATAGAACCAGTTCTGCGGTAGATTGAAGAAATCAAAAAGCCGACAAGCCTTATAAAATAAGAATATATCGGCAGTTCGAGGACTTATGAGAAGATATAGAAAAAGTTGATGCTTTTTTTATTTGACAAACGTTCTGCGTGGAGCGCACTGCGGCGGAGTGGAAGATGGCGCTTTGCACCCCGACACAGGCGGAGAATCCTGCAAGCAGGATTCTTTTTTACGTAACGGTTTATTTTTTGCCGCCAGAAGATAATACCTGAAAAACTCTCGCGCTGAATGGCGGTAAATCTAGAGTTAGAAGATATTGTTTCCCCACTGTCTTGGTGGAATGAACCTTGCGGCGGGGAACTGGGGTGCTCCCTCCGTAGATCTCCCAGTCGCTGCTCAGCAGCTCTTGAACCCGCGTCTTTTCAGGAAAAGTACAGGGATAGGACTCCCAGAGTTGATCTGAGAAGTTAAATACACCGATGACTGCGCCCTCGCCCAATCCCCGCTGGAAAATATATACAGAGTTTTCAGCGGCGTTAATCTGCAACCAGTGAAAGTAATCTTTGTGATATTCTTTTGCATGCAGGGCGT
>UMLF01021237.1_pt1 | contig 12331 bp, 9 predicted proteins | sample 1966501 | NCBI WGS metagenome assembly UMLF01 (sample SAMEA4836194, study PRJEB28245) | human gut metagenome | biome: gut microbiome; material: fecal sample | place: Denmark | collected 2008 | reverse complement strand
CGCCATCCGCGCGTATCTGCTATAAGGCTGGCGGCCTCTTGATTTTCCGAGCGTTGGGCGAGGGGTGCTGCTGGGAGCTCCATACATGCCGCAATGAATGCCGTAAATTCCAAGTATGCAGAGGCGGGCGTGTCGCGGTTTTTCTTCTGTTGGGGTTAATCGATGTTTTCCTAGACGGCGGCGGTGGAAGCGGGTACCATAGACCAAGCGCCTAGCGCGCTCGATGGGTTCGGGTGACGATATGTTCCGAACCTGGTCAGGTCCGGGAGGAAGCAGCCATAAGGAGCCTCTGCCGGGCACCCGGATCCATCGAGCGCACGGGCGCTTTTTGTATAAGGAACGTGTATAAGGAGCGCATTGCCAGGCAGGGAGCACGCCCGCCGAGAGAGGAGCGCGCTGCTAGATAGAGAGCGCACTCGCTAGACCCTCCGCGCTCGGTCCCGCTTCGGCGTGTGTCTCTTAATTCCTTGTTGCACCCACTAGTTCGTGCCGTTTCGTTTTGCGAGCTCAACCCGCTTGCCCTATCATGGCTTGAGCGATTCATTGTCCGACCGAAGGCGGTCTATGTTCAAGCTCCTCAAACGCTTCGGTGGCTCGTACCGCGCGAACCTTGTTCTCGGTCCGCTCTGCAAGCTCATCGAAGTCGTGTTCGACCTGTTCACGCCCATCATTGTGGCCTATATGATCGACGCGGGCGTGGGCACGCGCAGCGTTCAGCCCGTGCTCGCAGGCGGCGGAATCCTTCTCGCGATGGCCGCCGTGGCCATCCTCTTCGCCCTCGCCTGTCAGAAGATGGCCTCGCGCGCGTCGCAGGGCATGGGCACAAGCATCCGCCACAGCCTGTACGAGCACATCAACGCGCTTTCTCATGCTGACCTCGACCGCTTTGGTACGCCTTCGCTCACCACGCGCATCACCAACGACGTCAACCAGGTACAGCTTGCCATCGCGCTCGGCATACGGCAGCTCATGCGCTGGCCGTTTCTGGCCGTGGGCTCGCTTGTCGCTGCGCTCGCTATCGACGTGCGGCTCGGGCTCATCTTTGTGGTGTCGATGGCCGTGGTGGGCGGTCTCTTCTGGTTTGTCATGAAGGCATGCATTCCGTATTACCGCAGTATGCAGGCAAAGCTCGACCGCATCGCGCTCATCGTGCGCGAGGGGTTGTCGGGCGTTCGCGTGGTGCGCGCCTTTGTTAGAGAGGGGCACGAGCGGCGGCGCCTCGCCGATGCAGCCCAAGATCAAGCTGATACCGCCATTGCGGTCGGCAGGCTCTCCTCGGTGCTCAACCCTGTGACGTTTTTGGTGATGTACCTCGCTGTTTGCGCCATCCTTTGGTCGGGTGGTATCCAGGTGAACATCGGCGAGCTCACGCAGGGTCAGGTCGTGGCCTTTGTGAGTTACATGACCCAGGCGCTGCTTTCTATCGTATACGTGGCGAATCTCGTGGTGGTGTTTACCAAGGCGAGTGCCTCGGCCGCGCGCGTGAACGAGGTGCTCGCGTGCCAGCCGAGCGTGACCGACGAGGGCGCCGAGCCCGTAGAGCTGTGGAGCCTGGCGGGGCTGCCGGACGCGGCGGAGCAGGCGGGCGCGGCCCTGCCGAGCGGAGCGGAGCAGGTCCCCACGCTTGCCCTGCGTAACGTCTCTTTTGCTTACCCCGGTGCGGCTGCGGACGCCGTGCACGATGCGACGCTCACGCTCATGTCGGGACAGACGCTCGGCGTGATCGGCGGAACGGGGTCGGGCAAGTCGACGCTCGTCTCGCTCATCCCGCGGCTCTACGACGCGACGGAAGGGGCGGTCGAGGTGCTTGGCCGCGATGTGCGCGCGTGGCAGCTCAAGCAGCTCAGGCAGGTCGTGGGCATGGTGCCCCAGCAGGCTATGCTCGTTTCGGGAACCATCCGCTCCAACCTCATCTGGCGCGATGCGGGGGCCACGGACGATGATCTTTGGCGTGCTCTCGAGCTTGCGCAGGCGGCGGAGTTCGTTCGCGCACTGGCCGACGGTCTCGATGCTCCGGTTGAGGCAGGCGGCAAGAATTTCTCCGGCGGCCAGCGCCAGCGCCTTACTATCGCACGAGCGCTCGTTGGGGCGCCTAAGCTGCTGATTCTGGACGACTCGGCCTCCGCGCTCGACTATAAGACCGACGCCGCTCTGCGCGTGGCGCTTGCGTCGTACGGGCGCGACGCTGCTGCGTCTGGTGAGCTGCCCCCGGCCGTTGTGGTGGTCTCGCAACGCGTTGCCAGCGTGCGCGCCGCGGACCTCATCTGTGTCATGCGCCGCGGCAACGTGGTGGGGCTCGGCACGCACGACGAGCTTGTTCGTACCTGTGCCATCTACCAAGAGATCTGCGCCTCCCAAGGCGTCGAGGATGAGACAGTTTCACCCGGCACAACTGTCTCACGTCATGAGGAGGTGCGCCATGGCTAATCCGTACGGTGCGGTGGGCTCGGTGGCGACGGTTGCCTCGAGCATCTCGGGCGGTGCCGGTGGTGCCTCAGGCGGTCCCGACGCGCCGGGCGGCCGGGACGATTCGCTCAAGAGCACGCTCACTACAGGCCAGGTGCTCGGCCGGCTCATCGGATGCATCCGTCCACACTTGGGTTCGTTCTTGCTGTCGTTTGCCGCCTCGGCTATCTCAGTCGTGCTCCAGCTCTATGTGCCCATTCTTGTGGGGCGCGGGATCGACTGCATCATCGCGGCGGGCCGGGTGGACTTTAGCGCGCTCACACCTCTCCTCTTGCAGCTCATCGTGGTCATTGTGGGTGCGGCCGCCTTCCAGTGGGTGCAGGGGTACTGCGTGAATCGCCTCGCCTACGAGACCGTGCGCGATTTGCGCACCCAGGCGAACGACAAGCTCAGCCGCATGCCCATCTCGTTCATCGACGGCCATGCGCACGGCGACCTCATGAGTCGCGTGGTCAACGACGCCGATCAAGTTGGCGACGGCTTGCTCCAGGGGCTCACTCAGTTCTTCACCGGTATCGTGACCATCGTGGGCACGCTCGCGTTCATGCTGTCGATCTCGGTTCCCATGGCCGTGGTCGTGGTGCTCGTGACGCCGCTCTCGGTGCTCGTGGCCTCCGCGATCGCACGGCTCTCCCATTCGAGCTTCATCGACCAGCAGCGCATCCAAGGGCAGCTCGGCGGGTACGTCGAGGAGCTCGTGGGGTGCCAGAAGCTCGTGGACGTGTTCGCCCATGGCGACGAGGTGCTCAAGGGGTTCGACGCCCTCAACCAAGAGCTCTATGTTGCCGGCGAGCGCGCGCAGTTCCTGAGCTCGCTGTCCAACCCGGGTACGCGCGCCGTGAACAACGTGATCTACGCCATCGTAGCGGTCATGGGGTGCGTGTGCGTTATCACTGGTTGGCCCGCCCCGCTCACGGTGGGCGGCGTTCAGACCTTCCTCTCGTATGCCAACCAGTACACGAAGCCGTTTAACGAGATCACCGGCGTAATCACGCAGATTCAGGCCGCCTTCGCCTCGGCGCGGCGCCTCTTCGCGCTCATGGATGCGCCTGAAGAAGAGCCCGATGCTCCCGGCGCCATAAAGCTGGTGGATGCTCGGGGCGAGGTCGAGCTCGCGCACGTGGATTTCTCCTACGTCCCCACCCGTCCGCTTCTGCGGGACATCTGCGTGCATGCTGAGCCTGGCCAGCGGTTCGCCCTGGTGGGGCCCACCGGTTGCGGCAAGACGACCCTCATCAACCTGCTGCTTCGCTTCTACGATGTGGATGCTGGTGAAATCCGCGTGGATGGCGCAGATACCGCGTGCATCGCGCGCGATAGCCTCCGGCGTGCCTTCGGCATGGTGCTGCAGGAGTCGTGGCTCTTCGAGGGCACGGTGCACGACAACATCGCGTACGGCAAGCCGGATGCGACGCGCGAGGAGGTCGTCGCGGCTGCGGAGCGAGCGCGAGCCGATTCGTTCATCCGCGCTCTTCCGCAGGGCTACGACACGGTGATCCCCGAAGACGGCGGCACCTTTAGCCAAGGCCAGCGACAGCTGCTGTGCATCGCGCGCGTGATGCTCACCGATCCGGCTATCCTCCTGCTCGACGAAGCCACCTCGAGCATCGATACGCGCACCGAGCTGCAGGTTCAGCGTGCGTTCGACGAGCTCATGGAAGGAAGGACGAGCTTTATCGTCGCGCACCGGTTGAGCACCATTCGCAATGCCGATTGCATTCTGGTAATGCGCGATGGGGAGATTATCGAGCGCGGGACGCACGACGAGCTGCTTGCCGCGGGCGGTGCCTACGCCGAGCTCTATACCTCGCAGTTCACCCACGCTTAAGCGAGGTGGCTCGCTGCGCGACAGCGGTGCTGGCAGCGGTGCCAGGGGAAACTGTCACGTTGGCGGGGGCGTGACGCGCCAACACCCGGTGTCCGCACGTCAAATGAATCATAGACACCCGGTGTTCGCGATTCATTTTCGCGATTCATTTTCGCGCGTGATGAATCGTAGACACCGGGTGTCTGCGTTTCATGTCTGCGCTTCATCTAAAAACTTCTTGCATTGTGTATAGGTGTGTATATACTGTACTTAACGGGTATATACACTATACCCAAACAGGCTTACCGAGACGTCCGGCAAGCCTGTTGCCCGGCGGGGGACGCCCCGTTGGGCGCTGCGGATGCGCGGCGTCGAGGTTTCGCGCTCGCCATCCAGGTAACGGAAAGGATTCGGATTCGTGGAACTCATCATCTCCAACGCGAGCAGCAAGCCCATCTACGAGCAGATCACGGGTCAAATCAAGGCCATGATCCTCTCTGGAGAGCTTGCCGAGGGCGAACAGCTCCCAAGCATTCGCGCGCTGGCGAACAGCCTGCGAGTGAGTGCCATCACCACGAAGCGCGCCTACGCCGACCTTGAGGCCGATGGCTTCATTGAGACGGTCCAGGGCAAAGGAAGCTTCGTCGCCGGAGGCAATGCGGAGCTCATCCGCGAGGAGCAGCTGCGCCAGGTGGAGGAGCTCATGGGGCAGGCGGTCGATGCCGGCCGCGCCATGGGCCTCTCGAAGACCGAGCTTACCGAGATGTTCACCTTGCAGCTCGAAGACGGGGACTGATGACGGGGCCGAAATGTCAAATACGGTGAGTCAAAACGGGACAGTCCCAATTTGACCGATTTGACACCTCGGTCCCAGGGTCAACCGAAAGGACAGTACGATGACGATTGTCGAAAGCCGGGGGCAGGTCCCGGGTGCCGCGCAGGACGTCCCGCTCATCGAGGCGCGCGGAATCATCAAGCACTATGACGGTTTTGCGCTCGATAACGTGAGCCTCTCTGTGAGCGAGGGCGAGGTTGTTGGCTTCGTTGGCAAGAACGGCGCCGGCAAGTCGACTACCATCAAGGCACTGCTGGGCCTCGTCAAGCTCGATGGCGGCGAGGGATCCATCCTCGGCGTTCCGTCGAACGAGCTCTCCCGCCCCGTGCACGCCGGGACGAAGGAGCGCATCGGTGTGGTTTTCGACACGATTTCCATGCCCGGGCACCTTCGCGTCGCCGATGTGGGGCGCGTATTCTCCCATGCGTACGCCTCATGGAATCCTCACATGTTCGAGCAGCTCGCGCACGATTTCGATCTTGCAGCTACCAAGCAGGTGAAGGAGCTCTCGCGCGGCATGGGCATGGAGCTCAGCCTCGCCTGTGCGCTCAGCCACGATGCGCGCGTACTCATCCTAGACGAGGCCACGGCGGGTCTCGACCCCATGGCTCGTGACGAGCTCCTCGACCGATTGCTCGATTTCGTCGCCATGCCTGGGCGCGCCATCCTCATGTCGAGCCACATTACCTCCGACCTCGAGCGCATCGCGGACCGGGTGCTGGGCATCGACGGCGGGCGGATCATCTTCGACCTTGCCAAGGACGAAATCACCGACGAGATGGGTATCGCCCGCTGCCGCGTGGCGGAGTTCGAGCGCATCTGCGCAAGCGGCATCATCCCCGAGGGCCAGCTGCGCTACCGCAAGAACGACTATGGCATCGACCTGCTCGTTCCCGATCGCTTTGTCTTCGCCGAGAACTTCCCCAACGTTCCGTGCGACCGGATGTCCATCGACGACTATCTCTCCCTTACCCTGAAAGGTGGTGTGCGGTAAATGAAGCGCGCGTACCTTATGGAAATGACGATTTTCCGCGATTACATCAAGCAGCTCATGGGCGTTGGCTTTTTCGTCTCGATATTCGTTTCGGCGGGCATGGGTTCGATCGTGGCCGCGCCGGCGATTCTCACCATGATGTTCTTCATGATGGGCTGCATGTCGGCGAGCGCTTACGACGAGCAGAGCAACTGGGGCGCCTTCCGGCTGACCATGCCGGTGAGCCGCCGCGATGTGGTGCTCGGCCGCTACGGCGTCATCGTGACGCTCGGGTTCCTGGGCATGGCGGCGGGCTGGGTGGCCTGCCTGCTCATCCTGGCTTTGGGGAGTGTCGTTGAGCTTCCGTTCGGCCTTTCGGATGCCATCGCGTTTGACGAGGGCATGTTCCTGGGAGCGGTTTTCTCTACCGCGTTATGCATGGCGCTCGGCTCGCTCATCGCATCGATCGAGACGCCCATCTACTTCAAGTTCGGACAGAACAAGACCACGCAATGGCTGCCCATGATCACCGTGCTGCTCTTCGTGGGGCCCATGCTCATCATCAACGGCACCGGCATCTTGGACAACGGATCGATGAGCTTCGGCAACCTCGCCTCGCTTCTGGGGTTCATCGAGACGCCCGTTGGCGTGGCGACGTGCTTCGCGATCTTCCTCGCGTTCACGGTCGTGGTGCTTGGTATCTCTGCCGCCGTCTCGCTCAAGCTCTACGAAGGGCGCGAGCTGTAGCGCGGGATTGCTGCTCTTGTGGTGCGACCTGCTCGGCGATGTGTGGAAAACCTTCCGATTCGAGCCTCGAACTTTTTGAGCGGTTCTGCGCAGGCCGGATGGGGTAGGGTGATACCGATTCAGAGGCGGCGTAAAGGAGCGGTCATGAAGTGTCTCGTTGTGGTGAACAGCAAGGGCGGGAACACCCGCATGGTGGCAAATGCACTGGTAGATGCATTGGAAAAGGCTGGCTCCGAGGCCGTGTTCGTGGATGATCCGGCCGCCGTGGACCGCGCTTCGGTTGATGCGGCCGAGGCTGTGCTTGCGGGTTTTTGGACCGATAAGGGCGATTGCGCCCCCGAGATGGCGACGTTTTTGGAGCGTTTGTCCGGCAAGCGCGTGTTCCTGTTCGGCACGGCGGGGTTCGGGGGCAGCCCTGAATACTTCGAGCGCATTCTGGGCAACGTGCAAAAGCACCTCCCTGCCGATGCGGAAATCCTTGGTACGGCGATGTGCCAGGGGAAGATGGGCGCGGGCGTGCGCAAGCGCTACGAGGCGATGCTTGCCGAGAATCCCGGCGACGCCCGCATCCAGGCGATGATCGAGAACTTCGACGCGGCGCTCGCACATCCGACCGAGGAGGATGTCGCGCGGATCACGGCTGCTGCTCAGCGCGCACTCGGCGCGTGACGCTTGCACCAGGTGAGACACTTGTGCCGGGTGAAACTGTCTCATTTGTGACTCCGGTGCCGGGGGCTGTCACGCTTGCGGCGCCCCGAGGCGTAATCTGCCGACGCCCCGTCTTTCGCATGGTTCTAGTCCTAGACTTCGTTGATTGCATGGGCTGGTTTTACGGCGCGCGCCTCGCCCCAACGGCCTCACTTCGGCGATAATATACGCACGGAGCTTTCAGCGGAGGGGACATATGGAAGGAATGCATATGGCAGAAACCACGCCGGCTAAGGTCTATTTCACCAATCTGCGCTCGTATGGGCGCGAGAGCCAGCTCGACAAATTGAAGCGGCTCATCCGCCGTGCGGGCATCGGCCAGATTGACTTCGAGAACAAGTTCGTCGCCATCAAGCTGCATTTTGGCGAGCTCGGCAACCTGAGCTTCCTGCGCCCCAACTATGCGCGCGCCGTTGCCGACGTGGTGAAGGAGCTCGGCGGCAAGCCATTCCTTACGGATTGCAACACGCTCTATGTGGGCAGCCGCAAAAACGCGCTCGAGCACATCGACTGCGCGTACCAGAACGGCTTCACGCCCTACGCCACGGGCTGCCACGTGATCATCGCCGACGGCCTCAAGGGCACGGACGAGGCGCTCGTGCCGGTGAAGAACGGCGAGTACGTGAAAGAGGCGAAGATCGGCCAGGCGCTCATGGACGCGGACATCGTCATCTCGCTTACGCATTTCAAGGGGCACGAGCAGGCAGGCTTCGGCGGCTGCATGAAGAACCTCGGCATGGGTGGCGGCAGCCGCGCGGGCAAGATGGAGCAGCACGCGGCGGGCAAGCCCGATGTCGCGGCGGAGAAGTGCATCGGGTGCCATGCCTGCGAGCGCATCTGTGCGCACGGCGCCGTAAGCTTCGAGGATACGCGTGAGCGTGAGCTGCCGAACGGCCAGACGCGCACGGTGCATGTGGCGAAGATCGATCACGACCGCTGCGTGGGCTGCGGGCGCTGCATCGGCGCGTGCAACCAAGACGCCATCGCCCCCGGGTACGACGCTGCCGTCGATGTGCTCAACTGCAAGATCGCCGAGTACACGCAGGCCGTGGTGCAGGATCGTCCGAACTTCCACATCTCCATCGCCATGGACATCAGCCCCAACTGTGACTGCCATCCCGAGAACGATACCCCCATCGTGCCTGATCTGGGCATGTTCGCGAGTTTTGACCCCGTGGCGATCGACCAGGCTGCAATCGATATGGCGCTTGCGGCGCCCGCGCTCCCCAATACCGAGCTCACGGACATGCGCGCCAAGCTCGAGGCGGGCGACGGCGTGCCCGAACGCTGCGAGCACGATCACTTCAACATGACGCACCCCGACACCAATTGGCGGAGCATGATTGAGCACGCCGAGAAGATCGGCTTTGGGACGAGCCTCTATGAGCTCATAGAGGTGAAGTAGGCGAAGAAGGGGAGTAGGCGAGGGCCAGACCGTTCGGACATCTCGGCCGAACTGGGGCCGTGCTCCACGTGTGCACCGGCCGGGGCCGCCCGTTCATCCGGCTCGCCTTCGCGCCTACCTTGTCATCCGCCTGTTCCTCAAAGCGTCGCATAACTCAATGATGGGGCCGAAATTCGGGCTTCGTCGTCGAGTTATGCGACGCTTTTTTGACTATGCTGTACAGAACTGCACAGCAACGTTTGGAGTGCGTCCGCAACCTTTGGTATGCCCGCGGTTGGGCGTGTCGTCAATGCGAGGCGCGGCGTGCATGGGGCAAGGAGGCGACCATGGACATCCCGGTAGTTCTCTCCCATCGAACGGCGGCGCTTATCCGGAGAACGGAGCATTTTGAACGTCTGCGTGCAGCAGCGCGGGCAAACGGCGAGCGCTATGGCGTGGCCCCGTATGTCGAGGAGAGCGATCTACCCGATATCGGCCTCTCGGCATCCGGCCTCAAGGCATCAGCCATCGTGCAGCGCATCCGGAGCGCGTTATCGACTTGGGGAATCCCCGACCGGGACCTCGTTCGGCTCGACGTGATGGTCCCCTTTGCGGAAGATCGTGTGCGGACGCGCGGCATGGACTGCCACACACTCGGCCGTGCGATTGGCGAGAACGACGTGTTTCCGGTGGCGAGAGGCCTCGTGGCGGTGTCGGATGCACTGTGCTTCGCACAAGCGGGGGCTTGGATGGGCAGCATGGAGCTCATCGAGTGGGCGTATGAACTTTGCGGAGCCTATTTCCTTCCCCTCGATGGAGACTACGCGGAGCGACCTGTGTGCTTGACGCGGGGCGAGCTGCGCTGCCAGCTCGAGCGCTATCGGGGCGTGCGAGGCGCCGCACATGCGCTGCGGGCTCTCAACTCGGTGCACGACGGCGCGCGCTCGCCCATGGAGACGGCGCAGGCAATGATGGTTTCCTGTCCGAAATCGATGGGCGGTCTCGGGTATCGCCATATTGTGCTGAATCATCGCGTTGGTGTGCCGCCGGATTATTCCCGGTACACGTCGGCCCCATATTACGAAATCGACCTGTTCGCACCGGTGCGTGGTGTGGGCGTGGAATACGACGGGGATGAACATAGCAAAAAGGCTCGTCGAGGACACGATGCCGAGCGCATGAACGTGCTTTCCCTTATGGGATACGACATCAAGGTACTCACGAGCGTGCAGTTTTCTCGGCAGCTGGATATGCATCGGGCGATGAACGGGATCGCAGCATCGATTGGCATCAAAGTGCCTTCTTCTGCGAAGTTTCAGCAGGCGCAGGAGCAACTCCGCCGCTTTGTCACGCGCAGATGGTGCAACGGGGGTTGACAGTGCGGCGGAGTTGACAGTGCAGCGGAGTTGACGGTGCGCAAGGATACGTCGAAAGCGTCGCATAACTCTGGGGTGAAGCCCGATTTTCGGCCTTACCGTCGAGTTATGCGACGCTTTGTCGGTAATGCTTGCAGGGCGCGGTCTGCCGGAGGAAGGTGCCGAGAGTCTTCCCGAGGGATATGTGCCTCCCGCATTCTGCTATAGTTATGCAGACCCTATCTATGGAGGATGTACCGCCCGTATGGCAGATTCGAGTGACAGTCCCCGGCCGCAGTCGACAACGGCTGCGGCGGAAATCGTTGATGTAGCTGATCCGAGCTCTTCGGCATCGGTGAGTGGCGGCGCGGCGTGTGGTTCTGCAGTGCCTCCAACGGTGCCCCCGGATCCTTGCGCCACGTGTCGCAAGCGTCGTCGGTCGTGCCCCAAGTATGCACAGGACAACAAGGACGACTCCTCGGCCGGGCAGCCTCTCTACACGCTCGGCGAAGAGATCGCCAATTCCATCACGCACGGCATTGGCGTGCTGCTTGCCATCGCCGGGCTCGTGTTGCTCATCGTGAAGGCGGCCCTCGGCGGAGCCGATTCAACGCACATCATCTCGGCAATCGTCTTCGGCGTGACGCTCATCCTAGAGTACCTGGCTTCCACGCTCTACCACGCCATCCAGGTGCCCGCGGCCAAGCGCATTTTCCGTATTATCGACCACAGCAGCATCTACCTGCTCATCGCTGGTAGCTATACGCCGTTTTGCCTTATCACGCTCGCGCCGTATGGCGGCATCGTGCTGTTCGTCGTGGTGTGGGCGCTCGCGTTCGCCGGCGTGTCATTCGAGATCATCGGCCGCCAGCGTCAACCTCGTTGGGTGACCATTCTCATCTATCTCATCATGGGCTGGCTCGTGGTGTTCCGTTTGCCACAGCTCTTGCAGGCGCTCGACCCGGTTGCGCTCGCGCTGCTGGTGGTGGGCGGCCTGTGCTACACCATTGGTACGGCCTTCTACCTTATGAAGAAGATTCCCTACATGCACAGCGTGTGGCACCTGTGGGTGCTCGCGGGAAGCATTTTCATCTTTATGGCGGTGATCCTCTTCGTGATCTGACCTTTCCGGCGGCACCTCGCCCCGCCGCCCGCCGCGTCGCGCAGTGTGCGCCAGCTGCGTTCAATGTGAGTGCATGGCATATGGCTCCGTACCGGCATCACCGCATTCCGTACCCAACCGAGGAGGTTCGAACTCGTCCCTATGGGCATATTCATTTCCATCGTTGCCACCCTCTTGCTCACGCTGCTCAACGGTTACTTTTCGATGTCCGAGATGGCGCTCACCACCGCGAAGCGCGCTACGCTCGAGCATGACGCCGAGGAGGGCGACAAACGCGCCGCGCGCGCACTCGACCTTGCAACCGACTCCACGGACTTCTTGGCCACCATCCAGGTCGCCATCACACTCGTCGGCTTCTTCTCCGCAACCGTCTCGTCCAACACGCTTTCCGAGCCGCTTACCGCGTGGGTGGAATCGTTCGGTATCGCGCCCCTCACCGCAGTGGCGCCGGTAGCCTCGCCGATCGTCATCACGCTCATCGTCTCGTATCTTTCCATCGTGATCGGCGAGCTCGTGCCCAAGCGCATCGGTCTTTCGGACGCTGAGGGCATGGCCAAGGCGGTTGCGGGGCCCATCGGTACGTTCCGCAAGCTTGCGAAGCCCCTCGTGTGGCTCACGCAGGCAAGCGCGAACGGCATCAGCGCGCTTCTGGGCATCAAGAGCGCCGACGACCGCCAGAACGTCTCGGAGGAAGAGATCAAATACATGGTCTCGGAGCAGGACACCCTGCTTGACGAGGAAAAGCGCATGATTCACGAGATTTTCGACCTGGGCGACGCGGTCGCGCGCGAGGTCATGGTGCCTCGCGTTGACGTGCAGATGGCCGAGGACACCGACACGGTGAACGAGGTCATGGAGCTCATGCGCCGTACGGGCTTCTCGCGCGTGCCGGTGTATCGCGAAGACACCGACAACGTGGTGGGCATCGCGCAC